>Ga0247806_10000366_pt1 | contig 29544 bp, 21 predicted proteins | sample UWRJL059202B1_FD_179935 | JGI IMG/M metagenome (GOLD analysis project Ga0247806, IMG submission 179935) | Plant litter microbial communities from Arlington Agricultural Research Station in Wisconsin, United States - UWRJ-L059-202B-1 | ecosystem: Environmental > Terrestrial > Plant litter >... | reverse complement strand
CCTACTCAAGCGCTACCTTGCCCGCGAGATCTTCCCCATCCTCATCGCCATCCAACAACGCCACACAGCCACCCAAATAGCCGCTTGACATCAATAGGAGCATCGAGACCCCGCGACGTGCCCGTGGGGTGCGCCTGATCGACTCACCAGGTCTCGACAAGCTCGACCAGCGAGGTGGTTTTGTCTCGAGGATCTACTTACGAGGCCGAGCGTCACCGCTTCTCGAACACCCACAGGCCGTTCGTGGCCGGGAACCAGGGCCGGCCGTCGCTCGTGACGCTGAGGTGGGACAGGGCGTCGACGTAGCCCGGTTGAGTGACCGCTTCGCTGTGCAGGAGATCGAATCCCCGGTCGGCGGCGTAGTCGGTGTAGCCGGCCAGGGTGAAGAGTTGATAGCGCTCGAGGGCCTCCCGCGGGAAGGTTTCAATGCCCCAGGTGAGCGTGAAGAGGAACTCCGCGATCGCGTGCCGCGTTCCTGTCAAGATTCGCCCGGTCAGGTGCAGGTCGCGCAACCCCTGGTGCGGGCTGCGCCGCAGGTAATCGTGGAACGCCTCGACGTCCGTGGCCGACAGTCCGTCCACGGCCGCCGGCTCCAGGGGCCGGTCCGGCATGACACCGTCGCGGATGATCAGCCGGCCCTGCTCGCCCAGGCTCTCGCGGAAGCGGGTGAGGGTGAGCGACACCGCGTCGTACCCGAGCAGCGGTGTGTCTGCGGCCGGCGACGTTCCGTAGGAATACACCTCGTGCATCAGAGCGCTCACGACGATGGTGTCGAACGGTTCACCGAACAGCTGCGGCGCCTGCTCGGCATAGCCCCGCCGCACCTCGTGCAGCACGCCGAGCGCGGCCAGCCGGTCGATGGCGTCCGGCGCGGCATCCAGAGCGGATGCCCGAAAACCCGCGGCGGCGATCGCGGCGGTGAGCTCACCCCCGCCGGCTCCCACATCCAGAACCGCCGGTCCCCGTAGGTGCGGCAATACCATCCGCGCCTTGTCGCCGAACGAGGTGCCCATCCGTTCGAAATAGCGAGGCTCCAGCGCAACTGTGGGCATGGGTGGGCGGCTCCTCGAAGGTGGTGATGGGGACGGCTCAAGGTTAGCGACACAACTGTTCCCGAATCGGGGTGGTGGGTGTCAGGTGCACCGTCTAGGGTCGGCTCATGTCTTTGCGAAACGGAACAGAGCCGGTCACGCCGATAAATCGGGACGGAGTCGAACGGCACCAGGTGGTGGTGATCGGCGGCGGAAACGCCGGCCTGTCGGTGGCGGGTCGGCTCGCTCGGCTGGGCGTCTCCGACGTCGTCGTGGTCGAACCCCGCGAGCACCACCTCTACCAACCGCTCTTTTCGCACGTCGCCGGCGGGACCGCGCGCGCCGGAATGGCCACTCGCCCGCAGGGCACCGTGATGCCCCGAGGCGTCGAGTGGATCCAGGACCGCGTCGCCGACGTGACCCCGGATTCCAACAGCGTGCTGCTGGAGTCCGGTCGTCGGCTTGCCTACGAGCATCTCGTGGTCTGCCCGGGGATCCAGAAGGACTGGCACCGGGTGCCCGGACTGACCGAAGCCATGGCTTCGCCGTCGGGCGCCTCCAACTACGAGTTCGACCTGGCCGCGAAGGCGTCCATTCTGCTGCGGGACATGCGGAGCGGCACGGTCGTGTTCACCCAGCCGGCCGGACCGGCGACCTGCGCCGGCGCCGCGCAGAAACCGATGTACCTGGCCTGCGACTACTGGCGGACCACCGGCGTCCTGGCGAACATCCGCGTGGTGCTCGTGGTACCCGACGTCACGGTCTTCGGCATGCCGCTCATCGACCAGGAGCTCAACCGCAAGATCGCGGAGTACGGCATCGAACTGAAGACCGAGAGCGAACTCCTCGAGGTGGATGCCGAGAACCGCACCGTCGTCATCGGCCGGGCCGGCGGCGAGCGCGACACCGTGGCCTATGACGTCCTGCACGCCGTGCCACCGCAATCGGCACCGGACTGGCTGAAGGACACGACGCTGCCGGCGGTGGGCGACCCGGCGGGCTTCGTCGAGGTCGACCCGGAGACCCTGCGGCACGCTCGCTACCCCAACGTCTGGTCGCTCGGCGATGCCGCCGCCACGCGGAACTCCAAGTCGGGCGGCGCCCTGCGCAAACAAACCCTGGTGCTGGCCAAGAACCTGGAGCATGTGCTGACGGGGAAGGCTCCGAAGAACAGGTACGACAACTACTCGGTGTGCCCGTTCACCGTCTCCCGGTCCACGGTGGTCTTCGCCGAGTTCGACGACGACTACCGGTCGAAGCCCACGATCCCGTTCTGGACGAACCTGGCCCGCGAACGCCGGCTCACCTGGGTGTTCGACCGCCACATCCTGCCGTGGGTGTACTGGAACCTCATCCTCAAGGGGCGCGCCTAGGGCACGCTCGTGCGGCCTAGTCTGGGGGCATGAACAGTATCGTTCCGCCCAGGGTTGCCGTGGTCACCGGAGTCGGCCGGCGCCGATCGATCGGGGCGCAGCTGGCCGTCGGTCTGGCGCGGGATGGCTGGGACCTCGCCCTGAACTACTGGCGCCCCTACGACGACAGGCTCGGCTATGAGCGGCACGCCGACGACCCCGAGTCCATCGCGGACGAGTGCCGTGCTCTCGGCGTGCGTGTCGAGCTGGTCCCCGGCGATCTGAGCGACCCGGAGGCGCCGGCGGCGCTGCTGAGCTCCGCACGCACGCTCGGCCCGGTGACCGGCCTCGTCATGTCGCACTGTGAATCAGTGGACAGCTCAATCCTGACCACGGAGGTGTCAGCGTGGGACCGACACTTCGCGGTCAACGCGCGCGCGACCTGGCTGCTGATCAAAGCCTTCGCCGAGCAACTGCCGGTCTCAGCCGGCCCGGGCGATGTCGGCGGACGGATCGTCGCCCTCACGAGCGATCACAGCGTGCACAACCTGCCCTATGGCGCGAGCAAGGGGGCGCTTGACCGCATCGTGATCGCGGCGGCCGTGGAACTGGCTGATCGGGGCGTGCGCGCCAACGTCATCAACCCGGGGCCGATCGACACCGGTTGGATGGACGACGCAATCCGCGCGTCAGGCGTCGAGTCGACACCCGCGGGCCGGCTCGGCACCCCCGACGACACCGCAAACCTGGTGCGGTTCCTGTTCTCCGAGGCGGGCTCCTGGATCAACGGTCAACTGCTGCACAGCAACGGCGGCTTCAACGCCGGCTGAGTCCGAGACCGGGCGGCGCTGGATAGCGGATGCCGACGGGAGGTGTCAAGGGGGATGCCGCCCGCTCAGTGCGGGCGTAGCGTGACGCTACCGGGCACACTGCCGAAGGGAATCTCCGTCCATGCGAGCCAACGTCATCCTGTTTTGGATTCTCACCGGGTTCTTCATCGTCGCCGGCCTCGGCTACACGGTCTGGAGTCTGATCTTCAACGCGCAGCAGCTGGCCACACAATCCGTCACCGGTCCGGGCGCGCCCATCGAGTGGGTCGGCACCGTCGCGCTGGGACTCTGCGCGGTCCTGTCCGGGTTCATCGCCTTTTACCTCAGTCGGGTGCGCAAGGCTCAGGGCGGTGATCTGCCAGAAGACAACGTGAACGGCAACATCGATGACGGCGACCCCGAGCTCGGATTCTTCAGCCCGTTCAGCTGGTGGCCCATCATCCTCGCCGCCTCTGCCGCGACCGTCTTCCTGGGGCTGGCCGTGGGCTTTTGGATCGCCATCATCGGCGCCTGTGTGGGCATCGTCGCCCTCGTCGGCTGGACGTTCGAGTACTACCGCGGCCTCTTCGCGCGGTGAGCCTCACCGTGTGACGCCGCGCGAATCCCCGTCACCAGCAGTTCCGCTGCCACGCCCGGCCTCTCCAGTGGGGCGAGATGGGCTGCACCCTCGATTTCCGCGTAGTTCGCGTGCGCCAGCGCCGCCGCGAACTCGCGCATCGACGCCGGCGTGATGACGGGGTCGAACTCGCCGCTCACGAGCAGGCTCGTCACCTGCACCTCGGGCAGTGACGGGGTGCGGTCGAACACGGCCAGAGCATCGCAGCACAGGGCGTACGATTCGTCGTCAACGTCGACGAGAGCGGCCAGGAGCTGCGCGCCGGCGGTCGAACCGGGGGCGTCGAGGTAGCCGGGGGCGAACCAGCGCCCGGCGCTGGCCGCGACCAGCGCCGCGGTTCCGGCACTCCGCACGAGGGCGGCGCGGTCGGCCCAGCCGGCCGCATCCCCGATACGCGACCCGCTGCAGAACGACGCGAACGAGAGCACCCGGTCCGGATGCGCCGCCACGAGTTCCAGCGCCACGGCGCCGCCCAGCGACAGCCCAGCGACGTGGAAGAGGCCGCCGCCGGCCGTGTCGACGAGCCCCAGCGTGGCATCCGCCAGCTCACTGATGCTGAACGGCTCGCGGGCGCCCGGGCTCGTGCCGTGCCCGGGCAGGTCCACGGTGAGGATACGCATCGTCGGAAGCGCGGCAGCCACCTCGGCCACCGCACCGTCCCACACCGCTGAGCTGGTGCCCAACGAGGGCAGCAGGACGAGCAGGCTGCCCGACTGGTCGCTGCCGGCGGCCGGGCGGGTGACACCGTTCAGGCGGGGAACTGTCATGGGTACTCCGTTCATCAAGGGGCTGGAGCCGCCGCATGGCGGGCGAGCGCATCCGTCTCCCCATTCTCGCGGCAACGGAGGCCGGCGGCCGCCACTCTGTTGCTGCTCAGCCCGCGGTCGCATCCAACTGGGCGTGGCCCTGCCGGAAGGCCGACTCCAGCATCACCGCGGGCCAGAGGGCGAAGAGTTCGTGATCCGCCGCCAGGTCGTCCACCGAGGTTCCCGCCGCGTGGCTCGAGCGGATGGTGTCGGCGACGGTCTGCAGCGCCGCCTGTTGGCGCACCACGAACTCCCGGTCCACCACCAGCCCGTGGCCGGGCACGATGATGTCGCCGGGCTCGATGGCCCGCAGCAGCCCGGCCAGCACGTCCGGCCAGGACAGCGGGAAGCTGCCGGAGCCGAACATGGGCGGGCCGGACTGCTCGATGACGTCGCCGAGCAGCCAGACCCGGCAGTCCGGGACGAGCACGGCCTGGTCGGTGTCGGTGTGGCCGGGGTCGAGTGGAATCAGCTCAATTGTGCGGCCGCCCGGTGTCACGGTGCGCCGCGTCTCGATCAGGCTGCCGGGCGGTGTCAGCACCACATCCGCCCAGCGTTTGTCGGACTCGAGGGACGGGTCGGCCTGCACCGCGGCCAGCCGTGGGCCCTCGTACTTCCTGAAGTGACGCGGAATCAGGTGATGCCCGTAGATCACCACCCCCGGCAGCGCCGCGAAGGACTGGTTGCCGAACGAATGGTCGTAGTGGGCATGGGTGTTCACCACCGCGACGATGGGGCGGTCGAAGTAGAGCGCGACGTCCCGAATCACCTCGTCGGCTTCGGCCGGGTTGTTCCGGGTGTCCACGACCGTGAGGCCGGTGGGCCCGACGATCACGACCACGGAAACATCCAGCGGGTCGTAGCGCCGTTGGAAGACGCCGCGACCGACCTCGAGCCAGCCTGAATCGGACATGACTCGAGGTTAGACCCCGGAAGCGCTCCAATGGCGGGAGCGGGCGCGGTGAGCAAATAGTCTTGCTGCCATGGGACTATTCACCCGCCCGCCGACCGTGGCGAAACTGCCCGCCGGCACGTGGGTCGGCGTCACCATCCTCAACCATGCGCTGGCGCTCCGACAGGGTGACCAGTTCTTCTGGCTGGAGCGCGAACCGGACAATGCCGACGATCCCCTGGCGGTGCGGGTGCGATCCAGTGCCGGCTGGGTGGGGTACCTCGAGGCGGATGCCGCCGCGCGTTACGCGGAGATCCTGGACCTGATCTCCGCGCCCATCCGGGTCTCGGCACAGGTGGGGTTCGGCAAGGCCGTGATCGGTCTTGCCGAACCCGCGGTACTGGAGGAGTGGATCCTCCGGCACCGCCTCGCCTGACGGCGCCAACCCGGATCCGGTTAGTTGTCGAGCACGGCCCCGTTGGTGGCCACCAAGTCCTGGTACCAGAAGAAGCTGTCCTTGCGCACCCGGTCGTAGCTGCCCTGTGCGCTGTCGTCGGCGTCGACGTAGATCACGCCGTACCGCTTGGTCATCTGCGAGGTGGACGCGCTGATGATGTCCAGGCCGCCCCACGCGGTGTAGCCGAGCAGGTTGACCCCGTCGGCGATGGCCTCGCGCACCTGGCGGAGGTGCTGCACGAAGTAGTCGATCCGGTACGGGTCGTGCACCTGGCGGGTGTCGGTGCCGTCGGCGGAGGCATCCGGGGCGCTGCCCTCGAGCACGTCGGTGGCGCCCAGGCCGTTCTCCACGATGAACAGCGGGATCTGGTATCGGTCCCACAGGTCATTGAGCACGTACCGCAGGCCCTCGGGGTCGAAGTGCCAGCCCCACTCGGTGGTGCCCAGGTGCGGGTTCTTGATGGTGGAGAACAGGTTGCCGCCGGTGGCGCCGTACTTCTCCGGCGACACCGAGGAGACCAGGCTCATGTAGTAGCTGAACGAGAGGAAGTCGACGGTGTTCGCCGCCAACAGGTCCTCGTCGCCGGGCGCCATTTCCACCTGGATGCCCTCGTCCCGCCAGAACCGGCGCACGGTGCCGGAGTACCGGCCGCGCACCTGCACATCGGTGTGGAACAGGTTCATGTTGTTGTCGTACTGGGCCTTGACGATGTCGGCCGGGTCGCTGGAGGCCGGGTAGTGCGACATGCGGGCGAGCATGCAGCCCACCTGCGCGGCGGGGTCGAGCTCGTGCACGATCTTGGTGGCGAGGGCGCTGGCCACGAACTGGTGGTGCAGCGCCTGGTAGCCGGCCTGGCGCGGGTCGACGCCGGGTGCGGGCTCGCGTTCGATCACGCCGCCGCCGGTGTACGACTCGATGATGGTGGTGTTGATTTCGTTGAAGGTGAGCCAGTAGCGCACCAGCCCGGTGTAGCGGCTCACGATGGTGCGCGCGTAACGTTCGAAGAAGCCCACCACTTCGCGGCTGGTCCAGCCGCCGTACTCGGTGACGAGGTGCAGCGGCATCTCGTAGTGCGACATGGTGACGACGGGTTCGATGCCCTTCTCACGCAACCGGGTGAAGAGGCGCTCGTAGAACAGCAGCCCTTCTTCATTCGGTTCCGTCTCGACGCCGGTCGGGAAGATGCGCGACCAGGCGATCGACATCCGCAGTGCCTTGAGGCCCATTTCGGCGAAGAGGTCCACGTCCTCCTCCCAGTGGGAGTAGAAGTCGCTGCCGCTGCGCTTGGGATACCCGGCTGCGCCCTTCACGGTGAGCGCTTCGGCGATGGTCACATCGGATGCCTTCATCAGCGCGCTGATGTCGACGTAGTCACCGGCGGTGCGGTACGGGATGACGTCGGCCTGGGACAGGCCCTTGCCGCCCTGGTCGAAGCCGCCCTCCACCTGGTTGGCCGCGAACGCGACGCCCCAGAGGAATCCGTCGGGGAAGGCGCCGGTGGTGCCGGCGGGGGCGGGGTCGGTGGCGGTTACCGGGGTGGTTGTCTCGTGGCTCATACGGTGGCCTCCTTGGGGGTTGCGACGGCGACGGGGGTGACGCGGATGAGCGCGTCACCGGCCCGCACCGGCCCGGTGGTGCCGGGGTCGACGGTGTACTTGGCGGAATTGGTGATCACGATCACGCTGAGCGTGTTGTGGGTGGCCCCGACGGCGTCCAGGTCGACCTCGAGCAGCAGGTCACCGGTAGAGACGCGGTCGCCGACGGCGACGTGGGCGGTGAAACCGGCGCCCTTGAGGTTCACGGTGTCCAGGCCCACGTGGATGAGCACCTCGACGCCGGAGTCACTGCGCACGGCAACGGCGTGCTTGGTGGGGAACAGGGTCGCGACGACGCCGTCCACCGGGGAGGTGACGGTGCCGCTGGTGGGGCGGATGGCGGTGCCGTCGCCCACGAGACGCTTGGAGAAGGTCTTGTCGGGCACGTCGTCGAGCGAGACGAGCTCGCCGGTCATCGGCGCGGAGACGATCTCGTCGACCGCGGACGCGGAGTGGCGTGGGGCGGCGGGGGCGGGGGCGGCGGCCGCATCCGTACCGGAGGCGAGCGGGGTAGACACGGTGGTCTTCTCCGCGGTGCCGGCCAGGATCGACTCGTCGATGCCGAGGATCGTGGAGACCACGGCCGAGACGATGAACGCCACGACGATGCCCACGATCGCCCAGACGAAGGTCTCGCCGACGAGGCCGGGCAGGCCGGGCAGGCCGCCGTTGCCGGCGAGCACGTACGCCTTCACACCGAAGCCGAGCGAGATGGCGCCACCCACGGCGGCGCCGGCCATCGTGGCGATCAGCGGGCGGCGAAGCGGCAGGGCCAGGCCGTAGAGGGCCGGCTCGGTGACGCCCATCAGCGAGGTGAAGGTGGTGGAGAGCGAGAGCGCCTTGATCTGCTTGTTCTTCGCGCGCAGGAAGACACCGAAGACGGCGCCGGCGGTGGCGAAGGTCTGCACGTAGGTGAGCGGCAGGAACTTGTCGTAGCCGAGGGTCGCGAGGTTCTGCAGGATGAACGGAACGAGCGTGTAGTGCATGCCGGTCATGATGATCAGCGGCAGCAGCGCGCCGATGACGAAGCCGGCCGGCACTCCCCCGTTGTCGAGGGCCCAGTTGATGCCTCCGGCGATGCCCGAACCCACGAAGGTACCGAGCGGGCCGAGCAGGGTGAGGGTGATCGGCACAACGACGACGAGGGACAGCATCGGTACGAAGGTGAGCTTGAGGAACGACGGGATGATCTTGGTGAATCCCCGCTCCACCCAGGACAAGAGGTACACGCCCAGCAGCACCGGGATCACCGAGTAGGAGTAGGTGGCCGCCGTGACCGGGATGCCCAGCAGCTGCACCGCCTCGCCGGCGCCGAGCAGCGCGCCGAGCGCCGGGTAGACCAGGGTGCCGCCGAGGGATGCCGCCACGTACGGGTTGGCGCCGAGCTTGCGGGCGGCGGAGACCGCCACGATGATCGGCAGGAAGAAGAACACCGCATCGGCGATGGCCGAGAAGATCAGGAACGTCTGCGAGGCCGGGTCGACCCAGCCGAACGAGTTGCTGAGCGCCAGGATGCCCTTGAGCAGTCCGGCGCCGGCGATGGCGGGCAGGATCGGGGCGAACGTGCCGGAGATGAAGTCGAGGAAGCGGGTGTGCAGCTTCTTCTTCTCACCGGTGCCGGCCGCCGCGGCTGCGCCATCCACTGAATCACCCGTCGCGAGGCGGGGCAGGTCAGCGACGATCGCACGGTACACGTCGGGCACATCGTTGCCGATGATCACCTGGTACTGCGAACCGGCCTCGTTCACGCCCATGACGGGCGAGATCGCCGTCAGCGCGGCTTGATCGGCCTTGCTGTTGTCTTTCAGGCCGAAACGCAGCCGGGTCACGCAGTGGTACAGCGAGTCGATGTTCGCCTCACCACCGACCGCGGCGATGATCGCCGCGGCATCTTTGTCGTACTTCAAGGGGTTCTCCTTCATGGAAGAATCCCGGCTTCACGCGGTTGCCCTAACGCGGCTTCGGATTCGTGCTGTTTATTTGTGGGGCGGGAGCAACTGCTCCCGGGTTCAGGGGCCGGCTAGAGGAAGCTGGCGATGTGCAGGCCGATGTAGACCTTCTCCGACGCGCTCATGGCGTGGCCGTGGCTGCGCATGACGAAGGCGTCGACCTTGTCGACGGAGGCGAAGGCGGCCGGCTTCTGCTCGGTCAGGATGCGCAGCAGCTCCGCGTCGTCGCGCTGCACGGTCTCGCCGAGCAGCACACGCTGCGCGAAGAAGCGCAGGTGGGTGACGAAACGCAGGTACGCGGGACTCTCGTCGTCGTAGGCGAGACCGAAGTGCAGCCGCACGATGTCGAGGATCGAGTGGGTGAGCTCCATCAGACGGGTGGCGCTGTCGGCGGCACCGCCGACCTGCGCGTTGATGATGTGCAGGGCGATGCTGATCGCCTCGTCGGCGGGCAGCTCGGTGTCGAGCTTCACGTTCAGTTCCAGCACGGCGCTCTTCGCGAAGGCGTACTCCGTCGGGTAGAACCGGCGCACCTCCACCGCGAGGGGAATTGTGAAATCACCGCCATCCTTCACCCGTGCGACGGCGAAGGAGAGGTGGTCGGCCAGGGACGCGTAAAGGCTGTCGCTGATCTTCACCCGCAGTTCCTCGCGGGCGCGGGTGACGAGATCCGCCGTGGCAGAGAGGATGTCCGCCGGGATGGATCCCACGATCGACGCGAAATGCCGGCTGGCCGCGGCGTCGTCGAGCCGGAAGATCTTCTCGATCATCGACTCGTCGATCAGTTCGCCGGGCTTCGAGTTGAAGCCCAGGCCCTTGCCGAACACGATGACTTCCTGCAATGAGTCGTCGAGACCGTCGACAACGTTGTTATTCAGTACTCGCCTGACGATCACTGCTTATCCACCATTACCTGCTTCGGGAACACACTCGTGCTGTCGTCGTCTTCGAGAACAGCGATGGTGTTGCCTGCGAAAGCAGTGACAAGCCGAGAAGACTCTAACATACCGACCAGGGGTCGGTTGGCTCGAGTTCCGGATGAGCAAGAGCGCCGGAATCACAGGGGTTTCAGTCGCGGACGAGCCCGTTCAGCGCACCCCAGCCGAGGGTGGGTGGGGAGGCGACAACGGCGTCCGAGTTGTCGAACATCGCTGAGGCCCAGTGCTGCGCGACGCTGTACGCGGCCTCTGCGATCGAGGATCCCGCGCTGATGCGGCTCGCGCCTGCTCCAGCGAGTTCGTTGATCGACAGGGTCCCAGGGCCGAACGCGACGTTGAGCGGCAGCGTCGTCGCATTCACCAGCGTCCTGACGGTGTCGGCTCGCAGGGCTCCGAGCACGAAGATCCCGCTCGCGCCGGCACTGGCATACGAGGCGGCACGCGTCACCGTCTCCTCGACCCACCCGGTGCTGCCGATGTCGCCGTGCAGATGCGTGTCGATCCGGGCGTTGATGAACAGGGGCATGCCTGCGTCATCTGCAGCGGCCCGGGCCGCGGTGATCCGCCGTTCCTGTTCATCGATCGATCTGAGCGAGTCTTCGATGTTCACGCCGGACACACCGGCGTCGAGGCACTCGGCTATGGTGACGGCGACATCACTCGGCGTCGCGCCGTACCCGCCCTCGATATCCACTGTGATGGGGACGGCCACCGAGGACGCGATCCTCCGCACGGCGTCGAGCGCGCTCGTTCGCGTCAGGTGGTTCCCGTCTCGCTGCCCGAACGACCAGGCGACGCCGGCGCTCGTTGTCGCGATCGCGCGAGCCCCGGCCGCCAGGACGACGCGGGCGGATGCGACATCCCAAGCGTTCGGCAGGATCAATGGAGAGCCCTGCACGTGCATCGAATGGAAGGCGAGGGTACTCTCAAGCTCCGTGTTCATCGTGCAATCCTCCCGGCGATCGTGACCTACTGGTCAGCGCCCTCGAGCAGGATCACGAGCTCGTCGAGTTCGACGTCCCAGCCTTCACGGTTCTGTTCGAGACGGTCGCGACGGTAGAGGGTGCCGCCGGGGAGCTTGTCGAAGCCTGATTCGATCACCGTGACATCCGTGCCGGTACCGGCATCGGCGATGGTGAAGCGCACGTGCGTCGAGTACTCGTCGAGCTTGTCGGCGGGGATCCCGGACCAACGGAAGCCGAACGCGTCGCCGGGCACCACCTCGGTGATCTCGATCGGGAAGCTGCCGTAGCCCTCCCAGTCGATACTGCCGGTGGCCCCGGGTTCGAGCGCGGCGAAGCCCACACCATCCCCGAACCACTTGACCATCAGGTCGGGGTCGGTCAGAGCCTCCCAGACGCTCGCGCGCGGAGCCTCGATGTGCACGGTGCGGGTCACGGTGTGGCCCTTGATTCTTGCGTGATCAGACACGGTGTTTCCTTCAGGTTCGAGCGGAGGCGACGGCACTGTGCCCGCCGAGCGGCACGTAGCTAGTTCAACACATGCGCCCCCATCGAGCGTACCCATGATCGCGAAGAGTACTCTTGCGCGCCTCGGCACTAGCCCAGGGCAGCGCGGCGCGAGGTGTGCCGGGTCGGTATGGCAGACCACGGGTCCTCTGGCCAGGGATGCTTCGGATACCGGCCGCGCATCTGCGCGCGCACCTGCGCGTACGGACCCGCCCAGAAGGAGGCGAGGTCGTCGGTCACGGCCAGGGGATGCCCGGCGGGGGAAAGCAAATGGAACAACACCGGCACTCGTCCTCCGATGATGTGCGGAGTCTCTGCCCACCCGAAGCATTCCTGTAGTTTCACAGCTACAACGGGACGGGCGGCGTCATCATCGACGGGCGGGTAGCTGAGCCGGACATGCGAGCCGCTGGGCACCTGAAGACGCTCCGGAACCAGAGCATCGAGGTCGACCGCGGCCGGCCATGGCAGGATGCGACGGAGCGCATGGGCGAGGTTGATGCTCGCCGCCGGAGTGCCGGTGGCGAGGTCTGTCAGCTCGGGACCGAGCCAGGAATCGAGCGTGTCAAGCAGAACGGTGTCTGAGACATCCGGCCAGGGCGATCCGAGCTCGCGATGCAGCAGCGCGAGGCGACGCCGCAGGGCGTCCGCGGCGTCTGACCAGACGAAAACTCCGAGCCCCTGCTCTGTGACGGCTCGGCGCACGGCCTCCCGACCGCCATCGTCCGCCTGCACGCGCACCGGCACTGACGACCGAATGATCGCGCCGATCCGACGTTCACGACGCGCGACAACCCGCCCGTTCACGAACTGGGCTTCGACCCTGTCGGTGCAGAGGTGGGGCGCCACCTGCTCCGCTTGGTCCTCCGAGATGATGGCGGCAGAGCGGATGATTGCTCCGGTTCCCGCGGCCGCTCGCCCCTGTGCGCGAGTCACGTCGGCCACCGCCAACCAGTCGGCACTCGCGAGCGGACCGGTGATCCCGGCACGGGTGCCGGAGGCGAGGAGGAAGGTTGCGCCGTTCGGTGACTGATCGACGCGGCGAGCGATCCACTCGGGGAACGCGAGCGCGATGAGCAGTCCGGTCTGATCCGAGCTTCCTCGCGGCGAGTCGGTATCCCCGGTGAAGCGCACCAGACGCCGCACTTCCTGCTCCCATCGGCGGGCATCCGGGCTTCGTCCGGTGCGCAGCGCGGTGAGCGTGGCCTGGGCATCTCCGTCGGCAACGCGGAGATCACCGCTGAGCAGCGCAATGACTTCGGCCGCAGTGCGCCCGCCGACCAGATCACTCCCTGTGCGCAGTGCACGGGCGAGGCGAGGAGCTGTCGGGATGCGGGCGAGCTGTCGCCCGTGGTCGGTGGCGCGGCCATCGGCATCGATCGCGCCGAGCCCGCGCAGTGCAGCGAGGGCCTCGCCCAGGCTGACGGAGGGAAGCGGATCGACCAGCCGCAGCCCCACACCGCTTGGGGCGCCCCAGCAGGCGAGGAGCAGGGCTGCGTCGGTGAGATCTGCCGCGTGGATCTCGGGGGCAGCGTGCGCCGGTGCCGTGGCGAAGGTGCGCTCGTCAACGCATCGCACCACGACGCCCGGCCCATGTCGGGTGGCGCGCCCCGAGCGCTGGATGGCGGAGGCCTTGGGCGTCGGGCCGGTGACGAGACCGCTCATCCCGCGCGCAGCATCCCGCTGCGGAGCACGAGACAGGCAGGTGTCGACGACCAGGCGGACGCCGGGCACAGTCAGGGAGGACTCGGCGAGTGAGGTCGTGACGATGATCCGTGCAGCACCAGCGGGGCTCCGCCCACTGATCACCGAGTCCTGCTCTGCGGCGGGGATCTGTCCGTGCAGTTCGCGCACGTCGAACTCCGCGGCGAGTCCACGGATTCGTCCGGCGATCTCAGAGACCTCACGCGCACCCGGCGCGAAGACGAGGGCATCGATGCTCGGGTCCGTGCGCACAAGGGTGCGGTGTGCGGCAACGGCGGTGGTCGCGACATGATCGAGGAAGGCCCGGGTCACCCCTCGTTCATCCATTCGAGGTGTGGGAGAGGGCGCCCAGCGCACCTCGAGCGGATGTGCCGGTGCCGTCTGGGTCACGATCGGGGCCGGCGACGCATCCGTACCGAGAATCGTCGCGAACCTGTCGGCGTCGAGCGTCGCGGACATCGCGATGAGGACGAGGTCGTCGCGCAGCTCGCGGACCTCGCCGAGCAGCCCGATCAGCAGATCCGTCTCCAGAGCACGTTCGTGCACCTCGTCGATGATGACCGCGCCGACCCCGTCCAGACCAGGGTCATCGAGCAGGCGGCGCAGAAGCACGCCGGCGGTGACGAACTCGATCAGGGTGGATGGACTCACTTGGCGTTCGCCGCGGACGGTGAATCCCACGCGGGAGCCGAGAGGGGATCCGTCCAACTGTGCGAGACGCCTGGCGGCAGCGCGGGCAGCGACACGGCGGGGCTGAGTGACGATCACACGACCCGCAACTCGATCAGCCAGGATCGGCGGCACAAGCGTGGTCTTTCCCGTGCCCGGCGGCGCGCTCACGATGACGGTCGGGCTCCCATCGAGCGCAGCACTCAGCTCATCGATCGCCGAGGCAAACGCGAGCCCGCGACCCACTCTCGACAGGTCGAACGGCACAGGGGTCACTCCCCCAGTCTCTCGCGTTCGGACGGTGCGCGCTCAGAGGAGCGCTGGCCGGAGTCGGAGCTTGAGCTTCGGCGACCGCAGCGGCGCAGCCACCATGCCGCCGCCGCGGTCATCGCGACAACACAAAACCCCCTGCTTCCCAATCAGACACAGGGAAGCAAGGGGCTTGCCAGCGGAAATCGCCTCCCGCACCGTCATCCTTTTCCCACAATTCGCAAAGAGACGTTGGGGTGAGCGGGGAAGACCCAGCCGACGCCCCGCCCAGTCCAGACTTGCTCGCCGTGATGCGATCAGCCGTGTGATGGCGCTGAGGCCGAGGTAGCGGCGGGATCCAGCCCAAGCCAACTCAGCCTTAGGTGGCTCCGCCCGGGCGCTCAGCCGCGGCTCATCCGGTGCTATCGAGAATCAGACGCGCCGCTTCCGCTGGTCGGTCCCAGTGCGGGAAGTGACCGCAGTTTTCGAACCAGTGCAGCGTGGCATCCGGGAACAGCTCCGTGGCTCGCGCCGCCTCGCTGGGAGCGGTGACCTTGTCCTTCCGCCCCCATCCAATGACCATTTTGCCCTTGAGTGAACCGGCCGGTGCGCCTTCCTGGCGGGGCCCGTGAATCAGCGCGTTGAGGGCCGGGTCCAGGCTGGTCGATGTCTTGAACCCGCGAAGCTCGTGCAGGACCAGATCCTGTGGCAGCTTCCAGGGGTGGGCGGAGAACTGTGCCAACAGGGCCGCGCGGCCCACAGGGTTGCCCGTGAGGAAGGGGAGCGCAGGTTGGATGCGGCGCACCAGTGCGACGGATGCCTTGATGCTTGCACCAAAGATCGCTGCCTGGCGGTCATTCCAGAATCCACCAGGGTCCAGTGCGACCGTGTTGCCGGCATGCCCTCGGCGTGCCATTTCCATTACCATCCGGGCGCCCATGGAGCTGCCTACCAGATCAAGCTCACCCAGTTCAGCGTCGCGAATAAAGGCTTCGACGGAATCGGTCAGCGTGGCAATGGTGGTTTCGCCGGTCAGCGGCGCGGATTCACCGCAACCGGGGAGGTCGACGGCGATGACATCGCGTTCAGCGGCCAGCGCCGGGATTACCGGTTTCCAGTTGGCAATACTGGAACCGAGCCCATGGATCAGGAGGAGTGGCTTACCGGAGCCTTGCCGGGTCGAGTGCAACATGACTTCACTGTAGGGGCAGTGCAACATATCCGGCCACAGGCCCGACGGCACCGAGATACGGCGTTAAGCAGCGCATCCAACATGTCTTGGATCGGACACATCTCAGGTCGAACACGCCTCAGGCATGGCGAAGATTTCCCGCGCCAGCTCCGGCGAAGCACACGCGGAGAAGGATCTCATGGATGAAGCCCTCAAGTGGCAGGTAGTCAAGTCATTTCACCGGCGCATGACAGGGCTTGGTCCGTCGTCAAACTGGAAGCTTGCAGTTGACTACTTGCCGCTGAGCCTTTGCGACCGCAGCGGCGCAGCGGCGCACCGGCGCATCCCACCATGCCCGCCGCCGCGGTCATCGCGACAATACAAAACCCCCTGCTTCCCGATAGGACACAGGGAAGCAAGGGGTTTTTCGTGGCGGTACCGGTGGGATTTGAACCCACGGTGGAGTCTCCCCCACACAACTTTTCGAGAGTTGCACCTTCGGCCGCTCGGACACGGTACCGAGAGCGATTGTAGTTCACGAACGGTCTCACACGCGAATCCGGCCAACTGTCAGAGGCCGGCGGTACTCTCTGTTCCGTGACGAACGACACTGCCCTTCCCCGTACTCTCGCCCTCACCATGGGCGCCGTGGCCACCACCGCAGGCATCGGCGCCGCCGCGACCGTCGGCTACCGCCGCTTCCGCCGGATGCTCGCCGCCAACGCCGCCGAGCTCAACGAGACACTGCCGATCAACTCGCTCTGGTGGCGCACCCACGCCAAGGAGAAGGGCGACCTGCTCTACGTCGCCATCGGCGACAGCGCCGCGCAGGGCATCGGCGCCAGCGCGCCCAACCGCGGTTATGTCGGCATCCTGGCCGACCACATCCGCTTGGCCACCGGCAAGACCGTACGGGTGCTCAACCTCAGCGTCTCCGGCGCCACCGTCGAACTGGCGGTGCGCGACCAGCTGCCCCGGCTGGCCAAGCTGCAGCCCGACATCGTCACCGTTGCGATCGGCGCCAACAACATCGCCCAGTGGGACCCGGCCGCCTTCGAAGCGGGCATCCGCGAGGTCTACGCGGCGCTGCCGCCGCACGCCCTGGTGGCCGACCTGCCCTCGTTCCACCTGCCGCACAACGAGCGCAAGGTGCAGGCCGCAAACCGCATCGTGCACGCAGTGGCCGCGGAGTACAACCTCACCGTGGTGCCGCTGTACGCCACCACCAAGCGTGAGGGACTGCGCAGCGTGCTCAGCCAGGTGGCCAACGACATGTTCCATCCCAACGACCGCGGCTACCGGGTCTGGGCGGATGCGTTCCTGCCCGAGCTCAGCGCCACCGTCGCTCAGCGTTTTCCCCAGCTGGCCACCGCCGAGTAAGCGCTGTCGGCGGCCGCGGCTAGGCTCGCTGACATGGCTAAACCCGTCTCCAACTTCCGTTGCACCGAGTGTGGCTGGACCACCCTGAAGTGGGCCGGCCGCTGCGGCGAATGCCAGCAGTGGGGCACCGTGGTGGAAGCCGCGGAGAAAACCGGCCTCAGCCGATCCGTCACCCCGTCGATCGTGAGCGGCACCGGGGTGGCCCGGCCGATCACCCACGTCGACACCACAGCGGTGGCGCACTGGCCCACCGGCATCGACGAGTTCGACCGGGTGCTCGGCGGCGGCATCGTACCCGGATCGGTGATCCTGCTCAGCGGTGAACCCGGGGTCGGCAAGTCCACCCTGCTGCTCGAGGTGGCCTCAAAGGCAGCGGTGGCCAAGTCGCGGGTGCTCTACGTGAGCGCCGAAGAATCCGTGGCGCAGGTGCGCCTGCGCGCCGAACGCACCGGGGCACTGCAGCCCGAGCTCTTCATCGCCGCGGAGACCGACCTGGCCACCATCCTCGGCCAGATCGACGCGGTCAAGCCCGACCTGGTCATCATCGACTCGGTGCAAACCGTGTCCAGCTCCCTCAACGACGGCCAGGCCGGTCAGCCCGGTCAGGTGCGCGAGGTCGCGTCCACCCTCATCCGCCTCGCGAAGGACCGCAACCTGCCGGTGTTGCTGGTGGGTCACGTCACCAAGGACGGCAGCATCGCCGGGCCCCGGCTGCTCGAACACCTCGTCGACGTGGTCTGCCAGTTCGAGGGCGACCGGCACACCGCGCTGCGTTTCGTGCGCGCCCTGAAGAACCGATTCGGCTCCACCGACGAAGTGGGATGTTTCGAAATGACCGGTGACGGCATCAGCGAGGTCTCCGACCCGAGCGGACTGTTCCTCAGCCGCGGCACCACGGCGGTTTCCGGCACCTGTGTCACGGTGGCGTTGGAGGGCCGTCGGGCCCTGCCGGTGGAGGTGCAGGCGCTCGTGATCGACACCGCCATGCCCAACCCGCGCCGCGTCACCAACGGGGTGGACTCGTCCCGGGTGGCGATGCTCCTGGCCGTTCTGGAGAAGCGGGTGGGCTACCAGCTGTCGAAGAAGGATGTCTACGTCTCGACCGTGGGCGGCGTGCGGTTGGTGGAACCGGCGGCCGACCTTGCCATCGCGATCGCGATCGCGTCGGCGTTGCAGGATGAACCCATCGCGCACAACGTGGTGGCGTTCGGGGAGATCAGCCTGGCCGGCGAGATCCGCCCGGTGTCCGCCGCGAAGCAGCGCACCACCGAGGGCGCCCGGCTGGGGTACACCACCCGCATCGACTCGTCGAGCAGTACCGTGCAGTCGGCGGTCGCGCGCGCGCTTGGCACGGGTACGTCCCGGCGGGACGCCGAACTCGACGACGCGTTCCGCTAGAGCGTTACGGGGCGGTGTCGCCGTCGGGGCTGGTCTGGCCGATCGGGCCGAGCGCCCGTAATAGGTCGGCCGGGGCTGCCTGCATCACGGCCGGGCCGGCCACGTCGAAGAACACCATTTCCAGGGTGTCCTTGTACACCGTGAGGAACTCGCTCAGCCACTGGGCGTTGCCGATCATCACCTGCGGGTTCACCTCGTGGGGAACCATGCGGGCGTAGTTCTCTCCGGAGGAGAACAACAGCAGGGTGCGCTTGTCGGAGCCTTCGCGTCCGAAAACGCGCACCTGGGCGGCGGTGCCGTCGACCACGAGCTGCGGCACGATGACAACGTCGTTGCGGAGGGCGTAGGCCACCGCGGCCACGTCCTGCTTGGCCAGCGCGGCGGCCAGGGCGTCGGATCGGGTGTCTTGGGTCGCGTCAGTCACGTGTTCCATTCAATCATCCGACGCGCGGACGAGGCCACCTCAGGGCTCAGCCCGGAGCGAACGGGTCGGCCGGTCAGTTGAGCAGGAACTGGGTGGGGCTCGCCGACGCGACCCCGCCGACACTCACCGAGAGGTAGTACGACGCCCCCTCACCCGGTACGGCTTCCCGGTCGGTGATCTCGCAGGTTTCGGGGCTCGACCGGGTGCGGTCCCAGACCACGGGGGTCTTGGTGCTCACGGCGACACCGGGCTCGAGGGTGACCTGCGCGTCCGCCGGGTCGGTCTGGCAGTCCGTGGACGTCCAGTACACATCGGCGCCGCTGGTGATGGTGAACACCTGTGTGGAGGTGCCGGCGTTCAGGTCGCACGGGGTGGTGCCGGTATTGGTCACGCTGAGGGAGAGCTCCGGCTCGACGCCCGGGTCGTAGGAGCCCTCGTCGGTGATCGCTTCGACCGACACGACGGCGGGGTCGCAGGCGGTGGGTGCGGCATCATCGGCGGGCGCAGTGGCCGCCGGGTCCGCCGGGTCCGCGGTCGCGGCCGGCTTGGGGTCGGATGCCGCCCCGTCGCCACCGGCACCGGGCCGCACGAAGATCAACAGAATAATGGCGAGCACCGCGACAAGTCCGAGGCCCACCACGAGGCGGCGGCGCCGGTAGACGCTGCGGTCCTGGGGGCCGACCGGAGGCTTGGTCGTCGACATGATCCCAGGCTAGCGAGGTCCACCGGCACCGCCGGTATCACGCTGCGTGTCGGCTACGATTTGCTCGAATTGCGGCTGCGCACCAGCAGCAACACGGCTCCGATCAGAAGCAGCGCCACCCCACCGGCCAACCACGGGGCCACGTCGAGGCCGGTCGAGGCCAGGCCGCGACCCGGTGTGCCCGACACCGTTGAGCTCGACCCGGTGACGTTGATCTCGGTCCAGCCGAGCACCGCGCCGGAGGAGTCCTGCACGATGAGTTTGTGGGTTCCGGCGCTCAGGTCGGCCGGCAGTGTGGCCGACACCGTGCCCGCCTCGGTCACCTGCAGCCAGCCGCCCAGGTTCATCGGGGTGGAACGGACCCACACCGACACGAATTTGCCCGCGTGTTCGGCGCCGACCGTGATCGTGATCGCGGCGCCGGCCCGGTAGCTGGCCGCGTCGGTGCTGATCGTGTCGCGCCGTGCCTCGGTGAGGGAACTCACCGGGGCCGACGTGGGCGCCACACCGGGCATGGTGGGTGCCGGCGCAGTGGGGGCGGGTTCGGTCGGCGTGGGGGTGGCGGCCGGCTCCGTCGGCGTCGGGGTGGGACTCGGTGCCGGCACCGTGGTGTCCACGGTGACCGGCACCCGCACCACCGAGCCGGACTCCGCGGCCGTGAGAACCAGCACGCTGGCGGCGGGCGCATCCGCGGGCACCGTAATGGTGACCGTGGCGGTGCCGGTGGCGTCGACGGATGCCGGCTTCACGGTGGCGGCGCTGCCCACCCACTCCACGGTCAGCTCGGTGTTCACGGGGGAACCGGTCGAGGTGAGATTGAGGTTCGATACCGTGAACGTCAGATCGGCGCCCACGGCCAGCGGTTCAGCGGGCACTCCGGTCACCTGGGCCTGCGCTACGGCGTAGGAGGGGGTGACCGGGTTGGTGTCGGTGAGGTAGGAGATCCAGGCGTCGCGGTCGATGAGCCCGGAGTCGCGGGTGTCCGTGCCGTTGGCGAACTCCCGGAAGTTGTCGCCGCCGGTGAGCAGGAAGTTGAACGAGCCGATCCGGTAGCCGCGGGTGGGATCGATCGGCTCGTCGTCGACCCAGATGCCGGTGATCCGGTCGCCCTCGGCGCGGGTGGCGTCGAACGTGTAGTTCACGTTGTCGGACAGGCCGAGCTGCAGGTAGGGACGGCTGGGCACGGCGCCCTCGTCGTCGCGCTGCCACTGCTGCTCGAGCACGGTCTTGAACTGGGCGCCGGTGAGGGTGGTGGTCCAGAGATTGTTCACGAACGGCAGCACAGCGTTGGCTTCGGCGTACGTGACAACGGGGTCGGGGGCGGCCGTGAGGTCCGCGCGCATCCCGCCCGGGTTGACCACGCCGATCTCGGCGCCGCCGATGGCGGGGTCGGCGAGGGACTCACGCAGGGAGTTGGCGACGAGGGTGCCCAGGGTGGAGGGGGCGGCCCGGTCTTCTTCCACGGGCACGACACCATCGATGGAGGCGCGGGTGATGTCGGCCGTGACCGCGCCGACGGGCTGGCTGCCCACCACCTCGGCTTCGGCGAGGGCGGCAGCCGTGATGGTCTGCACCGCCGCCACCCGCGGGAAGTCGGCGACGAGTTCGGCGTCGTCGATTTCGGTGCGGGGAACGTTTCGGTTCGTCTCGGTTGTGGCCACGTCGGTGGCGGGGTCGTAGTTGAGCACGACCTGACCGATGTTCTCGCCGTAGTTGCCGGTCTGCAGCACGGGCCGGGTGACGCCGGGCTCGGCGCCGGGCACCGGGGCGTTCCAGGCGTACTGCTTGTGCGTGTGGCCGGTGAAGATGGCGTCCACCGCGGCGGAGGTCTCGGTGACGATCTTGGCGAAGGCGCTGTCGGTGAGCGCAAGCTCCTGCTCGAGGGTCGCGTTCTCCACAGTTCCGGCGGATGCGCCCTCGTGGTACTCGGCGATGATCACGTCGGCCTCGCCGTTGTCGGGGTCACCGTCGGTGAGTTGCGCCGCCACCCGGTTCACGGCGGCCACGGGATCGCCGAAGCTCAGCGTGACGATGCCGTTGGGCGACACCAGGGCGGGGGTCTCCTCGGTGACGGTGCCGATGACGGCGACAGAAACGCCCTGCACCTCGGTGAGCAGGTACTCCTTGAGCGCGGGCTGCTCGGTGCCGGCTTTGTAGACGTTGGCGCCGAGGTAGTCGAAGTCGGCGGTGTCGGCCACCCGGCCGATGAGATCGGCGTAGCCCTGGTCGAACTCGTGGTTGCCGACCGCCGAGGCGTGCAGGCCGAGGGCGTTGAGCACCTCGAGAGTGGGAGTGTCCTGTTGGGAGGCGGAGGCGAAGAGCGACGCCCCGATGTTGTCGCCGTCGGACAGGAACAGGGTGGAGTCGTCGCCGTACTCGGCACGGAGGGTCTCCACGGTGCCGGCGAACTTCACGGTGTTCTCGTCGATGCGCCCGTGGAAGTCGTTGATGTTCAGGAGGTTGAGCTGAACAGCATCCGCAGCCGCAGGGGCCGTGGGAGTGGGAGTCGGAGTGGCCGTGGCGGCCTGTGCGGGAAGAGCGATCAGCGGAGCGGCCGCGAGGCATGCTCCCAAGGCTGCGGCGAACACGAGTCGGACCGGGCGGTGGGGTGCCAGCGACATTTTTCTCCTCGGGGTGGGACTGCAAAGCCGCACGCCCTCCGCCCCGATGGGCGCGGCGGCATCAACGGCGCACTGGGCAGCAGCCTAGCCACGGTGCGGGGCCGATGGGGGAAAATTCTCCATTTACGCTCACCTGCGCATGAGCGCATCACCGAGACGGCGCCGGTGGGCCGCGCCGGCCCGGTCAGGGCTGGCACGTCCACCGGCGCCGCCGGTGCTGTTGCGGAGGAGTTAGGACTCCATCGCGGTGCGACGCTGGCGCATCACCAGGGCGCCGCCGAGAAGCAGCAGCAGCACGCCACCGGCCAGCCAGGGGCTGGCGTCCAGCCCGGTCTGGGCGAGCGCCGACGCACTCGTGCCGGAGCCGGCCACCGTGATCTCGGTCCAGCCGATCACCGCGCCCGCCGCATCCTGAACGATGATGCGGTGGATGCCAGCGGTCAGGTCAGCGGGCAGGTCGACGGACACGGTGCCCGTGGCGCTCACCTGGAGCCACCCTCCCAGGTTGACCGGGGTGGAGCGCACCCAGACCGATACGTATTGGCCCGCGTATTCGGTTCCCACGGTGACGGTGATGCTGTCGCCGGCGGCAACCGACGTGTCACTCACCGAGATGCGGTTCTTCAGCGCGGCCGTCAGTGCGGCCTCCGCTGCAGCCGACGGCGAGGTGCTCGGCGCGCCGGGGGTGCTCGGCGCGGTCGGCGGAACGGTCGGGAGCGTCGGCACGGTCGGTCCCGTCGGCAGGGTCGGCGGAACAGACGGGTCTGTCGGCTGGGCCGGGGTCGGCTCGTCCGTCGGGTCCGTCGTGGGTTCCGTGGTCGGTTCCGTGGACGGCTCCGGGCTCGGCTCCTCGGTCGGGACCGGGGCGGGTTCCGTCGTCGGGGCCGGGGCCGGCTCGTCGGTTGGCTCCGTCGTCGGAGCCGGGGCCGGCTCGTCGGTCGGTGCCGGGGTCGGCTCTGTCGTCGGTGCCGGGGTCGGCTCGTCCGTCGGTGCCGGGGTCGGCTCCGTCGTCGGCGCCGGGGTCGGCTCGTCCGTCGGTGCCGGGGTCGGCTCCGTCGTCGGTGCCGGGGTCGGCTCGTCCGTCGGTGCCGGGGTCGGCTCCGTCGTCGGTGCCGGGGTCGGTTCCGTCGTCGGCGCCGGAGTCGGCTCGTCCGTCGGTGCCGGGGTCGGCGCCGGAGTCGGCTCCTCGGTCGGGACCGGGGTCGGCTCCGTCGTCGGTGCCGGGGTCGGCTCCTCGGTCGGGACCGGGGTCGGTTCCGTCGTCGGGACCGGGGTCGGCTCCGGAGTCGGCTCCGTTGTTGCCGTCACGGTGAGCGGCACGCGAACAACGGTGCCGGATTCCTTGGCGGTGAGGGTGAGCAGGCTCGCGGCCGGCGCATCCGCCGGCACGGTCACGGTCACGGTCGCCGCTCCCTTGTCGTCGATGCTGACCGGTTCGAAGACTGCGCTGCTGTCGCCCCAGGCGAGGGCCAACTCGCTGTTCTTCGGCGAGCCCATCGAGGTGAGGTTGAGCTGCGAGACGGAGAAGGTCACCGTCTCACCCGGCACCGACTCAGCCGGAACGCCGGTCACGGCAGCCTGACGCGCCGCGAAGGCGGGAGACAGGGGACTCTGCGCGGTGATGTAGGAGATCCAGGCATCCCGGTCGATGAGACCGGAGTCGCGCGTTCCGGTGCCTTCGGTGAAGACCCGGAAGTTGTCGCCGCCGGTGATGAGGAAGTTGAACGAGCCGATCCGGTACTCACGCTCGGGGTCGATGGCTGCGCCGTCGACCCAGATGCCGGTGATCCGGTCGCCCTCGGCGCGGGTGGCGTCGAAGGTGTAGTTCACGTTGTCGGAGAGTCCCAGCTGCAGGTACGGCCGGCTGGGCACCGCACCGGCGGAGTCCCGCTGCCACTGCTGCTCGAGCGCGGTCTTGAACTGCGCACCGGTGAGGGTCGTGGTCCACAGGTTGTTCAGGAACGGCAGCACGGCGTTGGCTTCGGCGAAGCTGACGTCGGCGTCCGGGCTGGTCGTCAGGTCAGCGCGCATGCCGCCCGGGTTGACGATGCCGATCTCGGCGCCGCCCTTCGCCGGGTCGGCGAGGGACTCGCGCAGGGAGTTCGCCACCAGCGTGCCCAGGGTGGACGGTGCGGCGCGGTCTTCGACCACCGGGGTCGCTCCCCCGACGGAGGCGCGGCTGATGGGGGCCGTGATGGAACCGACCTTCACGTTGCCGGTGACGGCGGCCTCCGCCAGGGCGGCATCCGTGATCGTCTTGACCGTGGCCACGCGCGGGTAGGCGGCGACGAGGTCGGCGTCGGCAGCGGTGCTGCGCTTCACGTTCTCGTTTTTCACCGTGGTGGTGGACTGGGTGTTCGGGTCGTAGCTGAGCACGACCTGGCCGATGTTCTCCCCATAGTTGCCGGTCTGCAGCACCGGGCGGGTCACGCCCTCCTCAGCGCCGGGCACCTGGGTGTTCCAGGCGTAGGTCTTGTGGGTGTGGCCGGTGAAGATGGCGTCCACCGCGGGGGACGTCTGGGTGACGATCTGGGCGAACGCACTGTCGGTGTCGGCCAGCTCCTCCTCCAGAACCGGGTTGTTCGGGTTGGTGCCGCCGGCGCCCTCGTGGTACTCGGCGATCAGGACATCCGCTTCACCGTTGGCCGGGTCGCCGTCGGTGAGCTGGGCGGCAACCCGGTTCACGGCGGCCACCGGGTCGCCGAAGCTCACCGAGGCAATGCCGTTCGGGCTGACCAGGGTCGGCGTCTCCTGCGTGACGGCGCCGATCACGGCGACGCTGACACCGTCGACGTCGAACAGTGCGTATTCCTGCAGCGCCGGGGTTTCGGTGTCCTTGAGGTACACGTTGGCGCCGAGGTACTCGAAGTCGGCGGTCTCGGCGACGCGGCCGGTCAGGTCGTCCATCCCCTGGTCGAATTCGTGGTTACCCACGGCCGAGGTGTCGAGTTCGAGCGCGTTGAGCACGTCGATGGTGGGCTTGTCCTGCTGCACCGCCGACGCGTAGAGCGAGGCGCCGATGTTGTCACCGTCGGAGAGGAACAGTGTGTTCTCGTCGCCGTAGGCGGCGCGCAGCTGCTCCACGGTGCCGGCGAACTTCACCGTGTTGGTGTCGATGCGGCCGTGGAAGTCGTTGATGTTGAGCAGGTTGATCTCAACGGGTGCCTGGGTGGCGAGGTTGAGTCCCACAACGACGGGGTCGTGATCGGAGGAACGGTAGGCGTCGGCGACGTAGAAGTCGGTGACGTTGTTGTTGTACCGGCTGTACTCCAGTGCAACCGATTCGACGGAGTTGATGTTCCAGACATCCACGTCGGCGACGGTGGCGTCGGCTTCGGGAGAGGCGAAAATGTGGTCGAGCGACCCGACGGTGCCGCCGAAGGCGTAGGTGTACTCGCCGCTCTTGGCTTCCTGGCTCAGGTAGCCGGCGTCGGTGAGTACCTTGATCGGGTCTTCCTGGTCGTAGGCGTTGAAGTCGCCGGTGAGGAACACCCGGTCGATGCCCGACTCGGTCTTGAGAGTATCGGCGAAGGCGACCAAGGCGGTGGCCTGAGCGACCCGGGAGGCGTTCGACGCGCCCTGGCCGTCGCCGGCGTCCGCGTCGGCTCCGGTGCCGGACCCCTTCGACTTGAAGTGGTTGACGATCACCTGGAAGGCGCTGCCGGTGTCACCGACGAGCTGGAACGACTGGGCGAGGGGCTCGCGGGCGTTCCTGAAGGCTGCGGAGTCGGTGAGGATGGTGGACTCGCCGACGGTCTCGACGGCGGCCTTCTTATAGATGAACGCGGTGCGGATCACGTCTTCATCGGCCGGGACAGTGGCCGGGGAGCCGACGAAGGCCCACTCCTCTGCGCCCAGGTCGGCGTTGAGGGCAGCGACGAGGTCGCCGAGCGCGGTGTCGCGGTCCTTGTCGAACGCGGCGGAGTTCTCGATCTCCTCGAGGGAGATCACGTGGGCGTCGAGGGCGTTGATGGCCTCGACGATCTTGGCCTGCTGGCGGTCGAGGTTGGCCTGGTCGGCGGCGCCCCGGGCGTCGCAGCCCGAGTTCACCGTGGTGGGCGCACCGGCACGGTCGCTGTAGAAGGTGCAACCGGCGATCTCATCCCCGGTGGTGGTGAAGTAATTCAGCACGTTGAAGCTGGCCAGGCGGATGTCGCCGCCCACGGCGCGCGGAGCGTCGGTGCGGGTGTTCTCGAACGTGGCCGGCTGCACCTCGGCGGCATTGGCCGGCACGAGCTCGGTGGTGGGCTGGAACTTCCAGGCGTTGTTGCGGTAGTCCAGGATCACCGGCTTGGTGAACGTCACCGCGGCACCGATCCGCACGGGTGCGGTGACGGAGAGGTACGGCACCGGCTTGTCCTGGTTGGCCGCGTTGAGGTAGTTCGTCGTGGCACCGTCATCAAGTGTCACCGCGCGGGCGGCGTTCGATTCGAGCGCCGCGGTGTACTCGACAGTGCCGGGGCGGGCCGTGACCGTCGCGCCGACCAGCGGCGTGGTGCCGGACGCGAGTCCGATCTCGCCGTACTGGTTGGTCGTGTAGTTGTTGGTCACCGTGAAGTCACCGGTCGGGGCGATGAGCATGCCCTCGAGGGACTCGCGCTCGGCGGCCGTGGCCGGCAGACCGATCGTCGCGGCCGTCGGGGCCTCGATTCCGGTCGCGTCCAGGGGCGCGATGTCGCTCAGGGCGCCGATCGTGAGCTGGGTGAGGCCGTAGAACTCGCTCACTACTCCGGTGACCGACACGTAGTCACCGACGGCGACGGTCGCGGCCATCGCGTTCGTGTAGACGAAGATTCCGTCGGATGCGGTGTGGCTGGTCAGGTCGACGGGGCCGCCGGTGCCGGGGGTCTGCAGGTAGAAGCCCTTGAACCCGCCGGTGGGGAAGGCGGCGGTGACAACTCCGACGGTCGCGACGGTGCTGCCGACCAGGGGGCTGGTGTCGGTGGTGCCCTGAATGGCGTTGATGGCGACGGTCTCGACCGGGGCGGGGGTGCCCGTCGGGGTCGGTGTCGGGGTCGGCTCGGCGGGTGCGACGCCGGTGGACGACGTGGGCGTGATGGTGGCCGAAAGGGCGAAGTCGGCCTTGTTGTTGTCGCTGTCGGCGGCATCCGTGCGGTTGATCGACTTGACGTCGGAGTTCGCGCTCGGGGCCCCGGCGACGGCGCCCTCGAAGGTCAGGGAGGCACCGTACCCGAGCAGGTCGATGACCTCCGGGTTGGCGGTGGAATCGCCGGCCGGCAAGGTGAGGGCCGACGTGGACTTGGCGAGGATCACGGTACCGGTCGTGCCGCTGGGGTTGAGGGTGGAGACCTGGTCGGGGGTGGGCAGGGCCGCGCCGTTGGCGCCGTTCGACCCGCCGGAGACGAGGTAGTAGCCGTTCGCCGGGATCGTGCCGGTCAGCGCAACGGTCGCGGGGGCGTCGGCGACGGTGCCGGTGGCTTTGCGGTACTGCAGCGACCAGGCGCTGAGGTCGACCGGGGCATCCGTGGGGTTGTACAGCTCAACGAACTTGTTCGTGAAGGCAGCGCCGGCGCTGCCGCCGCTCAGGTAGGCCTCGTTGATGACGACTCCCGTGCCCGCGCTGTTGGCTTGCGCGGGTAGGGCCACGAACGGGGCGGCCGCGAGGCTCACCCCGATCACGGATGCGACAGCCAGCGTGAGCCGGCTTCGGGGGACGAGCGACATGGTTCTCCTCTTGGATGGGGCATACAGGTGCAACGAGCAGGGTGCAGGGTCAGCAGGCGTGCAGGGTCAGCAGAGTGCGGCGCCAGCGTAGGGAGGACGCATGACGCACCGGGTTCTCGCGCGTGAACGACGGGTGTACGCGAGAGCCCCGGCCGGGTGTTGGGGAGCCTATTGACGCCGGATTTCGGGCACGTTACAGCACGGCACATTGCTCAGATGAGCAGAAAAATGCCGATGCAACCCACATATGAGCAGGCGACGGACTCAGCTCAGGCGCTTGAGCATCCGGGTGTTGCCGAGCGTGTTCGGCTTGACCCGGGCGAGGTCGAGGAACTCGGCGACGCCCTCATCCGGGGAGCGCACGAGTTCGGCGTACACGGCCGGGTCGACGGTTTCTGTGCCCATGTCGACGAAGCCGTTCCGGGAGAAGAAACCCACCTCGAAGGTGAGGCAGAACAGGCGGCTGAGCCCCAGCTCCCGCGCATCCGCCTCGAGCCGGCCGAGCAGAGCGCGGCCCACTCCCTTGCCGAGCCAGTCCTGAGACACGGCCAGAGTGCGCACCTCGCCGAGGTCCTCCCACATCACGTGCAGGGCGCCGCAACCGACGAGGTTGCCGCCCTGGTCCTCGACCACGCGGAACTCCTGCACGGCCTCGTAGAAGACCACCCGGTCCTTGCCGAGCAGGATGCGCTGCTGCACGAGGGGTTCAACGAGGTCCTGGATCAGTGGAACGTCGCGGGTTTGGGCCCGACGGACGATGAACTCCTGTGTGGTCACGCCCGCCTACTTCCCTGGCCTCACAGCCGTCCGTACCGAAAGGTTCAGTCTACGGCCGGGTTCACGAGCTCCGGGTTAACAGGAACAGGCCCGGCGGATAACCGCCGGGCCTGTTCTTGTGGTGCTGCTTAGTCGCTGGTGATGGCCAGGTCGGGCGTGCCCGGTCCGGTTCCCACCGCGGCGGCGGAGTTGATGCCCACCGAGACGGCCTCGTTGCGGTTCGTCGTGGTGAACACGTACTCGCCGTTCACGAAGTCCACGTGCACGTGGTCGCCGGCGTTGAGCTCGCCGTGCAGGATCTTCTCGCTGAGGCGATCCTCCACCTCGCGCTGGATCGCACGACGCAGCGGCCGGGCGCCAAGGGCGGGGTCGAAGCCCACCTCGATGAGGTGCTCCTTCACCGCCAGGGTCAGGTCGATGGTCATGTCGCGGTCCAGCAGCCGGTCGCCCAGGCGCTTGACGAACAGGTCCACGATCTGCAGCAGTTCGGGCTTGGACAGCTGCGGGAAGACGATGATCTCGTCGACACGGTTGAGGAACTCGGGCTTGAAGTGCTTCTTCAGCTCCTCGTTCACCTTTCCGCGCATCCGGTCGTAGCTGGTGGCGGTGTCGCCCTCGAGCTGGAACCCGACGGGCGAGCCGCTGATGTCCCGGGTGCCGAGGTTGGTGGTCATGATGATGACGGTGTTCTTGAAGTCGATCACGCGACCCTGACCATCCGTCAACCGGCCCTCTTCCAGAATCTGGAGGAGCGAGTTGAAGATGTCGGGGTGGGCCTTCTCGATCTCGTCGAACAGCACCACAGAGAACGGCTTGCGCCGCACCTTC
>Ga0247806_10000364_pt1 | contig 29697 bp, 22 predicted proteins | sample UWRJL059202B1_FD_179935 | JGI IMG/M metagenome (GOLD analysis project Ga0247806, IMG submission 179935) | Plant litter microbial communities from Arlington Agricultural Research Station in Wisconsin, United States - UWRJ-L059-202B-1 | ecosystem: Environmental > Terrestrial > Plant litter >... | reverse complement strand
GCTGAAAGAGATCAAACTGATAGGCAACGCCTCGATCGGGCGCAAAACGCCGGTTCCGGTGACAACGCTGAATACCCAGAAAATTACGGAAGAGCTTGGTTCGCGTGACATTCCGATGCTGCTGAACTCCACACCAGGTGTATATGCAACCAACCAGGGTGGTGGAGACGGCGATGCGCGCATTACCGTGCGTGGTTTTGACCAACGCAATGTCGGTGTGATGATCGACGGTGTTCCTGTCAACGACATGGAAAACGGTGCTGTATACTGGTCCAACTGGTTTGGTCTCGACGCGATCACTTCCAGCATCCAGGTGCAGCGCGGTTTGGGAGCAACGAAACTCGCAATGCCTTCTATCGGTGGAACGATCAACATCCTGACACAGGGAGTTGGCAGCAAAAAGGGACTGACCCTGCGCCAGGAACTGGCATCCGGAGATTTTACAAGAACTTCTTTGTCCTACAATTCCGGCATGCTGAAGAGCGGTTTCGGTGTTACTTTGTCTGCATCCTATAAACAAGGGGACGGCTGGGTAGACGGAACGCCGACAGAAGGTGCATTTTTCTACCTCAAAGTACAGAAGAAGATCAAAAACCACCTGCTTTCCCTGAGCGGATTTGCAGCGCCACAGCAGCATGGGCAACGTCCTTTCAATCAGCCGGTACAATACTGGGATACGGATTATGCCCGCGATCTCGGCATCAATGTTACAGGAACCGGCAATGACAGAGGGTTCCGCTACAACGAGCACTGGGGTTATGTTTCGAGCCACACGAATAGCACAACAACGAATGGCAGTCACCGCAACATCCTCAACGAGCGTGTCAATTTTTACAACAAGCCGCAAATCACCCTGAAAGATTTCTGGCAGGTGAATTCGAAGCTTGCGATCTCCAACCTGGCGTATGCATCCATCGGTCGTGGAGGAGGGACGAAATTGTCCAACTATTCTGCAGCCTTGCGCAAGGCAGATGGAACACTCGACTGGGATCAGATGATTTTCAACAACCAGTACACGTCTTTCTTCGGAACGATTACACCCAATATCGACCCTTATTATTCCAATACGGAATTCAAATCGAACCAGATTATTTCCGCATCCATCAACAACCACTTCTGGGTGGGCTACCTCGGTCAGTTCAGCTACGAATTGTCTAAAAAATGGAGCTTCTCCGGTGGATTGGATTACAGGAACTACAAAGGCACGCACTACCAGGAAGTCAGAGATTTGTTAGGCGGCGGTTATGCAACCAACTTTGGCAACCAGAACCAGACTTCCGCGATGAAAATTGTCGGCGATAAAATTGCATCGCCGGGCAAGCCCTATGAAAACTACCGCGACGGACTTGTACAATGGGCAGGTGTTTTCGGTCAGGCAGAATATTCGGCGACGCGCTGGACAGCCTTCATTAACGTGTCAGGTGTTTACAACGGCTACAAAGGAATTGACTACTTCCAGAAAAAAGTGCTGGAAGTAGGGGATACAACCCTGCGGATCGGTGCAACGGATACAATCAACTACAATGGACAAACGTATACGGCGGGCAGCAGCGGTCTGAAAAACTTCTCGACCGAATGGAAATGGATCCCGGGCTTTACCTTCAAGACCGGTGCGAGTTACCTGCTGACTGAAGATGCGAGCATTTTCGTCAACCTCGGTTATTTGTCGCGGACACCGACTTTCAGCAATGTCGTAGATAACAATACGAATACTTTTTTCCAACGAATCATGAATGAGAAGATCCTGGCACTTGAGGGTGGATATTCCTACGCTAGTAAAAGCTGGGGAATCAATGTCAATGGTTATGCCACAAGGTGGGAAAACAAGCCGATTCCTTTTGGTGTTGCGATTCCTGATCCGCTCGATCCAACTTCGACGATCCGTGTCAACATCAACGGAATGGATGCTTTGCACCTCGGTGGAGAAGTAGACATGGCCTGGAAGATGACAGAGAAATTGTCCGGTGAGCTGATGTTGTCTTATGGAGACTGGACCTGGAGATCTGCAGAAACGGTTTACATTGCAGAGATACAGGATTCTATTTCTTTTGATGCGAGCGGCGTGCACGTCGGCGACGCGGCGCAATCGGTTTACAGTGCTGCTTTGCGTTACGAGCCTTTCAAGCGTTTTTACGTGAAAGCGCAGTACATGTACTTCGACCGTTATTATGCGCAATTCAGCCCTTTTGACCTGAATGGTGAAAATTCGGGACACGAATCCTGGAAGCTCCCGGGATATGGATTGCTGAACCTGTTTTTGGGTTACAGGTATAAACTGAAAAAATCAGAATTGCTGTTCAACGGAACGGTGACCAATGTGCTGAACTCCAAAAATATTGCGGACGCTACGGACAACTATTACGGTTCCGGTTTCGATGCGGCTTCAGCAAGCGTCATGTTTGGCCAGGGATTCAGATTCAGTGCTTCTGTAGGGATACAGTTTTAACAGTTCAAATGGGGGTGCTGATTTTTTATTCCGTTGGAAATGAATTAATTTTGTGTTCTCATCCATCCAAGCATACATGCAGCGGTTGCATATTGAACCGCGATACATTACATACAAAGCATAACTTTTGATTATTAACAAAAAACAAAAAATGAAGAAAATTATCTTTTCAAGTTTATTGGCTGTCCTCTTCAATGTGGCAGCATGGGCACAGGCAGTTCTCCCGACTACGTGGGGATTTGCAACACCGACTATGCCAACCGGCTGGTCACAAAGCGGAACACTCTTTTACACATCTACGGGGCCTTTGCAGCCAACATGTAAGCTGGACAATACGGGTGACTATGTCCAGATCTTTTTCGCCAGTTCACCGGGGGCATTGACTTACCGCATGGCCGGAAACAGCTTCAGCGGTGGAACTTTTACTGTTCAGGAGTCTATCGATGGCACAAGCTGGACAGCATTGCACACGCACACCAGTTTGGCTGACCAGGATTACCAGTTGTTCACTGACATGCCCTTGTCTACGAGCCGTTACATCCGTTTTTTCTATACGCAAAAATCACTGGGGAACGTCGGTCTCGACGACGTGAATATCGCAGTTGGCGCAGCAGGTCCTGAGCAGGAGATCAATGTGAAGCAAGGTGCAACAACGATTGTAAACGGCGGAACGCATACAGCGAGCTCGGCAGTAAGCACCACGTTGCCAATCACTTTCACGATTGAGAACCTCGGTACAGCAAACGCATTGAACCTCAGTAATGTGGCGATCAGCGGTGCCAATGCAGGTGATTTCGCAATCAGCGGCACAGCGCCAACAACAGTTGCAGCGAATGGCACAGCAAACCTCGTGATTGACTTCACGCCATCCGGAGCAGGAACACGCAATGGAACAATTACGATCAGCAATGACGATGCTGATGAGAACCCATACATCGTGAATATCTACGGAATTGGTGGTTCACTCGCATCTGAGCCTGCTTCACAGGCAACGAACCTGACTTTTCCGCTTGTGAAAACGTACCGCGTTAAAGGATCCTTCACAGCCGCAGCTTCTGCACCGGAAGGATACATCGTATTGCGTAAGAAAGGATCTGCGATTACAGGTGTTCCTACAGATGGAACAGTTTATGACCGCGGTGATATCGTAGGTGATGCACAGGTTGTTTTCAGTGGATTGCAAACTACCTTTGTTCCGAATAACATCATTGCATCTTCAGACTATCATTTCGCTGTGTTTGCTTACAATGGTGACGGTACTTACCGCAATTACCTGACAACAGCACCGCTGACAGGAACAACCACTACGCCAGCTACAATGCAGCCTGTAGGATATTACAGTACGATCTCCACAGCGAGCCCGAACTTTGTAACAGACCTGCATGCGTTGATTAACCCACACTTTCAGCAGTATTACAGCAACTATACGATCCGCATGATCAACTTGTTTGAAGCGAGAGATACCGTAGACAACCAACGTGTAATTACCTGTGTTTACAGTGGATTGAACAAAGTATACACAGAGCCGTTTGACTTTACTGCGAATGGTTTCAGCCGCGAGCATACGTATTGCCACAGTTGGATGCCCATCAATCCAGCGGATGCACGCCCTGAGTACAACGATTACCACCACCTGTTCCCAACCAACCAGAATCAGGCGAATTCGATCCGCAGCAACTACCCATTGGGTAAAGTAGTTACGGTGACAAATACGTACCTCGGTGCGAAATTTGGACAGGATGCCAACGGGCACACGGTATATGAGCCACGTGACGAGCACAAAGGCGATGCAGCCCGTGCGATGTTGTACGAAGCAGTTTGCTACAATGGTGTGGATGGTACTGACTGGAGCCTTCCGGACAATATCGCGCAAAACATTCCTTACGGACAGGATCAGTCCATCCTGAAAGCATGGCATTTCCAGGATCTTCCATCCAGCTGGGAAATTTCCAGGAACGACTTTATCGACTCTTTGCAGGACAACAGAAACCCGTTCATCGACAATCCGCAGTACGTATGTTTCGTAAACTTCAGCAATATGAATTACGAAACACTCGGTTGCCTCGCAGGCATTGAGATGCAGGACCAACTGGATGCGGCATTTACAGTTTATCCAAACCCATCCCACGGAGAAGTTTTCCTCCAGGTGAACACGACAACGATTTCCCGTTACGAGATCATCGACATGCAGGGAAGAACAATCGTTTCCAAAGATGTGAATGATTTGTCTGTAGCGATCCTGAATACTGCCGGTATCCGCGCAGGTTCCTACATCGTGAAAGCGGTTACGCCTTATGGCTCCGTACAACGTTCATTGGTGATTGAATAAAATGATACAGAAAATATTTATTTTCTTACTGGGAGCAGGCTTAACGGCCTGCTCTTTTGGTAAACACACCTTTGTTGCAGCCGATCGTTTACCGGTGGATACAAGCTACGTGGGGAATCACACGGTGGATTCAATCATTGCGCCCTATAAAATCGTATTGGACCGCGAGATGAATGAGGTCATTGCACGCGCAGAAGTCAATTTTGTCAACCAGCGGCCTTCCGGCAATCTTGGCAATCTTGTCGCAGATGTCATCCTCGAAGCAGGTCGAAATGCATTGCAGGATTCTACCGCTATCTGCCTGCTGAACTTCGGCGGATTGCGTTCTCCGATCAGTAAGGGGGATATCACGCTGGGCGACATCTTCAAGCTCATGCCTTTTGATAACCAGGTTGTGCTGGTGCAATTGCCCGGCAGCTCACTCGACAAGATCCGGGATTACCTGTTGCAGTCCGGTGGCGAGCCGATCGCCGGTTTCCAACTGTTGGGAAAGACCATTGCGGATGCAAAAGGTCAGCCCTGGAAACCCGAAACCTGCTGGGTCATTACTTCGGATTACCTGCTGAATGGCGGTGACAGGATGTATTTTTTCGAGGACAAGTTGCAGGTCATCCAAACCGGGTTGATCATGCGCGACCTGTTGATCACTTCGGTCCGGCGAGCGGGCGTTTTGCAGGACCGTACCGACAAACGCATTCAATTGTAAGCTATGAAAAGAAGAGATTTTATCCAGCACACAGGAATGCTGGCCGGCGGATTGCTGATCGCACCGAACCTGCTGGCCCAAAACGATCTGAGGAAGACGACAAAAATCACGATCCTGCATACCAATGATACGCATTCCAACATAGAGCCTTTTCCGGTCAATCACGCGAAATTCCCGGGATTGGGCGGTGTTTCCCGGCGGGATGAGCTGATTCGCAAGGTACGCAGCGAAGAAACCCATGTGTTGCTGCTCGATGCGGGCGATATCTTCCAGGGAACGCCCTATTTCAACCGGTTTGGAGGTGTGCTGGAGCACAAGCTCATGACACAGCTCGGCTACGATGCCGCAACGATGGGCAACCACGACTTCGACGGCGGCATGGATGGTTTCCTGAAAGCGAAGGTCCACGCGGCATTTCCGTTTATCTGTTCCAACTACGATTTCAAAAATACGGTGCTCGACGGACATACGGAGCCTTACCGCATGTTTCAGAAAGGCGGCATTCAGATCGGTGTTTTCGGGATTGGACTCGAATTGAAAGGCCTGGTTCCCGACAATCTTTTCGGGGAGACAAAATACCTCGATCCAATCGCAGTCGCGCAACAGATGGCGACCGATCTCCGGAATCGCGGTGCAGATCTCGTTATCTGCCTTTCGCACCTGGGTTATGAGTATCCGACAGAAAAGATATCCGACCGGAAACTCGCAAAAAACACACGTGGGATCGATCTGATTATCGGCGGTCATACACATACATTTCTCGAAAAACCGACGGTTGAACACAATTTAGATGGTCATCCTACGTTGATTAACCAGGTTGGCTGGGCAGGTGTTCAGGTCGGACGGATCGATTTCTTTGTAGGAAACAAAGTTAAAAATCAGTCAGAATTGATAATAATTGACTAATTTGCCAACAGAACTTATAACATGCACTTTAACACGCCGCTTATGAAAAGAATTATTTGGATGAGCATTTGCTTTTGCAGTTTCCAGACTGCATCTGTTTTCGCTCAGGACCGGGAAGTTGTGATCATTGAGAGAAACTCCAACAGTTCCGCCAGAAAGAGCTCAGAACCTAAAAGGCTCGTCAATCACACCGAAGTTTTTAAATTCGATCCTTTGCGCATGGCCATCGGGGAGATCAACTTTGCTTACGAAAGAAGGATCAGCGATCAGAGCAGCTTTGAGGTAGAGTTGGGGCCTACTGTTTCCAACCTCGGCAGGAACCGTTTTGCTTCCGATCTCGGAAGTTCCGGAACTACGTATGGCAGACAACCAGGCATGGGTGTGGTTGCTTCGGCAGCCTATCGATTTTACCCGCTTGATGACAGGCCGGTATTTAACCAATTGTATGTATCTCCTAAATTCAAATACAGAAGGTACAATGAGATTCTCGATGCATCGATGAATAATGGATTGGTGGGCAATGTGCTCGAAGACAAGCGCGGATATAGCAATGAAGCGATCTTTACCTTTAACTTTGGTTACCAGCACTGGCTGGCAGAGCGTTTTTCTTTCGATTTTATTTCGGTGTAGGTATCGGCAGCTACTATTCTGTGAGCTACAGGACAACTTCCATGTACAATGGAGGCAATGATACCTGGGAAAACAGTTGGGAGAAGATCGAAAACAGGAACGCACGTTTTGTCGCTACGATCGGTTTGAAAGTAGGGATCGGAAATTAGAATTATCACAATTTTGTGAAGGAAGAGGGGGCATTGGCTCCCTTTTTTGTTGGACAGTTTCAGCGACCGTCCATGTGAATTGTTTACCGGTTTCGTTTCGGGTTTTGAGGTCGTTTTTCGGTACGGTCGGATCGCATAAGCTAAACGAGTATCCGGTTTCCAGTCAAAAAAAGAGGCTGCCTTTGCAGGCAACCTCTTTGTAAAAGTATTCTATTATTGCTGCTTACAAGTGGATCACTTCACCATACGCAGCGGCTGCTGCTTCCATGATCGCTTCGGACATGGTTGGGTGTGGGTGAACCGTTTTGATCAAAGCTTCTCCGGTCACTTCCAGTTTTCGGATCGCTACGATCTCAGCGATCATTTCTGTTACATTCGCACCAATCATGTGTGCGCCCAGCAATTCGCCATATTTCGCATCGAAGATCAGTTTTACAAAACCATCTTTCGCTCCTGCAGCGCTTGCTTTACCGGAAGCAGAGAATGGGAATTTACCGATTTTCACTTCGATACCCGCTTCTTTCGCTGCTTTTTCAGTCATACCGACGGATGCAATTTCAGGAGATGCGTAAGTACATCCAGGGATATTGTTGTAATCCAACGGTTCCGGGTGGTGACCTGCGATTTTCTCCACGCAGATAATTCCTTCCGCAGAAGCAACGTGTGCGAGTGCAGGACCAGGAACGATATCTCCGATCGCATAGTAGCCCGGGATATTCGTCTGGTAGAAATCATTCACGAGTACGCGTCCTTTGTCAGTTGCGATACCTACTTCCTCAAGACCGAGGTTTTCGAGGTTTGTTTCGATACCTACGGCAGAAAGTACAACATCACATTCAATTTTCTCTTCGCCTTTCGCTGTTTTCACAGTCACAACACAACCTTTTCCGGAAGTATCAACCGATTCAACGGAAGCATTGGTCAGGATGTTGATCCCTGTTTTCTTGAAAGATTTTTCAAGTTGTTTGGAAACTTCTTCGTCTTCAACAGGCACGATGTTCGGCATGTATTCAACAATGGTTACTTCCGTTCCTATCGCGTTGTAGAAATAAGCGAATTCGACACCGATTGCACCTGAACCTACGACAACCAATCGTTTTGGCTGTGTTTTCATGCTCATTGCTTCCCTGTAACCGATCACTTTCTCACCATCCTGCGGGAGGTTTGGCAATTTCCTGGAACGTGCACCTGTTGCGAGGATTACCCCTTTTTCAGCGGTGTATTCAGTAACTGTTCCATCTTCAGCGGTCACAGCCACTTTTTTTCCTGCTTTCACAGCGCCGGATCCTTTCAGTACATCAATTTTGTTTTTTTTCATCAGGAACTGGATCCCGTTGCTCATGCCATTGGCTACGCCACGACTTCTTTCCACGATGGCTGTAAAATCCGCAGAAGCTTCTTTCACGCTGATCCCGTAATCTGAAGCATGTGTCAGGTACTCGTACACATTCGCACTTTTCAGCAACGCTTTCGTTGGGATACATCCCCAGTTCAGGCAGATGCCGCCCAAAGACTCACGTTCAACGATGGCTGTTTTCAGTCCCAATTGGGAAGCACGGATCGCAGTAACATATCCGCCTGGTCCACTTCCAATAACTATTATGTCGTAATTCATAGCTTTTTCAAAATAAATCTAGTGGTGCGAAGGTAAGTATTTATTTGTTTTCCTGAAACAGGAATTTTATGTGCTACAGCATCGCACGGGTTTCGATCCAACTGCTTATTTCTTCACAATTGGATGCAGCTGCCGGCGATGACCTGCCACGATTCCGCGAACTTTTTCCAGATGCGCAGGTACCTGAAATCGCCATCCATCGGCTGGCCGAGATACGTTCCCGCAAGGGAAATCCGAACAGATACAACGGCTGTGTCAGCGATGGGGCTGATCTGCAATTCACTAGCAGTGATAGCGCTTACTTTTACATTCCCGGAAGCGTAAGTTTCGAGGTCGATCGCTTTGGTAACGACCACTCCGTTTGGGGGGTGGAAAAGTAAATCGTCGTGCAGCAAGAGGTCTAAAAGCGCAATGTCATTGTTGCGTATCGCTGTATAGAGCTGATTTTCGCAGCTTGTTATTTCGGAATGAATGGGCATCTGAGCGTGAGATTAGTTTATAAGAATGGCTGAAAATTAAGGAAAATATTAAAAATTATCTGCGCTTTTGTAATTGATAGTTTATACCTAATTGCAAATAGAAATTACTTTGTCTGTGTAATTCTCCAAAAGATACAGAGGGTTGCCGTTGTTTCGAAAAGCCCGTTTCAATTTGCCATGCAATTTTTCCAATATTTCTGCCCAGCATCAAGCCGACGGATGGGTTCAGCATGAAAGATTTGAATTTCAGAAAATCGGTGGCGTTATCGGATGTGGTGTAAGTTTCTTCGTTATACTTTGGAATACTGGGGTTCCCAACCGTTGTGTAGTGCCTGTAATGTTCAATAACTGCTTCAGATTTTACGTGGCGGTACAGCAATATGGTCGGGTTGATTCGTAGCACAGGCCCGAAGCGGAAATTTCCTTCTGCGGGTAATGCATTCCATGCTATACCTGTTGAAAGGTGCAGGCTGTAGGAAACAGCCAGGTAATCGATCGTGTGTTCACGGTATTCTACAATGGCCCCGTTGTAATTATTATTATAATGTGAAAATAAATTTACATGTCGGGTTCCGGCAATCGCTTCATTCCATCGCATAATGCCTAATTGCAAAGGGAAAAACCATTTGTTGTTTTGAAAAGTAGCCTGGACATATAGCTCCTGACTGTAAGTACGTATCTTTTCCTCGGGATAGGGGAATCGATAGCGAGGCTGGCGACTCCAGCGGTCTTCGTTATAATCGACTATTGCAGCTTCGTACATACTACCTTTATGCAGCGTAGTCCGGTAGCCAATTTCCAGCCAGAGGGCTTTTTGGACGGTGTCCTGTGCTGCTGAGTGCATGGGTATACACAGTAGGATCAGTAAGGTGGGTACAAGTGTTTTCATCGGTTGTCTGTTGCGTTATTACAGAGACGACGTTTGTCAGCCGGCAAAGGTTTGTTTTCCGGAAGTTTTTGTGCGGATGCTTTCAATATTCACTTGGCGCAATGCATTCTTTCCAGTATTCCATAATTTTCCGGATCGTGCTTTCGAGGTGGGACAGGTTATGCGGTTTCACGAAAAATCCCTGGACAGACATTGCGTAGGCGTCTACGACGGATTTTTTATTGGCGCTGGTTGTGAAGAACAGGTAAGGAATACATTTCTCCTGGAGCTGCTCGTTGGTGTAAATCTTCTGACGCAATTCAAACCCATTGATTTTGGGCATGTTGATGTCGGACAGGATCAGGAAGGGCGCTGTATCGGACTGATTCAGGTAGGCGAGCGCATCATTGCCATCGTGGAAGAAAATGATCTCATTTTTATAGTCGAGCTTTTCAAAAATCATCCGCAGGATTTCCTGATCATCCTCGTCATCCTCAATAACTATAACAGGTCCGTTTTTATTCATATTTTTTAGGTAAGGTACTGCTTTAAAAGGGATAATTCCTTTTTCTTGCAGTTAATAACAAATGAACTGTTGTTTCCCCATCAGCAGAACCGCTGTTGCGAATATCTTAATAAACCCCAAAATCGAGTTATTTGCAGGAAGTTCATTTGCCCTTTTAGATTATTTTTGCGATTTTTAATCTGAATATTAAAAGCATATCAACATGAAAATCGAACAAAACACAGTGGTTTCCCTGACGTATACACTGACGAACGAAACGACGGGCCAACAGGTAGAACAAACCACGAATGAAAATCCACTCGTGTTTTTGTTGGGTGTTGGCGCATTGATGCCCGCTTTTGAAAACGAGCTGATGGGCAAAACAACGGGAGATACTTTCGATTTCTCCATCGCTGCTGACGAAGCATACGGACAATTCGAAGAAGGCCATATTGTGAACATTCCGGTCAACGTTTTTCACGATGAGAACGGTCAGATGGATACCGAAACGATCAAAGTAGGTGGAAGCGTGCCGATGGTGGACAACGAAGGAAACCACATGCGCGGAACGGTGAGAGAAGTTAGCGCGGAACATGTACGCATGGATTTCAACCATCCGATGGCTGGTCAGGACCTGCATTTCAAGGGCGAGATCACAGATGTGCGTGCAGCAACGAAAGATGAGCTCGACCACGGTCACGTACACGGACCACACGGGCATCACCACTAAAAAGAAAAATGTTTATTTTTGACACTGAAAGTCCGGTAGCGTTCCTGCCGGACTTTCATTTGCTATAAACAGACGTACAAGTACAAAAAAGATGATCAAATACACCTGTTCCGCCGCAAATCCGGCACAACAATACATTGCGGTACAAATTGAATTCGATACGGCAGCTGCGCAGGAATTGCTGCAACTTCCAAGCTGGAGACCGGGGCGTTACGAGCTCGGTAATTTTGCGAAAAATGTCAAAGGTTTCAAAGTCTTTGATGAAACGGGTAAACTGCTGAATTTCGAAAAACAGTCCAAGGATGCATGGCTGATCGAAACAACAGGTTCGAAACGGATCCGGGTTGAATACCAGTATTATGCAGCCGAGCTGAATGCGGGTTCTACCTATCTGTCCCGAGAGCAATTGTATGTGAACCCGGTCAATTGTTTGGCTTATATCGTCGGGAAGGAAAAAGAGTCTTGCGAAATTGATTTGCAGATTCCTGAAAATTACCAGATCGCCTGTTCACTGAAAAAGGAGGGGAGAACCCTTTTCGCAGACGATTTCGATCAGTTGGCAGATTCCCCCTGGATTTGCTCCGCCGGACTGCAACACAACCGGTATACAGTTAACAATGTCGTATTCAACCTGTGGTTCCAGGGAGAGATCAAGGTTGACTGGACAAGAATTCTACATGATTTCAATGCTTTTACAAGCAAACAGCTACAAAAGTTCAAGGAATTCCCTGTCGGCGAATACCACTTTTTATTCCAGATCGTTCCTTACAAAGCCTATCACGGCGTTGAACACGAACGTTCAACGGTAATTATGCTCGGACCAAGTTATGACGTTTTTGACACGCTTTACAAGGAGTTGCTCGGGGTCAGCTCACACGAACTGTACCATACGTGGAACGTCAAGGCGATTCGTCCAATCGAGATGTTCCCTTATGATTTCACAAAAGAGAATTACTCGAAGCTCGGCTATCTGTGTGAAGGCGTGACGACCTATATGGGCGATCTGTTTCTTTATAAAAGCGGTGTTTTCTCCTTCAAGCAATATGCAGATGAATTGACCAGTCAATTGCAGAAACATTTTGACAATTTCGGCCGATTCCAGTATTCTGTCGCAGAATCGTCTTTCGACACCTGGCTCGACGGTTATTTGCCCGGCGCGCCGAACCGCAAGGTTTCTATCTATACGGAAGGCTGCCTGATCGCTTTTGCGACAGATACATTCATCCTGAAACATTCGAAAGAAAGGTTCTGCCTCGACGATGTGATGCGCTGCCTGTATTTTGATTTTTACCTGAAAGGAAAGGGCGTTTCTGAAGCCGATTACAAAGCAATGGTGGAAGAGCTCGCGGGCGCTTCGATGGATATGATCTACGAAGACCATATTTACGGAACAAAGCCTTACGAATCCTTGCTGATGAATAGTTTCGACTACCTGGGACTGGAAATGGTTTGTACGCCTTCGGCGAAGTACAGTGCTGGGCGTCTCGGATTCAAGGTGCTTCCGCAGGGCATGCATTTCGTCGTGAAGGCGATTTACCCGGGAAGTCCCGCGGAGCTCGGAGGATTGATGCTCGAAGATGAGATCCTGGCGGTAAATTCTTATGCATGCAATGGAGAGATCGACAAATGGCTCGCCTATTTTGAAAATGAGCACAAGGTCTTGACGGTGTTGCGTAAAGGCCGGTACATCGAGCTGACGCTGCCTGAAGTGAACCGCAATTTTTATTCGGATTATAGCATTATTCACCAGGAAAAACCGAATGGCGGACAGAAACACGCTTTTGAAGTCTGGTCGAAGTAGCGTGATTTTTGAATTTGTAAAAAGCCAAAGGTCGGGGGGAATGATTTTTGGCTTTTTTTTTGGTTGGTCTGGGTTGCAGGGGGAGTAGTATATAGTGGAGGTAAATCGGTTGAATGTGGGCTTATTGCCATATCGGGTTATTCCGATATAGGGATGCGCCATGCGATGTTCACTTTTGGGATTTCGCAATATCCCGATATAGTGAGATTCAGAAAAATTTAAAATTTAACATTTCCAGTAACGCGTTTACTCACTTTTTTTACGTAACTTAGAATTTGTAACCCCTTTTACAACAACTACATGGGATCGACCAAAAACCACATCTACACCCCGGAACAAATTGAATTGGCACGTTTATTTAAAGCGTTGGCTCATCCGGCCCGCATAGCGATTATTGAAAATCTGCTGGAAGAAGGAAATCTGAATTGCAATGACCTCAGGTCTTTCATACAGCTGGCCCAGTCAACGATTTCTGAGCATATGAAGCAACTACATGAAGTTGGTGTGCTGTCAGTAAAAGTTATGAAGAGCGGCTCTTACTACCAACCCGTTAAGCTCGCCCTGGAGCAAATCACAGGCTATCTTGAACACCTTTTCCTGCGAATGGATAAGGTGAAACGGGATGAAAATAACGTGTATTTCAGGCCTTTGCGGGATATTTCACCGCATCAACCCCGGAATCAGACCTAGCTCTGCAATAATCAATAACGATTGACTGCTGTTTAATCAAGCTTGAACTCTGAAGTTCTGTGGAATGTAATGTCCGGATAATCCTGTTCTGCCATGTTCAGCAAAAATGGGGTTTCGGCGAGGAATACATAATTGTCGTCCTTGTCTTTGGCAATGTTCCCGGTTTTTGCATTCAGGAATTTCTGCAATTGCTCGTTGTTTTCTGTTGTGATCCAGCAGGCGATGTGGTAATTGCGAGGCATGAAACGACAAGAAGCACCATATTCATTTTCGAGTCTGTGCGCGATTACCTCAAATTGAAGTTGTCCCACTGTGCCGACGATTTTTCTGTTTCCTGGCTGTTGAATAAACATCTGTGCGACGCCTTCATCTGTAAGCTGGCGAATACCTTTTTCAAGCTGTTTGGACTTCATCGGGTCGAGGTTCTCCAATTCCTGAAAAATCTCCGGAGAGAAGCTTGGAATGCCTTTAAACATGAATTTTTCACCTTCATTCAAGGTGTCCCCAATCTTGAAGTTACCGGTATCGTACAAGCCGATTACATCGCCGGGAAAAGCTTCGTCGATGACACTTTTATCCTGTGCCATGAAAGAAGTTGGATTCGGGAATTTGAATTTTTTACTGAGACGAACGTGGTTGTAGAAGGTATTTCTTTCGAACCTGCCTGAAACGATTCTTAAAAAGGCAATCCTATCGCGGTGTTTCGGATCGAGATTGGCGTGTATCTTGAAAACAAATCCGGAAAATTTCGCGTCTTCCGGGTTGATGAAGCGCAGATCAGTTTCGCGGCCACGTGGGGAAGGGGAAATACGGATGAATGTATCCAGCAATTCCTGGATACCGAAATTATTTACTGCAGATCCGAAGAAAACAGGTGCGACTTCACCGGACAAATAGGTTTCCCTGTCAAATGGATTGTAGACGCCTGCGATCATCTCAAGATCTTCACGCAATTCATTCGCCGGACCTTCTCCAACAAGTTGGTCCAGTTCTTTACTTTGTATATCGGAAAGAGAAACAATTTCTTTGGAAATCTTTGTTTTATTGGCCTGAAACAGGTTGATCTGTTCGTCATAAATGTTATAAACACCTTTAAAGCGATCTCCCATGCCAATTGGCCAGGTGAGCGGGCGTACCTTGATGTCCAACTTTTCCTCGAGTTCGTCCAGCAAAGTAAACGCATCCTTTCCATCACGATCCATTTTATTGACAAAAATGATCACAGGGGTATTCCGCATGCGGCAGACCTCCATGAGTTTTTCTGTTTGTTGCTCAACACCATTTGCGCAGTCAATTACAAGAATTACGCTGTCGACAGCAGTCAGCGTTCTATATGTATCTTCCGCAAAATCTTTGTGGCCGGGTGTATCGAGAATATTTATCTGTTTACCACCATATTCAAAAGCCATAACGGAAGTGGCAACAGAGATTCCTCTTTGTTTCTCAATCTCCATAAAGTCGGAAGTCGCGGCTTTTTTGATCTTATTATTTTTAACGGCCCCTGCAGTTTGGATTGCCCCACCGAACAGCAGTAATTTTTCTGTCAGTGTTGTTTTTCCGGCATCCGGGTGTGCAATGATCCCGAATGTTCTTCTTTTTTCAATAGATTCCTGGTACTTCATGGGGTATTTCCGCTAAAAAATGTTGTGCAAAGATAAGGATTCTGTGCCAGTTACGCGCATTTTCGCCTGCGTGAAGTGAAAAGATCGGTCTGGATCGCCTGGAATTGCTCCTTTTGGAATATTGGGATATCGTCACATTCCGATATGTTCAAATGGGCATAAATTGTGTCGGGACTTCAACCCTCGAAGATGAATTTATGACCTCATTCGTCGCTGCAACTTGATCCGTAATTTTCATATCGCCATATCCCGATATCCGAATCAATGGACCAACTTTTAAACTAAACCTTACGGCAAAAAAAAATCGCTAATTTTCATTAGCGATTTTAAAATGGGAGGCTAATGGGTCTCGAACCCACGACCTCCGGCACCACAAACCAGCGCTCTAACCAACTGAGCTATAGCCTCCATTTTTCGTGCGACAAAGATATATAAAATCTAAGTTTTTGGAGCCAATTAATTGAATTTTTTTTAAATTTAAGTGTAAAAAGAAATAAACAGGCTGATTATGAGTATGCATAGCGTAACTGTTCGGGAATTCAACAGGCGTGTTTTTGTTGAAAGTTATCCCAGAATTTTCAAGTATTTGTCCTTGTTGGGTGAAAATGAAGTGTGGAAAAGTCCGAATCCGCAGGTTGCTTCTGTCGGGAATCAGATTCTGCACCTGTGTGGACATGCGCGCCAATGGATTCTATCCGGACTGGGAGACAGGCCCGATAACCGCAATAGAGACCAGGAATTCGTGCCGCAGCAAAATATTCGCAAGGCAGATCTGATCTTCTTGCTGGAAAATTTGAAAGTCAATGTTCAGCAGGTGCTGAAAGAGATGGACGACCGGAAACTGGTGGAAGAACTGCATGTAGACGGAACTTCAGAAACAGGATTTTCTGTGCTGATCCATGTAATTGAGCATTTTTCTTACCATGCCGGGCAGATTAAGGCATTGACGAAGCTCATGACGCATAAAGATAAAGGCTATTTCAGGCATTTTGACCTGAATCAGCTAAACTGACAACAGGCCATGTATTATCGATTATTTAATGCGCAGCGCAAACATTTCGCGTGTGCCGATAAAACCGGTCAGCGTGTCACCAACGTGAACCGGGCCGACGCCGGCAGGAGTCCCTGTGAAAATCAGATCGCCGATCTTCAAGGTCATGAATTGCGATACGTACACGATGATCTGATCAATGTTGAACAACATGTCGGAAGTATTCCCCTGCTGAACCGTTGTCCCGTTTTGCTGCAATGAAAATGCAAGTTGATTGAGATCACCCAATTCCGATTTATCAATAAATTCCTCCGAAATCGGGGCGCTGTGATCAAAAGCCTTGGCCATTTCCCAGGGAAGGCTTTTCTCCTTGCAGATTTGTTGCAGGTCGCGGGCCGTAAAATCGATCCCCAGGCCAATTTCCTGGTAATAGGTGTGGGCAAATTTCCGGGAGATGTTTTTTCCGAGCTTACTGATGCGGACCACGATCTCACATTCGTAATGCAAGTCCTTCGTGAAATCAGGATAAAAGAATGGGTTGCGTTTCGGTAACAAAGCCGTATCCGGCTTCATGAAGAAAACCGGGTTTTCCGGAACAGCAGCCTTCATTTCTTTGGCATGATCCGCATAATTTCTTCCGATGCAAATGATTTTCATAGGTACTTATTTACCAAATTTATTTTTCAGCGCTTCGAGTTTATCCACAATGGATTTTTCTTCCTCCAGCTTCTGTTCAGCCTTTGATTTTTCCCTTTCCGCCTTGATCTTGTTCATTTCTTCTTTCAGCTTCAGCTTCGTATATCTGGGGAAGTCGGCGTCCATCATCCAGCCGTAATAACCGGGCTCGATTTGTGTCACTTCCCGGATCGTGCGACCTTTGTGCTTGCCAAAATTGTAAATCGGCTCGCCTTTGTCATTCAGGGCCAGTCTTCCTGCAAAGTCGTAAGGATTAAAGTTTCCGGCTTTCGAGAAATTCGCCAGGAAAGGAACTTCTCCCTGCAAATCGCTGTAGCGCTCCATCTGCGCTTTAAGCACATCCCAGGTTGCAGCCGTATCTGCGAGTGCATTGTGTGCATTTGAAAGATCGCTCTGGCAGTAAAACTGAAGTGCGGCCGCAAGTGTACGTTGTTCCATCTTGTGAAAAATATTCTGCACATCGATAAAATGTCTTCCGGCCATGTCGAACGGGCTGTTGGCGCGCAGCAGCTCTTCGGCCAGCAGCGGAATATCGAATTTATTGGAGTTGTAACCGGCGAGGTCAGCTTCCCCGATAAAAGCAGTCACTTTTTCCGCGATCGCAGCAAAAGTCGGCGCATCTTTGATGTCTGCATCAGAAATGCCATGGATCAAAGTTACCTCCGCGGGAATCGGCATTTCCGGGTTCACGCGGGCTGAGAAAGTTTCTTCCGTTCCATCGGGATGTACCTTGATGATCGCAATTTCTACAATTCTGTCCTGGGAAATATTCAAGCCGGTTGCTTCGAGGTCAAAAATGGCGAGGGGACGTTCTAACTTTAATTTCATGACTGGTTTTACTTAGGTTTCAAAGATAAGATTATAGCTGATACGGCGATCCTGAAAAAGGAAAAATCGCTTTTCCGCAGGTGGATTTGTAGCAAGGATCTGAAATCCATAAAAAAGCCGTTCATCTCTGGATGAACGGCTTCAGGAACAAAGCTCCAAAAAATATTATTCAGTTTTAACGATCACAAACTGGAAAGGGCGGTACTTCGAACGCTCTTTGCCATCCTGTACATAGGCAGGACCGTCCACAATCGCGGACACGATCACAACGTTCACACGGTCCCTGAATGCTGTTTTTTCCTGGAAGTAAGTAATGATATCGTATTTCATGTTCTCTGCGCGTAACTGCGACAGTCTTTCGTTGGTCTCATACGTTTTCGTTGGCACCTGGGAAGCAGAAGAATAAATGTTGATTGTGACGCTTTGGCGACCGGCTTTCAACTGTTTCTCAACATCTTTGACGAAAGATTTCAGCTCCCCTTTGCGGGTGGTGATCTTGTTGTCGTTGTAATCGAACATGTGCTTGAATTCGAGGTTTTTGAAGTCTGAAACGACAGTTTCCGGAATCGGTGTTACTTTGGCAATCGTATCTGCGACAGGAGCAGGGTCAACAATGACAACCGGTTTCGGAATCACCTGCATGTTCGGTACATCGAGCAGGACATCGCGGTAAATTTCTTCATAGGCTTTGTCGCAGGAAGTTTCGATCGTTTCGCGGTGAAACTGTGTTTTGTCTGCCCCATAATGAAAGATGACCTCGTAGCTTTTGCAAGGCTCGAGCAGGTTATAGAAAATCCCGTCGCGTAAACGCGGAAGCACGGTTCTTTCGATCTCATTGTCGCAATTCGTACAGCGTATCGTGATCGCAATGTCTTCAGGAAGCGGCGCGTTGTTCGCTGTTTTGATCTGCCCCTTGATCACAGAAATGTTCTTCAGGCCGAGGTAATCATTCTCGATCTCATAGATGTCTTTTTCACCCTGGCCATTTTTCCGGAAAGAGGTCAGGTAACCTTTGAGTCCGTCGACGGTTGTTGTGTAATACAGATCATCTCCGCAGGAGTTGAGCGGATAGCCAAGATTCGTTCCGGAGGCCCAGCTGTCATCTGCGTTTTTCGTGGCTACGAACACATCAAATCCGCCCATGCTTTGCGGACCGTTGGAAGAAAAGTACAAAGTTTTATTATCGATCGCAATGAAAGGTGAATCTTCGTCGTAAGCCGTATTGATTGTCGGTCCCAGGTTGACAGGAGCTCCCCAGTCCCCGTTCGGCAATTTCACGATGCGGTAGATATCCCTGCCGCCATAACCGCCCGGGCGATCGGAAACGAAATACATGTTCGTTCCGTCCGGTGTTACGGTGCAATGAGGCTCCCAATATTCCGTATTTACATCTTTGGTCTGGTAAAGCTTCACCTTGTTGAAACGGTTTGATGAAAAATCGGAATAATAAATGTCGCCGCCGCCGGTGATGTCCTGGTAGACATAAATGCGTCTTTCATCGGCGCTGACAGCCATCGTGGCTTCATTTTGCTCGCTGAGGCAGAACTCCATACGGATGGGGGAGATCCAGGAATCGTCAAAATCGAGGTAGCTGACATAAATGTCTTCCGGGTTCATGTTCGTACGTGGATCGAGGTAATTGACAGAAGAACCGTCTTCCCAGGGACGGCGCGAAGTAAAATAAAGCGCAGATCCATCGAGTGAAATCACGGGGGAATATTCAGGAAAAGCCGTATTGATTGTACCGAGGTTGATAAGCTTTACATTTTTTGGAGCTTCAATGGCTTTTTTCGCGACATCGCATTGCAGCAATTGCAGGCGGGCCATTTTTACCAGCGGTGATTTCGTGTTGCTGACGCCCAGGAATTTGTTGTATTCAACAATGGCTTTGTCGATTTGCTCGTCCATGTGATAGCAGGTAGCCAAATGGAAAAGGGCATCCGTCGGGGCGCTTTTTTCGTGTTCCGAGAAATTATCGAAATTTTTATCGATATCCGTAACTGCTTTTTCAAGGTAGGGAATCGCAGCTACAAAATCTGATTTGGATCCCAATAGGATATAGCCTTTCCTGTAATTGTAATTGCAGCTTTCCGGCTTCAGGCTCAATAGCTTATCCGTGACTACGCCGGCATTGTAAAAATATCCTTCACCCAACATGCGAGAGCATTCCATGACCAGTTCCTGCTCGGTGGCGGTGTTGATGAGCGTCTGTAGTTCGGGGTTTTTGTATTGTGTAAAACCAAGCGCCGGAAGAAGGGCGATAAGTAGAGATAGTGTAAATCTATGCATAGCATTTAAAATATAAAAACCTGCCCAACAATAAATTGGGCAGGTCGGGCAAAGATATTATAAATTCGTTATAATTCCCTGTTTGGATCAAATTGCTCGAGGTAGTCAGCGACACGTCGAACGAACTGTCCACCCAAAGAACCGTCTACGACACGGTGGTCATAAGAGTGCGAAAGGAACATCTTCTGACGGATGCCGATGAAGTCACCATCAGGGGTTTCGATCACTGCCGGCAATTTGCGGATCGCACCCAATGCGAGAATTGCTACCTGTGGCTGGTTGATGATCGGCGTGCCCATCACGTTTCCGAAAGTACCTACGTTGGTAACGGTATACGTTCCGCCCTGTACATCTTCCGGTTTCAGCTTGTTGTTACGTGCATTTCTCGCGAGCTCATTGACTGCTTTCGCCAATCCTGTCAGGTTGAGGCGATCTGCATTTTTCACAACCGGCACAATCAGGTTACCGGAAGGAAGTGCAGTTGCCATGCCGAGGTTGATGTCTTTTCTTTTGATGATCTGGTTTCCGCTCACCGCTACGTTGATCATCGGGAAGTCTTTGATGGCTTTCGCAATCGCTTCCATGAAGATCGGTGTAAAAGTGATGCTTTCGCCTTCTCTTTTTTCGAATTCTTTTTTGACTTTGTTTCTCCAGTTCACGATGTTCGTCACATCTGCCTCCACGAAAGAAGTAACGTGTGGGGAAACGTGCTTGGACATCACCATGTGCTCGGAGATCAGCTTGCGCATGCGGTCCATTTCGATGATCTCATCACCTTCCATCGGCAGAACAACCGGTTCCTTGATGTTGGAAAGGAATCCACCTCCTGTATTGGCCGCAGGAGCTGCCGGCTTCTGTACAACGGAGACATTATTGGTTTGTGCCGGTGCAGCAGCTGGTTGTGAACCGCGGTTTGCCACGTAAGCGAGAATATCTTTTTTCGTTACACGGCCTTCCTGACCTGTACCTGCAATGGTGTCTAGTTCCTGACCTGAAATCCCTTCTTTGTCAGCAATACTACGCACGAGCGGGGAAAAGAATTTTCCGGATGCACTTGTTGTTTCAGTAGTTTGCCCACTAGAAACAACAGGAGCTGCTACAGCGTTATTCTGCGCAACAGGAGCAGGAGTCGAAACGGCTGCCGCAGGAGCCGCAACATCGCCACCGTCCGTAGAAATGATCGCAATGACATCCCCTACCTGTGCCACCTGGTCCTTTTCAAAAAAGCGCTGGATCAATACACCTTGTGCTTCGGATGGAAGCTCATTGTCCACTTTGTCGGTGGCAACTTCTACAAGCGGTTCGTCCATATCGACTGTATCGCCGATATTTTTCAACCAGTTTGTGATGGTAGCTTCTGTAACGCTTTCCCCCATTTTGGGGAGTCTGATTTCTACTTGTGCCATGTTCCTAATCGGATTTTCTTATTTTTTCGAGTACAAAAATAAGTGAAAATTCCTATTTACAAGACGATCCGGTTAATTATCTACAGAAGTAAATGGCGGGATCTTTGGTTTTTAATCGCTTAGGCTGATTTTGGCCGGATTTGTCCAGGTGATCAGGGACTTTTTTGCCAGAAGACAGGTCAGGGAATCAAGCACTTTAGCGGTCGAGCTTCAACCACGCTTTGCGGATGATCTCGAGGTCGGTCCAGATCTTGTAATCGCGGGCATAGATCAGGTTGAGCTTGCCTGCAAGCTGCGGATCGCTTACTTTATGCGCATCAAAAGGGGTGAGGATTCCGCGTTTGATCGAAGGTAATTGTTGTCCGTTCTGCTTTTCCGGCAGAAAATAGCCGACAAAAGAGCTTTTCCCGGCCAGGCAACTCAACATATTGCGGAACCAGTTGCCCTTGTTTTCGTATTTCCAGATGACGAATGGCGATACCATCAAAAAGAAAAGGCTAAGCACAAAATCGAGCGTGCGTTTGTTACGGACATGGATCGTGCGTGTGATCTCGTTGATGTTCAGCACATACAAGTCGCCTGCCGTATCGATGGAATTGCTGCCAATCAGGTAAAGACTGTCGGGCTGCGCGATTTTGAAGTCGAGGTGCAGTGAACCGAGCGCAGACATCCATTCAATGATCGTCTGTGCAGAAGTATCCTTGGCGCAGAAAATGATCTCGTCTATCTGGTGTATAAATGTAATTTGCTCCAATTGGGAAATCGTGCCGATCTGTTCACCGGTTTTTTCATCTGTGGCCGAAACGAGCGCAATACTGTCGATTTTGGAATTGGTCTGACGCAAAATCGAGCTGACACGCCGCGATTCTTCGAGTGACCCGACAATGATGAATTTCTGGTTCGGTGCGCCGAAAAGCTTAAAACGCTTGCCAATGCTGTAGTGCAGGAACAACCTGGAGAGATAATAATAGGAAATCACCCAGCTGGCACCGATCAGGATGTACAAACGGGAAAATTGCCAGTCCTTCGGTAACAAGGCGTAAATCACGAGGATCATCAAAGTGCCAAGCAAGGTGCCTTTCAGAAAACGGAGCAGGCGCATCGGAAGGTCATAGCCGCTGTTGTAGAAAATGCTGAGCATCCAGATCAGCGTATAGCCGGGAATTGCATATTTCAGCACGTTCTGTGGAAATTCGATGTCTTCCTGCTGCCAGTAACGCGTCAACAGGAAAAGTCCTGCGAAAATATATGCGAAATCAAAAACGGGCAGTGCGGAGCGTTTGATGAAACGGGTCATGATCGCGAGTCCTGCACGCAGATAAATCGCGAGGTTGATCAGCAAAGAGAACAAACGTGCGTGCTTCTGCGAAAAATGCTTTTCGGCAAAGATGACCATCGCGCGGTAGAAGACGAAAACATAGTTTACAGAGCTTTTTTTCGTGCTTTCTCCTTTGTAATGGATAATGCGTGTGTCCGGAAAATAGTAATTTTTATAGCCGCCCTGGATAATTCGGTAGGAGAGGTCGATATCTTCTCCGTACATGAAAAAAGCTTCGTCAAGCAATCCGACCTGGTCGAGCACGGTTTTGCGCATCAACATGAATGCACCGCTCATGATCTCAATTTCGTTGGTCTCGAATTCAGACAAATATCCGAGGTGGTAACGACCGAAACGTTTGGATTTCGGGAAGATCGAAGAAAGTCCGAAGATCTTGTAGAAAGCAACTGCCGGTGTTGGAAGTCCACGCTTCGATTCGGGCAGGAATTTCCCTTTGCCGTCGAGCATGCGCACGCCCAACCCGCCGGCATCCGGATGTTCATCCATGAAAGCGACGATCTGCTGAAACGTATCTTCTTCGACAACCGTGTCGGGGTTCAGCAGCAATACATATTCGCCTTTCGCAATCAGCATCGCCTGGTTATTCGCTTTTGAAAAACCTTTGTTGTCCTTGTTGGCGATCAGGTGCACGTCCGGAAACTTTTGGCGCACCATCTCGACGGAATTGTCGATCGAATTGTTGTCGACCACAAAAACTTCCCCGGGTACATTTTCGAGTGCTTTCTGAACGGAGTTCAGACATTGCTCGAGGAAGTACTCAACATTGTAGTTGACAATGACAACGGATATTTTCAGTTTTTCAGAATTCACTTACCGATCAGTTTAGCATCCACCAGGAAATTGGTGTAAATGTTGAGGTGGATATCTTCAGGAATGGTTTCGTCGGTCACGGTGCGCAGACGGATTTGAAATGAATCGTCCTTTACAAAAGATTGCAGGTCGATGTCCGTCAGGTCGCAGGTCAGAGATGTACCGGCATTGTCGGCAACGTCCGATTTGAAAGCAATTTTGCGCTCATCGTGGTGCGGACTCTGAATAAAAACTTCGATGGAGCTCAGGAAACCAAAATCTGTATTCGCTGGAGATTGGATAGAGATCACCAGGTTCTTCAGGTGAATGCTTTTGATTTTATCCTTGCGCGTATCGTGATTTTCAAATTCATAACTTGAATTCGTTTCCGTAGCCGGCGTATGGACCGCAAAAGGCAGCGCCGTCACAAATGTGGCGGGGAGTACAGCTTCTGAATCATAATCGATGTAAAACTGCGTCAACTTCTTTTTGCAGCCGGCCGAACCGAGCAATAAAACAACCAGGAGGAACAAATTCAGGTATTTCTTCATGCGTCTTGTTAAATTACAGCGATGCAGGAAATTTCAATCGGAACGTCCATTGGCAATTTGCTGACCTGAACAGTTTCCCTGGCAGGCGGTTCATTTGTAAAGAAAGAAGCGTAAATGCCATTCACAACCGCAAAATCATTCAGGTCCTTCAGGAAAATTGAGCATTTCACAACATTCGAGTAATCCATGCCGGCTTCAGACAACAAAGCGCCAATATTTTCAAGCACCTGTTTTGTAGCTGCTTCAATGCTTTCCACGACCAATTCGCCTGATTTTGGATTCAGTGGAATTTGTCCGCTCACATACAAGGTTCCGTTTTTCAGGATCGCCTGGCTGTAAGGACCAATGGGGGCCGGGGCGCCGGGAATTTGAATTATCTTTTTCATCTTTCTTTACCTTTGTGCAAGTTTAGTAATTTTACAGCAAAAAACAGTGAAGGTCTTACTGCTAGATAATTTTGATTCGTTTACCTACAATCTTTTCCATTACCTGGAAGAGCTCGGCTGCGAACTAACTGTCGCGAGAAATAACGCGATTGGATTGGAAGAAATTGCCGCATTCGACAAAATTATCTTGTCTCCCGGTCCTGGATTACCCAAAAATGCTGGTATTATGCCGGCGTTGATCGAGCGTTATCATGCTTCCATTCCTATTTTCGGCGTATGTCTGGGAATGCAGGCCCTGGGCGAATTTTTCGGAGGGACGCTTTACAATCAGCAGGAAGTTAAACATGGCATCCAGGAATATTGCGTACATACAGGCAGCAGCCGGTTGCTCAATGGCATTCCTCAGCGATTTGCTGTTGGATTATATCACAGCTGGGCAGTCGATCCGGAAAAAGCGAAAGATTTGCAATCCATTTGCTGGTCAGAAAACGAGGTGTTGATGGCTGTGGAGCATATTCATTTACCGGTTGCGGGCGTACAATTCCATCCCGAATCGCTGATGACACCGTTTGGAAAAGAAATCATTCACAATTTTTTAAAAATGAGATAATTTATAAGTCTTTGCTAGGAAAATAATTTTTTTTAGATTATTTTTAACTTCTAATCTTTATGTAAGCATAATATTAAACTTATTTATTATGAAGAATTTTATTTTATTTGTAACGTTTTGCTTATCTTTGAACGTAATTTATAGTCAAACTTGTCTTGGTAAGTGGACTACGATCGACGATGAATCCGGAAAGAAGAAGTCAGTAGTTGAGCTTTACAAATACAAAGAACAGCTTTACGGGAAAATCACTTATTTGTATCCGAGAGAGGGCCGTGAGGCAGATCCTGTCTGTAAAAAATGTTCGGATGACAGAAAGAACAAACCATTGTTAGGTTTGCAGATTGTGAGAAATTTAAAATGGGACGGAGAAGAATGGGAAGGAGGAACCATTGTCGATCCTGAAAATGGAAAAATATATACAGTGAAAATCTGGTTAGATGAAAGCGATTCAGACAAATTGAATGTTCGCGGTTACATCGGACCATTTTTCAGAACCCAGAAATGGGTACGTGTGAAGGAATAATATGTTGGTTGGTTTAATGCATATTTAGGAAGTGCCCGTTGTTTTTAACAGCGGGCATTTTTTTGTGTTGGATTTTGAATTGTTGAGATAGTACGAGTAGCATATCGGGATATGCCGAAATCCACCTGGAAGTATTCGCGTTTACTGATCGCGGAATCAAACCAATCAGAATGATATAAGATCGACTCATCAGATAGGAAACACAACCTCAAGTCCCAGCCATCGCCTTATCGCACCGTCGGAGGCAGACCTGGAAGGAATATCCCGATATGCTGAAATCGGTTCTAAGAGCTGAATCTCTTTATATCAGTAAATCAACTTTACTTTGCGATCGTTAGTTTTATTCCTGGTTTCACGTGTATATTAAGATCTCGGAATATCAAAACCAGTCTTAATATAGTGATATGCCGAAATCCACCTGGAAGTATTCGCGTTTACTGATCGTGGAATCAAACCAATCAGAATGATATAGGATCGACTCATCAGATAGGAAACACAACTTCAAGTCCCAGCCACCGCCTTATTGCACGCCGAAGGCAGACCTGGAAGGAATATCCCGATATGCTGAAATCGGTTCTAAGAGCTGAATCTCTTTATATCAGTAAATCAACTTTACTTTGCGATCGTTAGTTTTATTCCTGGTTTCAGGTGTGTATTAAGATCTCGGAATATCAAAACCAGTCTTAATATATTGATATGCCGAAATCCACCGGAAGTATTCGCGTTTACTGATCGTGGAATCAAACCAATCAGAATGATATAAGATCGACTCATCAGATAGGAAACACAACTTCAAGTCCCAGCCAACGCCTTATCGCACCGCCGTAGGCAGACCTGGAAGGAATATCCCGATATGCTGAAATCGGTTCTAAGAGCCAAATCTTTTTGTTTTCTCAAATCAACTTTATACGGAGATCATTATTTTGCTTAATTGCTTGGTATGTATCTCAATATCAGAAACGCCAAACGCCATCCTGAACATGTGCCGATAAAGTGAAATGAAGCCGGAGTCATCAGGCCTAATTCTACATTTTAAATTGACCCGCACTCCTTAAAATAAAAAAGGCTGCCTTATAAAAGCAGCCTTTCTGAAATTTAGGTATGTAATTTCTTATAACAAATTGATGATTCCCTGGAATTCCTTTTTACCATCGGTATAAGTATCCTTGGCACTTGCTTTCCATGGGTAAGCGCCGGATGGTACTTTTTTACCATTGTAAGTTCCATCCCAGGAGCTGTTTGGATCATGTGTTTCCCAGATGATTTCTCCCCAACGGTTGAAGATGATGAGCTCGAAAGCATATTCGTCAATCCCCTGTACATAGAATTTCCAGGTCTGGTTGTGTTCATCGCCATCCGGTGTAAATGCTGTTGGTGCATAGAAGAGGATGTCACTATTGATCGTCAGGATGTTGGTAACTGTATCGATACAATTTTGTTCTGTCGTTACAATCAGTTGAATTGGGTAAGAACCTGTTACGCCTTCCGGATATTTGAAAGTTGGATTTTGAGAGTAGCTGTACCCAGGTGCTGCCCCTACAGCAAGCCATTCCCAGTCCACAACAGAAGCGCTTGATTTATCCTGCATCACAACCGTAGTTTCGAAGATCGTGGTCGGGTTGGAGGACATGTTGAATCCTGCTACCGGAACCGGGTTGGCTGTCACGATATTCGGGAAAGATTTTGTAGTGATACATCCGTATACAGAGACGATTGTAACGTTGACAGTATATTGCTGTGCATTCACAAAAGTGTTGGATACAGATTCGGTTCCATTGGCTGTACGGCTGTTTCCGTCACCAAATTCGAAAACCGTCGTGGCGATCTCTGTTGGGTTGTTGGACGTATTTGTAAAGCTGATCAAGGCTGGCTGACAATCAGCAGTCGTATCCGGAACAATTGCAGGAACGATTTCCGTAGGGAAAGTAATGTTCAGACATGCACTTGTCGTTGGTGATCCGCAGGCTTCGGAAAGCTCGACGCAGTATTGTGTACCGGAAGTTGCCGGATCTACTGTAATGGTTGAACCTGTTCCCACTGGAGAACCGTTGGAGGTCCAGGTATAAATGTATGGAGAGCTTCCGCCGGCAGCTACAACTGAAATGTTGATAGATGCTTCAGGACAGATTACCGTATCAGGTGTGATGTATGTGATGGAAAGCGGTTGCGGTTGCGCAAGTGTTGCTGTTTGTGTAGTTACGCAGCCATTGGCATCTGTAATGGTCACAATGTGTGTGCCGACAGCCAGGTCGTTCGCGATGTTAGCCGTTGAAGCTGAATTATCCCAGCTGTATGTGTAAGGCGCAGTTCCCTCGGAAACGGTTACAGCGATTATACCGTCATTGCCGCTGTTGCAGGTTACATCCTGCTGCGTAGTGACAGGAGCGAGCATGGCAGGGATTTCTGAAACGGTCACGGAAACTGTATTTACACAACCTGTACTGGATGTGATCGTGCAATTGTAAGTTCCTGCGGAAAGCCCGGTCGCAGTCTGTGTGGTTTGTCCATTGTCCCAAAGGTAAGTGATCGTTCCGGTTGCAGGCGTCATCGTAGCAGTTGCTGTACCGTCTGATCCGCCAGGACAGCTGACCAATGTCGAAGTCGCTGAAGCGGTCGTTACGTTGTTTGGAACCGTTACGGAAACATTGCGTGTACATCCGTTCGCATCTGTTACAGCAACGGTATAAGGTCCTGCAACAAGTCCGGTTGCAGTAGGCGTTGTCTGACCGCCCGGACTCCACAGGAAAGTGAAAGGAGCAGTTCCCTGGGTGGGAGTTGCTGTAGCTGTTCCCTGTCCTGAAGAACAATTGTCAGCAGTTGCTGTTGCTGTTGCATTGACAGAGATACGGGTAATGAAAGTGGTATCGCCAAGTCCGCCGACTGCTGCACCTGTACAGGATGTACCTGAAAGGAAGTATCCGGTTGTTCCAGGTGGAACGAGTGTAACGTTCAGTGTTCCGCCATTGTAAGGGTAGCTCATACCCAATGTGTTCGCCCATACAAGTCCCCCGCCTACAGTGGAAGTGGAAGAGATTGTTTGAAAAGGAATGGTTGAGATCGTATAGGAGCTCGTATTGTTAGGTGCTGTTGGTGTCCATCTTTTGGCGTCCATTTCGGCATTCCATACGGTATTGTTTCTTCCCGGCGTGATGTGCGCGAGATCGCCCAGTACATTTTCTGTCCCCTGGATAGCGAGGTTGTTGTTCCAGGTACCGCAGGATCCTTTGTGGCCGGTAAAGACCTCAATAATGTTGGTCGTTTCATAGAAAACAATTCCGGTCGTACTACAATCAGCCTGACATCCGAACAACTTGATACCGTTGTAGAAAACAACGAATTTACGGTTCGGAGCTGTACCGATTGTCTGGTACTGGATTGGTCCGCTGCCTAAGGTTACCGGATTCATATCCTGGTAAATAGGCATCGCCGCGTCTCTCGCAGGAGCAAGGGATGGATCCGGCAGCTGTACGCCCACAGGAAGACTCCATTGACAGAAACCGCCTGCATTGGTAAGATTAAAGGAAACAATTCCGTTGGAACCGATCAGACATTGCGTGTGGGTAACACCATAAAAGCTGAAAGAGAATCCTATATTGATTGCCTGACTCCAGGCATCATCTGTCAAATTCACGTTCGTAGGCGCATTCATAATAATGCCGCTCGGAGTGACCGGACCAGTACTGCATTCCGTGATCGTGACGGTTTGTCCCTGGCAAATAGTCACATCTGATCCAAGGCACACAGAAACCTGTGCGTTGTAGATCCCCGCAGATGCGCTGAGTAGAAATGTTAATATTAATTTTTTCATGATCG
>Ga0247806_10000363_pt1 | contig 29711 bp, 31 predicted proteins | sample UWRJL059202B1_FD_179935 | JGI IMG/M metagenome (GOLD analysis project Ga0247806, IMG submission 179935) | Plant litter microbial communities from Arlington Agricultural Research Station in Wisconsin, United States - UWRJ-L059-202B-1 | ecosystem: Environmental > Terrestrial > Plant litter >... | reverse complement strand
CCGGCTTGAAAGCAGAGGCATCCGTGATTGGAAAAGTCTGATCGGCGGCTTCACCATCTTTTAAGGTGATCTCCGCCTCGGAAATAACGCCCAGCTGCTGATTGATGCGCATCTCCAGTATTTCATAAGTGTCCGGTATCTCGGTCCCCCCGGAGAGGATCGTGAAGGACATTTTGTACGCATTTTCATTGAAAGGTGAAACCGGCATGTGTCTTATTTTACGGGGGGTAAATAAATTTTCGTTCCAGGCGCAATGTCCCTGAAATTAACGAGGTTATTGTATTTCGCTACCTCGAGGTAATACGTTGGATCGCCGTAGATGTCGTTGCAGATGATCGGCAAGGTATCTCCGTCGCGCACAATCACGAGGTGTGTGAGGTCCGGCGATTTATTGTTGGCCTTTTTACCGATCATATTGGCATCCAGCGCCTGTTCAAATGTTACGGAAGCCTTCGCGCGCAGCGAAGTTCCATCCACCATAAAAAGCGTGTGCGAAATGCTGAGCGAAGTCAGCTTGCACTTGAAAACCAAAGATCCCCAGGAGACGATCAGGTAATTGGGCTCATGTATGTTTCCATTGTAAACCAGGCAAACCTTTTTGAACTGGTTGATTTGTGTTGTGACAGGTACCTTGTTGTTCTCAATCGCCCCTGTCGCATCAAAATAGATGTCGAAGGAAATCGTTTCAGGGGAAATGCCCTTGAAACGCAAAGGTGCTCCCGGCGCGCCCTGCGCAATCGTATTGTCGTAGTTCACCGTGTGATTGTGGGTGTACGACGCAGGATTAATCTTCACGGAAGCACTGCCAATGCCTTTCCCGGTGTATTGATTGTCCTTGTAAGCAACGATTGTCATCTTGTTTTTGGCCATAGCTACCTTTCCTTACTTTTCCTGATTTGTGCTACAATTTCTTTTTTGCATTCCCTGAGAATGACTTTCCGGATCTCTGCCAGGTCCATATCGTCCCGCTGCTTTGCCGGCTCTTCGATACGAACGGTGATCACGAGCTCTCTGATTTCTATGGCCATCTTTGTATCACTTGGTGGTGAAATAACTGAATGCGAATTCGAGTGTTTCGATCACGACTTCGCCTTCCATCGCATTGAATTCGGATACTTCCCACTTCACGGGCCATGCATTCGCAAAGCTCCAGGATTTCAACGGCGAACCCTTTTCGTTCAGCAAACTCACGACAATACCCTTGGGGGAGATGGTTTCTCCCAGCCCGCCGCCTATCGTGTCGAAACACCATTGGGCCAACTCTGAGCCGCTCGGAACCATCCCCCGTTTGAGTACCAGGTTTTGATACTTTGTCCCTGTCGGAACGCGGTGTACAAACCTGTTTTCCCCTCCTTCCGGGATTTCTTCCACACCCATTTCCATGGTGATCCCTGAAACTTCTTTGAAAGAAGCTTCCACGGAACTGCTGATGCCGGTAAAGCTCAGCTCAAAATAAAAACCGACGGGAGGATAATTGTTCATCTTATGAATTGGCGATCGTTAACGTTTCGTAAGCAAGCTCAATCGTTTCCACCGCTACTTCGTTGGAATCGGACTTGAGGTCTGTACCGGTGATCTTCGTTGGCCAGGCATTCGCCAGCGTCCAGGTCATCGTGGCTGCGCCGGTCTGGTCGAGCAACTGGATCACAACCGTTTCCCGCTTGATCGTATTCATTTTGATGTTGTTATACCACGTGAAGAATTTATTGTCTTTCACAAAAATTCCTTTCTTCAGCGTCACATTGCCGACTTTCGCAATGCCCGGCATTTTTACGGTCGAGAATTGTTTGCTGTCGCCATTGCGGTATTCTATGATTTGTGTCTCTGTATCCAGTCCGGAAACTTCCTGGAAGGATACGGTACTGTCCTGCGACCCGAGGTTAACGGTGAAGTAAAACTTCGGCAAGGGCCACACGGAGGTGCTTTGAGCTGATCCATCATCTGCCATAATCGTAATTTTTAAGATTTATTTAAATTGAGTTTATAAGTTGATTTTCAGGCTGCCGTTAAGCAGTTTGCTGTTGTTGCTGGAAAGTCAGCAGGATGAATTCCGCAGGGTGCGAAAGTGCGACTTTGATCTCGACGCGCATGACGCCGTTCTCGATGTCGTCCTGTGTCATCGTACTGCCGAGTCCGACCAATACGTTGAAAGAATCGGAAGCCTTCGGGCCAACAAGTCCGCCCTGTGCCCACAATCCCGTCAGGAAGCTGCTGATCATGCTGTTGACGCTGACCCAGGTACTGGAAACGTTCGGTGCAAAAACGTAGGCAAAAGCAGCGTCTTTGATCGATTGCTCGATGTAGATCAGCGTTCTGCGGACATTGATGTAACGCCAGTCATTCGAGTTCCCGTCGAGCGTGCGTGCACCCCAAACGAGTACGCCGCGGCCTTTGAACGCGCGGATTGCACAAATAGATTTCCCGTCAATCGGAATGTTCAGGTCTTCCTGCGTTGCGTCATCTATCGTAAATGCAGGCGAAATCGCATTCTGCACTGCAATGTTCGCCGGCGCGATCCAGACACCCTGGTTGTTGTCTACGGACGTGTAGAGTCCTGCCATGGCCGCGGACGGCGGCATCAGGTTCATCAGGCTAAGAATGCCGTTCAGCATCAGCGGATAAACCGTGCTCAGATTGGCCAAAGCTGCATCTGCCTGCTGAATGGTGACAGGCGCTGCGGACGTCGTGAATTTAGTTGCGGCAAACACGTTCAGGTACGGGATCATTTTCGGATCTACACCGGTTGGAATTCCAGGGTTTGTGAATTCATTGATCAGGAATTCGAGCACAGTTGCATAATTGACTGGATTCACTGTATCAATATTCGCATAGTTCGCATTCGACGCCGGATTGATACCGGTATTTACCCAGGGATAATAAGCGGCGCCGTAGCTGTAGAAATCATTGTCTGTCGGTGCTACCGCATTTCTGAAATTGTCTACGCTGCTTGCTGCACCGATTGCCGGAGGTGTTGTAGCACCCGGCACGTCAAGGATCGCGATGCGGTTCATGTAAGTTCCGCAGTGGTTCAACATTTGGGACTGTAAATCGTAGCAAACGTTGTAAGCACCTGTCGTTGCGTTTTTCATTTCCACGGCATCCGGGATCACGACCATCGTTGGCTCTTCTTCCTTGTTGAGGATGTTGTTCAGCGCGTTCACATAAGGCGTGTTGTCGTCGATTGTCGACTTGGAATAATCGTATCCGCCTACAGAAACAATGTAGCAGGTACCGCCGCCATTGTCATAGAACCACTGAATGCTGTTGTACATCCTGTAGTACAAGGTCGTTGGTGCCAGGAAATAGGCAAAGCCACCTTTGGAGTAATTCGCAGATTTCACCAATGCATCGAATGGTCCTTGCAAAGCATCGAGTGCCTCCTGCGCTTTGTCAATATCCGCAGGAACCTGTGGAGTAGCGGCTTTGGCTGCAGCCAGTGCTGCTTGGGCGGCGATGAGTGCTGTCGTATTATCGGCAGTCAAAGGATCTAAACCAGCCATCAACTGGTTGTATCGCGTGAACGTTTCGGCCAGGTTTGCCTGTTGAAAAGCGATCACTGTCGGATCCACCGTCGTTGCGGTTTGTGCAGTTGTTAAGCCTGCCTGCGCAGCATTGATGTTCGCAATAGCGGTTGCCAGATCTGTAGCTGTTTTCGGATCGGTAACAACTGTTGTTGCGCCCTTTGTAACTTTGTCAAGTAGCGCTGCTGAATTAGTGGCAGCTGTCGTTTGCGCAGCATCCAAGGCGGCGATTGTCTGCGGCAAAGCCATTCGCTGAATGCCAAATTGTACGTTCGGAGGCGTGCTTCCGAAGATTGTCGTGAAGTCATTGAAAGACGAGATCTTCACCGCCACATTGGTTAAATCCCGCCCGTCGGCGCTCATCGCCTGCTGGGTGTACCCGATAAAGGCGGGCACCGCGGTTGGAACTGCTACCACAGCATTGCCAAAAGCACTCAGCTCCTGGACATACGTTCCGGGGGTTTTCATAATTGTTGCCATAGATGTTTATTTATTATTTGTATTTGGGATTATACATTGATGATTCTGGACGTGTAAAAAGTAGGGCCCCGCTTCGGCGCCTGCACAACCGTCAGCCTTGAAATATCTGGAGCCGGAAGCGGTTGATCGAGTTCGACAACACGTTCTGAAAAGCGGTTTTTGTAGCTGACTTTCAATAGCTGTCCCGAAGGCAGGGCGCTTTGCAGCGGCAGCGATTCCGGGGAAGTGTACACGCTTGCGACAGCGCCTCCCGGGATCGGCTCGGAAACAGGCCCTGTAAAAGCAACGCCGGAAGTGCTTTCAACAGTCATCGACTGTACATCGATCTGTTTGTCAGCACCAATCACGATGGCATATTTCCAGAAAGCGGACCGCGCATTGAAGGCCAGTGTCAGATGTATCGGATCGGTGGATTGGAGCATTGTCAGCAGGTCTGCGGTCTTTAATTGCAGGATGCCGATGCTGTTGGACTGAATCACAGCTGACGATGCGAAAATTGTGCTACTGTCTTTTTGCAGTTTCAACTGGTATTGTCCGGTGCCGAATGGTGCGAGATTGACATTCATCAGGCGTGTTTGCGTGCCATCTGCCTGCTGTGTCAATACTTTTTGGCCTGTACTGTCGGTTACCGTCAGGGTTACTTTGGATACAGCCGGAATCGGCAATTGGAATTTGAGCGGTTGCAGCGTGATCAGGTCGGCTGCGGAAACGAAAGCTCCACTTTGCAAGGCATTCGGATCTTTTTTGTCGATGCCGTTTGTAAACAGGAACTGGTTGGAAATCCCGGTCACGGACAAAGGCAGATCGCTGTAGTTCATAAAATAGTTGCTACCCAACACCTGAAAACAGAGATCTGGCATGCCGCTGATCTGTTGGGCGGGCGTCGTGTTACCGGACGCATCCAAAGTGCAGTAGAAAGAAAGAATATTCGAAAAAGGACGGGTCAGGATACCATAGCGCTTCATGGAGGCAGCCGTTTCCGCAGTCGGTATAAATTGCAGCACGTCGCACACGTTATTGGGAAAATACGTGTGTGTCGTTGTAATATCGAGCCATTTTTGGATGCTGGTAACCATGTTGCTGCGGATTATTGAGATGGATTGTTGCGTTGAACGCCGCTGATACCGGCAACCTGGCCTGTAACGAGGTTTTTGCTGATTGCGATCAGCCGGACTTTGTAGATGATCGATGGAACGTACTTGGCGCCTATACCGCTCCAGATATGGCTCAATTCATTGATTGGCACATTGAAAATCTCGAAAGCAAGCTTGTCCAGCGAAGGATCCATCGTAGGATGATCGCGCCGCTCGAAATAGGGAACCGCCTGTAGTATACCGATCACGGCAGACAGCATTTTCAAGGATTCCATGTAATTCGAGGCCATGTAATTGGCTGAAATCAACAGGTAAATATTGAGATAAACCGGCGGCGCGACCTGGCCGTACTGGTTATCAGCGCTGACGACAAAATTACCCATCGATTTCGTGGTCGTTTCGTGCTCCAGGTTGATGACGGAAATGATGATCTTATTCTCGATGTTCTCCGTAACGGAACCGTCGGGATTGATCAGGCTGCTGGCGATGACCTTGTTGTCCGTCAATCCGAAAGACATTTTGATCTCCTGGTTGATATAGGTCGTGATAAATCCGAGTACTTTGTCGATCATGGCACTTATTTTTGAGTGTTCATCGTGGTATAGGCCTGGATCGCACCCGCGACGATCCGCGCAAAATAAAGTCCGCAAAAAATGAGCAGGTATGTCTTGGAAAATAACCTGTCCGGCCCGATGACCTTTTGCAGATCTACGAGCAAGGTTGGGTGATTGCGTATAAAACGCACGGCGATAAAAGTGATCGGAACGCTGACTAATGCGCCGCAAATGATCCAGAGGAATTCCTTGACGATGAATTTTTGCAGGGAAGCCAGCAGTTTCAGCAAAGGGCTTTTCGGCGGCGCCAGTGTGGAATTGTTATTCGATGTGGAACTCATGGCAGGTCTCTTTTTTGGCGTGCAACGATGCTATTGGCCAGCAGGCAAGCGCCTACGCCCATTCCGAAAGCAAAAGCGAAGAACAGGATACTGTCGGACACAATTTGCAACAGGCGCAACAGTACCGCCAGGAAAAAAAACAGGATCAGAATGTAGAAGTTGCGCACCGCCTGGTCGCTGAAGAAATACATGCGCGTTTCCGGCGACAAAAAAGCGATGATAAAGCCGATACCACCAAAAATCGTAACTGCCAGCAGGATGTAGAGCAAAATGTAGCGGTAATTGGTAATTGATTCGAGCAACTGCTCGATTGAACCTGCTGAATCGGCTTCTGCTTCGGACTCAGGCTTTGGTGCCGGCTCGACATGGTTGTCATCCGGCATGCCGAAGGAGCTCAGCAGGTGGGCGGAATGGCCTGCGATTGTAAAAACGCCAGCTTCGTCAGCACGAACATTGTTGGAATTTCTTCCACAACAGAGAACCAGGATTCCTAAAAATATGCCGTTTCTTAAACTCATCGCCTTTTCGGTATAAATGCATGTGATACAGCATACTCATCCTGTGTAATCTGGCACATAACGATCTAAAAGTGACGTGACAAACAAGCACAGGACATTTCATAAACAGTAGCTTGTCTGGCAAAAATAGTTTCAATTGGAGTGTGTGTTTAGCGTAATTATACCTGAATTGAACAGTCGCGTATTTTTACGTTAAGAATGTTGCAAGCCTTTTATAATCTTGCGTTTAGTTAAGAAGGCTGATTTTTATTGCTTCGTGACACGAAAAAAATAGTGGAATATCTCCTATATTTAGGCCATTCAAAAGAAAACATTACGGATTAAAATAATAAAAAGGCCATGGCACAAAATGGATCAGACGAGAAAACAAATGAAAAGGACGGATCCGGTGGGATGACCATAGAAGAAACCAATGCGACTCCGCAGATTGCGTTCACGAAAAAAGAGCTCGAAGTCCTTGGGTTGGTTTGTCAGCAGAAAACATCGAAAGAAATATCGCAGATACTCGGCATCAGTCCGCGCACCGTGGAAGGCTACCGCGAAAGGATGCGCGAAAAAGCGGGTGCGAAAAACCAGATCGGATTGATTCTATATGCTATCCGGCACGGTTTGTTTGTAATGGAATGAGCCGGCTTTTAAAATTGAAAAATAGAAGCTACCATCTCTGAAGTATTTCGCGAAGCAGCATGCCTTTTCCTGAAAAATTCAGATAACAGGCAACGATTCCTGACAAAACAAGAAGTATCCAGAGGGCCATTGTGCGGTAGCGGAAGGCATGACCGGATCGTGGACATTCGCCAGGATAAGGATCGTAGACAACAGCGAAAAAACGATCCCAGTCTTTGCGCATTGCTCCTTTGCGGGCTTCACCAACCGGGAAAGTGTCCAGTACAACAACGCCTTCCGGTAGCCTGACGAGCAGATCAGTCAGCACAAGTCTTTCGTGGTTGCGTCCTGCATACTCAATCCGCTGATTTGTATACGGACGGATGTCTTTTTCATGGGCAGGTAAACTGTAGGTAACAGCCGTCAGACCAAACCAGTTGTCATACACCATCAGTTTCCGGGTTTTCCGGTTAAAGACCGCCTTTCGTATGCTCATAACGAGTCCCAGGATGCCGCAGATAAATGCGGATGCAGTCAGCCAGTTGGACCAGTTCATACGTCCGCAGGCGAATGCAGCGGTTACGAAGAAAAAAGCCCCCAGCAAGATCAGGCTGAAGAATATGCGCAACCAGGAAAAGGAATAACGGATGCCAACCAGGTGGGCATGTCTGTAAATGATATGCATGCAGATGCTAATAATAATGTATAAAAGGAATCGTTAGGCCAATTGTTTCTCAAAGGTAATGAGAAAAGCAATGAACTGTTGCAGAACTATAAATGCAGCTGCAATTTCTGCTGATCGTAAGTATAATGGACATGGTTGTTTGGAATAAGCCGTTCCCCTTCCCCGCCCGGATTTAGCAACAGGGAATCCCTGTCAAACGTGAAGATCAGCTTTTCACCCTGTTCATGGATTTTCAGGATTTCTATCAGTGGCAGGTCCATGCGGTTGCTTTCGATGTCGAGCTCACCGATGTATTTCATGCTTCCTTTTTCATAGATATAAACCGAACCTCCTAAATAATATTCGAAAGCCATCTGGCAAAAGACAATGGTTTTTGAGCCATTTGCTTTGAAGAAGTGCGGTTCAAACAGGTAAGTATCCTGCGATCCGGCGGATGTAAAAAGAATGCGATTGTACTTGTCCTTCAGCAAAAGCCGCTGACCATAATCTTCATCCGAATCAGGGAATACAAATTTATCGTCAACTTGTTGATAGCTTCCGATAATCAGTTCGTTGGCGTACAGGGAATACATCTCCCTGATCTCAAATCCGGGTATGCGAAACGGGGAATTGTGAATCTGCCTTGGTTTAAATTCTGTGTACCGGATCATGGCAGGCAAAGTATCTTTTTCCGGATCGGCTGCAACCGAATGCATTGTATTCTTTAGTTTGTTTTCAGCTGAGTAAATCGTTATCCCGGTTGTCAGGACAAGCAAAATCAAGAATTGGCTTTTCATATATGCAGGTTTAAACAATTGAATCTTCAGATAAAAACAGCGATTTGATTCCGGAAAACAAACATTTCCGGAATTCTTTATCCGCGCAGGAAAATATGGAATACAGCGCCTTCGCTTTCACCAGATGAAGCGAAAATATGTCCCTGGTGACTTTGAACGATCTTGCGGCAGATTGACAAACCAATTCCGGTTCCTTCAAATTCTGTCTTGCCATGCAGGCGTTGGAAAATCTTAAAAATGCGGTCTGCATGCTCCGGCTCGAACCCGATGCCATTGTCGCTGAAAGTCAGGTGGTAGTAGCTGTGGTGGGCAGACAGCTGCGGATATTGTTCCAGTGTTTCCCGGGAAACAGGTGTTGCAATGATCCGAATAACCGGTGGAATCCCCGGACGGATATATTTCAGCGAGTTGGACAGCAGGTTGCTGAACAGTTGTGTCATTTGCGAAGGAATGGCCTGAACCACCGGAAGTCCGACTGTCTCGATCCTGGCGCCGGTTTGCGAGATCAGCACTTCAAAATCCACTTCGATCGCCTGGATGATTTTCGACAGCGCCACCGGTTCAAAACCCTTTGTATTTTGCGTAATCTGAGAAAAGGCCAGCACATCCCGGATCAATTTGTCCATGCGGTCTGTTGATCCGTAAATCTTCGAGATGTAATTCCTGGACTGGTCGTCGACCTCGCCGATACTGCGTTCCAGCATCTGGGTGAAGGTGCTTATCTTGCGGATCGGCTCCTGTAGGTCATGCGAGGCAATGTAGGCGAATTGTTCCAGCTCTGCGTTGGAACGTTTGAGGTCGTGGTTCAATTCTGCCAGCTCTTTTGTGCGCGCCTGCACAGCTGCTTCGATCTCTTTCCTGATCTCCACCTGGTGCGTCACTTCAATGGCCATGATAATTACCTTGGTGACCTGCTGATCCATGTCCATGATCGGAATGTATTGGAAAGTCGCAAAGATTTTTTCTGCAATTCCTCCACGGATCAGTACCATTTCGTGCTCTTCGCTCGTAAATTTGACACCTGTTTTAAAGACATTGTCCAACGTGCTTTCGAACAAAGGCGCAACCTCCTGCATGACTTCCCAGTAAGGCGCCTGGTCGTATTGCGTTCGGGTCTTACCGGAGATCAGTAAGAAGCGGTCATTCACTTCTTCGACCCAAAGCGGGTTGCCACTTACGACACAAATCCCGATCGGCGAAGCAATGATCAGATCGCGCAGCTCCTTTTCTTTTGCTTCGACTTTTTGCCTGGAAACCACCTGCCCGGTGACATCCGTCGCGGTCACAATGATGCCATAAATTTCACCTTCCGCTGAAACAAGCGCCTTGTAGATGTAGTTGTAATACCCTGTATTGGACTTTCCAAAACGATTCAGCACAATCCGGGCCTCCGGTTGCAGGAAAGTTTCACCGGTCGCATAAACGTGCTGCAAACGCCCCGGCAATTCCGTAGCTGATATTTCCGGGATTGCCTCTGTGAATGTCTGGCCAACTACGGATGCATCCCGGCCCAGTATATTGAGCATGTTCTCGTTGATTCTTTCAATTTTCATTTCCGGACCCACAAACACGAGTTTGGCCACCGGAGAATTGTAAAATACATCGTTCAGAAACAATTCACTTTCTTCGCTTTTCTGAAGTGCCAGCATGTGCGCGGTTACATCTGTGGCATGCACAATGACGCCAATCACCTGGCTATTGTGGACATGTGGCGTGTAAACAATGCTGAGCCATTTGCCGCCGTCTATCCGCGAGGGCGCGTACATTTCATACTTTACCTGTTCACCCGCATAAGCCCTTTCCAGGTGAGGCCTGGCCTTTTCATACGCTGCTTCGCCGATGAATTCGCGCGTTGTCTTGCCGATTGCTTCCGTGGCATTCACGTTGAACCAGTCCATGAAAACGACGTTGTAGGATTTGTACCGTTGTTCCGGGTCGAGGTAAAAGATCATTGCAGGCACAGCATCGCGCAGAAGCTGTAGGTGCGCTTCGCTCTCTTCGACTTTCGAACGGCTCAGCTTTTGTTCGATGACCTCTACAGCCAGTTGTTTCCTGATCTGGCTTTCAACCGTAATATCCTGGAGGGTCCCGCTAAAATTATATGCTTCCTGCTGATCGTTAAAAAGTGCCTTTCCTTTTGCCTTTACGATTGTTTCAAGTCCCGTTAGTGGATTTTGAATCGTGTATTCGATCTCGTACAATCCGCCGGATTCATAGGTCAGCGCGTGGCGAATCGCTGCATTGACTTTTTCCCTGTCCCTTTCGGCGATGACGCTCGTCGCGAGCGACAATGCAATTTCATCATCCGGGGTCAATCCAAACCAATTTTTCAGGCGGTCGTTCCCCCGGAATGTATTCGTGTACGGGTTCAACTCCCAGGTTCCGAGGTCGGCGGCATCAATCGCAAACTGCAACCGGTCTTTGTGTTCCTGGAGAGACCCTGTCGCTTTTACTTTTTCTGTTGTTTCCGTGCAGGTCACAAAGACGCCGGCTACCTGGTCATCATCGTCATAAGCAGGGCTGTAGCTGAAAGTCCAGTAGACATCTTCCATCCGGCCGTTGCGGTAAATCGGCAACAGCTGATCTTCGTACCAGCTGGCGGTTTCGGTTTCCATGACTTTTTCGATGATCGGGTGTATGAAATCCCAGATTTCCGGCCAGGCTTCCTGTGCTTTCTGCCCAATCAGCGGATGTTTTCCGTCGATTCCCAGGCTTGGCCTGTAGGCATCATTGTAGAAACACAACAGTTCTTTTCCCCAGAATAAAAACATCGGGAAGGACGAGTGCAGGAGGATACCGACGGTTGTCCGGAGGCTGAGGGGCCAATGTTCAGGTTTGCCCAATGTCGTTTTTGCCCAGTCAAAATCCCGGGTCAGCTTTCCCATCTCCCCGCCTCCCCGCAGGAAATTAAATTGGTTAGGCGCATTGATCAACGCAGGCTGGTATTTGAATGTGTAAATAAAGATCTCAGGATATCCACCAACAGATCGAACCGGTTGGGCTTGGTAATAAAATCGAGGGCGCCGAGCGCTTTTGTTTCAGCAATGGTTGCTGCATTGGAAGAGGTCGAAAAAATAATCACCGGGATAGACTTCAGCTGATCGGCACTTTTGATCTGCCTTAAAAATTCCTGACCGCTCATGATGGGCATGTTCAGGTCCAGGAAGATCACATCCGGTGCCAGAACGCCTTTGTTCAGCTCCTGCAGAGCTTCCCTGGCGTTTGTACGTGACGTGTACTGCAAATGGTGTGACACTTCACCGAGCGCACTATTGAAAATCTCCTGATCTTCAATGTCGTCATCTATCAGTAAAATACGGTGGTATTGCATGCCGTTAAAAGTAAGCAAAAATAGAAATCAGGGTGTGAAAAAAGCTTAAAAAAATATAGCGCAACCTGCGCCTGGATTCACCCGGTTTAGCGTTTTGCCTTGTTCTTTTCCTCGATCCAACGCGACATGTACTTCGTACTTGCCAGCGAATGGTGTTGCAGCAGCGCGCCGATAAAATTCCGTTGCCGGTGTTCAATTAGCTGATTGCGGACTTCCAGGAGTCGTCCATGCAGCAATCCTGCAAACCGTTTGGGCTCGTGCCGGGAATTAATAATGTGTATCCCCGCCTGCTGCGCCGTTTCCCACTGTAAACGGTCGGTATACAGCGCAATGGCCGCAGCAGCGATTGCATCTGCCTCATTGGCAACCGTTCCGCTCCAATGCAGGTTTCCGTGCATACCTTCGGCGCCGATAGCGGTCGTGACGCTGGGCGTACCGCAGCACATGGCTTCCAGTAATTTCCCTTTGACACCTGCCCCGAAACGCAGGGGCGCGAGACAGATCCGCAGGCTGCGCATGACTTCCTGCGCGTCGGCTGCACGGCCGAGTATGTGAAATCCTTTTTCAGGACGGTGCAGTTCCCAGACTTTCTGTGTAGCATAAGCGCCGTAAACGTGCATTTCGGCTGCGGGCAATTCCCGGTGGATCAGCGGCCATATTTCTGCGGAAAGGTATTGCACGGCATTCCAGTTCGGTGCGTGCAGGAAATTCCCGACAAAGCCAAAATGCGCCCGTTGCGCAAAGGAAGGCCAGCGCTCCGTAACAGTTGCATCCACCGGTCCGGCCAGCAAAGGGAAATAATACAGGATCGCCGGATCGATGCGGAATTCTTGTTGCAACAATTCCATTTCAAATTCGGAGATCAGCAGGGACAAATCGCAGCGTAAAATGCTCGCGATCTCGCGTTTCGCGGTATCTGAATACAGATCTGCGTTCGTGAAGGCACGTTTTTCCTTCCAGGCATTTTCCCGGGCCTGCCGCAGGAAATGCAAGTCTTCGGTATCGAGTACGCGCAAAGCCGTCGGGCAATGTGCTGCCACGCGCCAGCCGTATTGTTCTTCGATCATGAAGCGGTCAAATAATACGATGTCTGGTTGCAAATCGCTTACAAAGGCATCAAATCCAGGATCGTTGAGCCGGATAATGGCTTTGTCAACACCGACGCTTTCGAGGTCGACCATGCATTCAGTATCCGAACAGGAACTTGCGAAGGTGACTTTCCACCCGTGTTCCCTGAAAACAGCAATCAACTGCAACATGCGGGTTCCGGCCGCCGAGGAATTCGGTTCGGGCCACACAAAGCCAATGATCAATACCTGCTGTACGTCCTTCATGCTGCAAAATAAATGCATTTTACGGGAATGGGTGCCTGATTGGGAAAGGAATCTGAAATCAACCTGAAATCGCCTTATCGGGTGTTCCATCCACAGTCAATTGTCCCGGCTTGACAATGACATTGCAGATTGCTTGCGGTCTGTCCACCTTCTGCTTGCGGAAGGTTGTTACACTTTCGATCCCATTCCCATCGGGATTCGACTGAAACACCTATCTTTGCATTCCGATAAATCTTGTAACATGCTTGGATTAAAATTGTCAACCGACCCGCGCTGGGTAAACATCGTAGAATCGAACATCGAGGAAATCCTGACTGACCACGCGTGGTGCGAGCAAAAAGCCGCGACGAATGCGATTACGATCATCGCTTACAATTCGGAGCATGAGGAGCTGGTGACTGCGGTACTGGAGATCGCCCGCGAGGAACTCGATCATTTTCAGCAGGTTCACAACCTGATCAAAAGCAGAGGTTTAACATTGGGCCGCGAACGCAAAGACCACTATGTCAACGAATTATTCAAGTTCATGGCCAAGGACGGAAGCCGCATTGCAGCGCTGGTAGACAGACTGTTGTTTTCCGCGATGATCGAAGCGCGCAGCTGTGAACGTTTCAAGGTACTTTCGGAAAACATCCAGGATCCGGAGCTCGCGAAGTTCTACCGCGATCTCATGGTCAGCGAAGCGGGACATTATACGATTTTTCTGGGCTTTGCACGCAAATACGGCGTAGGTGTCGATGTCGACAAGCGCTGGAAAGAATGGCTCGCCTTCGAAGATTCAATCATCCGGAATTACGGCACGAAAGAAACAATCCACGGATAAACAGATTGATCTGCTTAGGTGCGCAGGATCAGCTTGTAGCCTATTCCGCGGATATTGACGATCGAAATGTTTTCATCCGCCGCGACGTATTTGCGGAGTTTTGTGATGAAAACATCCATGCTGCGCGCGTTGAAAAACGTATCGTCGCCCCACAATTCCAATAGTACTTTCTGACGGTCCAGTACGTGATTTTTATGCAAGATTAACCGGTACAACAGCTCATTTTCGCGGTGCGTCAACACGACAGACCGCTCGGCATGAATCAATTCCATGCTTTCGTATTTTAGCGTGTATTGACCAATGGTCAGCACCGTTGGCTGTTCTTCAGGCGCAATGCGCACCCTTTTCAGCAGCGCATTCATGCGTACAACCAGTTCTTCAATGCTGAAAGGTTTTTTCAGGTAGTCATTACCACCGGTCTCAAAACCCTTGATTACATCTTCCGTCAGCGACCTCGCCGTCAGGAAAATTACTGGAACCGCTTCATTCAGCTTGCGGATCTCCTGTACAAAGGCATAACCGTCGAGGCCGGGCATCATGATGTCGACCACACAAATGTCATAAGCATTGCTGCGGAATTTACTGAGTCCGGTTGCGCCATCCTGTATCCAGTCTACGGAAAAACCACTTTTCGACAATACATCGCTGGTGATCTTCCCGAGCGAATGTTCGTCTTCGAGGTAAAGTACTTTCAGTTCATGCATGCGTCAGTAGCGGTAAAGTGATTTCAAAAGTTGTGGTTCCTGGATGATCGTACACGAGGCTGATCGTTCCCCGGTGCAAGTTAATCATTTCCCGGACATAGCTGAGTCCGAGCCCGTATCCTTTGACTTCGTGGCGGTCGCCTTCCGAGATGCGGAAATAAGGTTCGAAAACCTGGTTTTTGTGTTTTTCAGGGATACCGGTACCGCGGTCTGAGAACAGGATGCGTACTTTCTCCCCTGTTTTTTCGGCACTGACGCTGATCTCCGCCGGATTTTTGGTGTACTTCAAGGCATTGTCGATCAGGTTCGAAAACACGGCCGACAGGTGGTACAAATCACCCTCGATCTGAATATCCGCAGGAATCCGGGACAGGTCGATGCGTGCACCGCTCTTTTCAAATTGCAGCTTGAATTGTTGTTCGAGCTGGCGCAGCAAAGGTTCGAGCAAGATGGTTTCCCGGTGCAGGATCATTTTGCCATCCGTCAGTTTCGCGTGGTTTAGGATCGCGTCGGTCATGGCTGAAAGCCGTTCCAGATCGCCCTGCATCAGCCCGATGTATTCCCTGGCCGTTTCTTTGTCATCGATCTGGTTGTACTTGCCCAAAGCCTCTGTTGCTGCGTACAAAGTCGCGATTGGCGTTTTGAACTCGTGTGTCATGTTGTGCGTAAAATCATCCTTCAGCTGCATGAGTTTTTTGGCTTTCTGATGGCTGTATATCAACAGGATAACTGCGCTTACGCAAACCACAAGGTAAAGTACGGAAAGCACAATGGACGGAATGATATCGACCCAAACTGCTGCGTTAATCGCCGGAAAAGACAATTGATAGGCATTGTCCGGTTGCGACTGCGAAAAGATCATTTTTGTAGACGTTGAGCCAGCTGACAGGGTGTTTTCCGGATAACTGCTGATCTCCCCTTTTTTGCTGCGGACCAGTTTGAATTGCAGACCCGGATAAGCTGAAGTCAATTCGTCCCGGATCTTCCCATACAAGTTTTCCAGGCTGGCTTCCGGCTTTTCCGACGGTTGTTGGCTCAGTTGCGTGATTTGTTCGAGCAGCGAATCCGGGAGTATGCTGTCCTCAATGTAGATTTTGATCATGCCGGACGGTTTTTCTCCCTGCGCATCAACAACGGAATCCTGCACGGGATCCGCCGTGGCCGTTTCATCTGTGATTGTGATCATCGCATTCACATCCTGGTAAAGCACATTCGTGCGCAGGACATTTTCAGCCGTACGCAGCAATTGTCCGCGCTGCCGCACAAAAACCGCATGTAGCCAATATGACTGGAACAGCAGCATGCAGATCAATGCGGCAATGGCGTAGATCCGCACGGGCGACAGGTTGTTGCGGAGCCGGGATCGGGTATTCTTCATGCTGTAAAAGTAGCTGATTTAGCAGAGACTGATGCCTGCTTAACACTAAATAACACTGGATAAGAGTCGATAACTTTTGCCCTGCAAGTGCCGACGTAACTTTGTCCTGTTCAATCATTCAATCTCAATAATTATGAAAACAAAAATCGCATTACTCAGTTTCTTTTTCTCCTTGTCGCTCTACAGCTTCTCCCAGGAAAAAAGCAAATTTTCCCGCCAGCTGGATGCTGTACTGGAAACATTCGACCAACGGTCCACGGATCCGCTGAAACCTTTCCTCGCCACCGGGTATACGATCAACGGGATCCCTGTAGGCTATGAACAGGCTGTACTCGAACAGGCATTGCCGCAGATCCCGAAATTCAGTGCTTACACCGTGACAAAAACAGTAAAAGAAAAAGCAGGAACCCGTTTGTATGTCAGTTTTAAGCACACGGGCGAGCCGTTCGCCTGTAATTTCCTGATCGACCCAAAAGGCAAAATCCGGGAACTCAATATCCTCGAAGACGCAGTCATTCAGCAACAATAAGTGATTCCAACCTTTAAAATATACAAGCATGAAAAACAAATTGATTACCTGGATCGCGCTGGTCTTTTTACAGGTCGCGCATGGACAGGAAAACCGCACACAGGCACTCGACCTGTTGTTTGAAGGGTTTCAAACCCAAAACTATCAAGTGATCCGGCCTTTACTACATCAGCAAGTGAAAATCGGTCCGCTGCCAATAGGTATGAATGATCTCGTTGTCCCGCAGGTATTGAAGCAATTGCCTGAACCCGTAAGTTACACCGTAACTGGCACTGAACGCACCGATTCAACGGAAAAGATACGGACAGATTACCGCTATGCGGATGGCAAAACACGCTACCAGGGATTTGTTTTCAACCGTGCAGGACAGCTGATCGAGCTGGATATCCTCAGCGATGCAAAAACATCTGTGTCAACGCTGAGCGGTCCCACGCCGGAAAACACGGTTCATCCGGAGCTTATTACTGTTCCTTTTGAATTGCGCCAGGGGCTGATCTATGTCGAAGCTGAAATCGACGGCAAAAAAGGCTATTTGCTGCTCGACAGCGGCGCACCCGTACTGATGCTGAACCAACGGATATTTGGCGCTGGAAATACAGCAGATGCACCTGAAGCAATCGGGGTGGGCGGTAAAATCGAAGGCATGGGGCAAACGCATCTGCAACACTTCAACTGGGCCGGCATTTCCCTTCGGGATCTGGATGTAATAACCTTGCCGCTCGAACACCTCGAAAGGCCAGGAAAGAAATTGTTGGGCATCATCGGCTACGAGATCTTCCAGGACTATGAGCTGACGATCGATTATGCGCACAGAAAACTGACGCTTGTGCTGACAGATGCATCCGGAAATCCGCTCTCAGTTCAACCCCAGACTGGTGAGATCCTGCAAACAGTTCCGTTTGAGATGACAGGCCACATCCCGGTGATCCCGGTAACGGTTTCGGGAGTAACCCTGCAAATGGGTATCGATTCCGGTGCGGCGGCAAACCTGCTGACCAAAAATCGCCTGGAGACTGTCTCTGAAAACCGCTCGCGGATCAAAACACAGCAGCTGACCGGCGCAGACCAGGTTGTTCAAAAGATTCCGGTTGCGAAGGTACGTCAATCGACACTTGGAACACTTGCTTTCACAGACATGGCAACCGTTTTTGCAGATGACAACATCGAAGCACTAAACAACGGTTACGGGCTGCATCTGGATGGATTGGTCGGCTACGAATTTCTGAAACAGTACAAATCAACACTGAATTTCAGGAAGAAAACCCTGACGCTGCGAGCCAGGTAGGTATCTGCCTAAAACGTTTGGTTTCCTTGGTTTTTTATACGGAATCCATGACCAGTTCCACGATCCTCTACATCAACAAGGATCAACTGGAAGCGCTGTACAAGCAATCCCGTGCCTGGAAAACCTTCGGCAGGCTGGTCGCCGAAAAAGGGTTCCGGCCGGCGATGTCCCGCACCGAGGACGTGATGTTCCTAACGCCGGAGCAGCGCTGCCTGGAACTCATGAAAGAGCACCCGGATATTTTCAATACGACGGCGCTTTACCACATTGCCTCTGATCTCGGCATTCAGGCACCTTCCCTGAGCCGGATCAGAAAAAGAATGACCACGAAGCAATGATCTTAACTGAGGTTAATTATTAGCTGCTGTGGTCACCCTAAATTTGTAAAACAGATCAGATCCAATGGCATCGATCACAGTAACAGAAAGAAAAATTAACCTTAAAAACAAAGATTATGAAAGCGAAAGACTCTAAAACAATCGTATTTATCACTGGCGCATTTGTACACAACAGCGGCTGGGACCAATGGAAAGCTTATTTTGAAGCACAAGGCTACCGCGTACTCGCTCCGGCCTGGCCGGCAAAAGACGCACCCGTGGAAACGCTGCGCAAACGACAGCCGGATCCGGCCATTGCTGCACTCAGACTGACACAAGTAGTGGACCATTATGCACAAATCATCCGTGAACTGCCGGAAAAACCGATCCTGATCGGGCATTCCATGGGTGGATTGATGACCCAATTGCTCGTACAGAAAGACCTCGCTGCCGCCGGCATCGCGATACACTCTGTGCCGCCGCAAGGCGTGATGACATTCAAGTTCTCCTTCCTGAAGGCAACCTGGGGGCCGCTCGGACTCTTCACATCCGCCAGTAAATCTTTCCTGATGTCTTTCAAACAATGGCAATACGCATTCACGAACGGCATGCCGGAAGCGGAGCAACTCGCAACCTACAAACAATCCGTGATCCCGGAATCCAAGCGCATTTCCCGCGATACGCTGACCAGCACCGCGAAGATCGATTTCAAAAAGCCGCACGCGCCTTTGCTGATCATGGCCGGAAGCGAAGACCACATCATGCCGGCTTCACTGAACCGTTCCAACTTTAAGAAATATGCGCAGAACAACGGCTCCGTGACCGAGTTCAAGGAATTTGCAGGCAGGAACCACTACGTGATCGGACAATCCAGCTGGAAAGAAAATGCAGATTACATCCTGGATTGGGTAAAACGCCACTAAAGCCAGCTGAATATACTGAAAAGGGAGTACGATTTGTATTCCCTTTTTTTGTGAAAAATCCGGCAGGAAAACTTTTATTGGCTAAATTCAGCCCAAACAGCCGATACAAATATGAGTAAAGCGACCCTGGACCAAATCTCCACCCTTCCGCCACAAGGAGCCAGCAAGGAAGAATTCCTGCCTAAAATAGAAGCCCTGCAAGAAAAGCTGGCAGACATTCATGACCGGCTCATCGCGCAGCGCAAATACAGCATACTGATTATTTTACAAGGCATGGATGCATCCGGCAAGGATGGAACGGTCAAACATGCGCTTGGAAGCCTGCAACTTGCCGGTGCGCGCGTCAAAGCTTTCAAAGTGCCGACGGCTGAAGAAAACGCGCATCATTTTTTGTGGCGTATCAGCAAAGAATGCCCTGAGAAAGGAATGGTGCAAATTTTCAACCGGTCACAGTACGAGGGAATCCTCGTTCCGAAAGTGAATGGCACATTGCCTGATAAATTACTCAAACAGCGCTGCGAGGAGATCAATAGTTTTGAAGCCGGTTTGATGCGCGACAATACCCTGGTGTTCAAATTTTACCTGCACGTCTCAGAGGCTGAACAGCGGGAACGTCTCGCAGAAAGGATGCAGGATCCCGCGAAACGCTGGAAATACCAGCCCGAAGATATTGCCGCGATCGATCAGCACAAGGCATTTGCGAAAGTCTATGACTTTATCTTTGAACATGGTTCCCAAGGCGCGCCGTGGTACATCATCCCCGCGGATAAAAAGTGGTACAGGAACCATGAAGTCCTGCGTTTGCTTGTGCAGGAACTCGAGAAATTGCCGATCGCTTACCCGGAGATCGACAAGTAAAAATTACATTTAACCATTCACAATCTCGCCGCCGTTGACATGCAGAATCTGGCCCGTCATGTAACTCGCATCATTGCTGGCCAGGAAAACATAGGCGGGCGCGACTTCTACCGGTTGTCCGGGTCTTTTCATCGGTGAATCCGTACCGTGCTTTGCGACCTGGTCTGCCGGGAAACTGGCGGGAATCAAAGGCGTCCAGATAGGACCCGGAGCCACGCCATTGACGCGGATTCCCTGGTCCACGAGGTTAGCAGACAAACTTCTCGTGAAGGAGACGATTGCACCTTTTGTCGCACTGTAATCTATCAAGCCACCACTTCCGCGGTAAGCGGTCACGGAACTTGTATTGATGATGCTTGCACCTTTTTCCATGAATGGCAACGCGGCTTTCGTGAGCCAGAACATGGCAAATACATTGACGGCGAAAGTTTCCTCGAGGTTTTTCGTTGTGATGTCGAGCAGGCTTTCCGCCGGATAATGGATACCGGCATTGTTGACGAGCACGTCGATCCTGCTGAACTTTTTCGTGATCTTTTCTACCGCTTTGATGCAATTGTTCTCACGGGCGATATTGGTTGCGACCAGTAAGCATTCGCGACCGTACGTTTTGCGGATCAGCGCGGCTGTGTGCAATGCATCTTCCTGTTCGGCCTTCAGGTAAATCAGTGCGACATCGGCACCTTCACGTGCAAAAGCGAGGGCCACTGCCCTGCCGATTCCGCTGTCTCCGCCAGTGACGATACACTTTTTGTCGAGCAGTTTGTTACTTCCCTGGAACGAATCAATAAATACCGGGTTCGGAACCATTTTCTGTTCGATGCCCGGGCGTTTCTGCGTTTGCTTTTTAAACACCTGTTTTTTCGGATTGCTCTTTTGCATAGCTCGGGAATTTTAGGATTTGCCATTTTTTTCTTTCGGCACCTTCAAACCGTCCTTGCGTGCTTCGCTGATGCCAATCGCGACAGCTTGTTTGCGGCTCTTTACTTTTTTTCCGTTGCCGGATTTCAGATCGCCGTCCTTGTATTCCTCCATGACCTTTTCGATTTTTTCCTGTGCTTTCTCTGAATATTTCGCCATGACCATTTAGTTTATGAATATAGATAAAGCTATAAATCCGGTGCCAGTGGAACCCAGTTGATTTACAGCTGTATTGCGTAAAATTTTCTGCAACCTGTGGAAAGTGGAATGCCTGGGGAAATAATGCGCTTCCTGCCAATAAGGATTTCAATTTATTGGCAATTTCAGCGTTGGAATCTCAACTATTTATAGTTAAATTTCGCAGAGCGGCGATGCATGTTACATCGGGCAAACCTTTATTTAAAATCAGAGATTATGAAAAAAAGTATTGCGCTTTTTAATTCGCATGAAGAAGCGGTTCATGCATTGGGAGAATTGAAAAACAAAGGCATTGACCTTCAAAAAGTTTCCCTCGTCGGGAAAGCGGAAATCGTGGATGATAAGATCCAGGTGAAATCGAATAAAGCACTGATTGCTGCGCCAACAATCGCCGGAACGGTGATCGGTTCCACAATTGGGTTGCTGACAGGAATTGGACTTTTCGCCATCCCGGGACTTGGCGTTTTATTTGGTGCAGGCGCGATTGTAGGCGCACTGGCCGGATTTGACCTCGGTCTCGTTGCCGGTGGCGTCACGACGATGCTCGTTGAGCTCGGTGTAGGCGAAGAAGATCATTTAAAATATGAAGAACACATCAAAGAAGGCGGTTTCCTGATGGTCATCGACGGTTCCGAAGACGAAATTGCGCGGGCGGAACAAGTTATCGAAGGCAAGCACCTCGGTGTACAAAGGCATTAATTAAGCAAGCTGCGGATCATTGGCATTGGCCGGTGATCCGTTTTTAGTTTATTCGATGCGCCAATCTTCCAGCAGCGATTCCAACTCACGTGTATAATCGAACTGGCTGTCCTCGTCCAATCCAGCAATTGCTTTGCGGATCTTTTTCAATTGTCCGGCCACGAGGTTTTCCAGTGTTTTGCTGTGCGTGACACGAATCCCTGATTCCTTGATCTGCGCGCAATAATGCATGCGCAATTCAATTTCAGATGCTTTCACATCTGTGTATTTCAGAAAGCGATCCACGTATTTCAGGATCTTTCGAAGTCCTTTTTTAACGATGTACATGCCCGCTGATTTGTTCATCTCAGCAAACTGCAAATCCACTTCTTCCCGGATAGATTGCACAAAACCTGGTTCGTGGCTCGACTCGAAGAGCAGATACGTCAACAATTCCTTGTTCTCTTTTTTGAAACGCGCCATCCGCAGGCAAAGCTCGAACAATTCCTGCGCATCGAGCAATTTCATTTCTTTTTTAAGGTCATTCAGCGGAACTGTTTTCATGGAGAAGCACTTTTCCGGAAAATTAGTAAATTCTGCGTAGATAGCGGCGGCGATCTCTCAAAAGACTTGTTTGCCGACGCAAATTGATCTGAAATCGCTACGCGAAAAACCGTATACTTGCATCCGAAAACTTTTGCTCATGCTGAATATCGTACTCATAGAACCGGAAATCCCCAACAATACCGGAAACATTGGCCGTTTGTGTGTCGGGACCGGCTGCAAACTGCATTTGGTGCATCCTTTTGGTTTCGAGATCAGCGACAAACAGTTGAAACGTTCCGGGCTCGATTACTGGGTACACCTCGATTGGGCGGAATATGAAAATGTAGCCGCCTGGATGCAGGCTATTCCCGATCTTTCCCGCGTTTTCCTGTTCAGTGCCCGCAGCGAAAAATCTTACCTGGAAAATCAATACCAACCCGGTGACTGGCTCGTTTTCGGCAAGGAATCCGTTGGATTATCGGCAGAAGTATCCGATTTATTCGAAAATCACCTGACGATTCCGACGACCGGCCTTGTGCGCAGTCACAACTTAGCGAATGCAGTTACTTTCGCACTTGGGGAATCGCTGCGCCAGATCAATGGAACGGGATTGGTGGCTGGGAAAGGTTGAGTCGAATTCTTCGATATCGAAATATCGCGATATCTGAATTTTGTTGGACCGGTGATTAGATCTATCATATCGGAATATGCCGATATCCCGATTTCATTTCGAGCTTTCATTACTTGTCGATTTTCACGTCGATAACCAGCAATTTGAACAGGAATCAGATCATGACATATCGGAATATGCCGATATCCCGGATTTATTTCGGGCTTTCATTACTTGTCGATTTTCATGTCGATAGCCAGAAATTGAACAGGAATCAGATCATGTCATATCGGAATATGCCGATATGCCGAATTCCAGTAGGCATCGACGCACAATCAGCGTACAGACATAAAAAATCAAAAAAAGAGAAAAGAAAAAACCCATGCAGTGGGGATTTCTGAAGCTTTCAGAAAACACGTTTAGAGTTGCCGAAAATCGTTGTAATCCGCTGGTTGGAGTTAAATCCTGTTCCATCCGAAGATGGATGCGGCCCGCCATTGATTTCCCGAGACTTCCCTGATGGTCATAAAATTGTTAAGCTTCAAAATAAACTGCATGGGCTCCCGACGAATCGGAATAGGTCACTATAACGCCTTGCGTATGTACCTCTGCTGTAAAAATACGATATTTTTTATAATTGAAATTAAGAATTACAAAAAACCAGGAATGAATTTTTCAGCCTTTAAAAAGTGTTCAATCTTACTTGTTTCTAACATTGAATAATGTATGTTTGTTCTCTATCATCTGATCGCTCAAATATGAAAAACCTTTTAATGCTAGTCCTGTGCTTACCTACTCTCCACTCTTTTTCGCAAGGTTTTAATATAGACTCTGTATTTCAGCACATGTCTATGGATTATGATTTTGTAAACAAATATGACGTGTCCATAGATTTAGACACAGTAGTTTTCAAAGCATCTCCGCTTCCATATTACATCGCGCCAGGCATCCTGCTTCGTGTTTACTTTCACATAGATGCTTTCGAAGCGTCGCGAAAAATGATAGCACACAAATGGGATAAAGATTTGGTAATAGACACGACAGGACAATTTCAGGAAAACGGAAAAGTCGTCTTTTTTTGTATAAGCCATAAAGACAGTATCCATATCTCACGGTATATTATCCAGGGAATGAATAATTCCACGATTCACATAAGTGCCACAACAACTGAGGAATCAAAAGAAAAATACCATGCGGATTTGATTCGCGCAATGTTGTCAGCCAAACTGATCGAAAAGAAAAAATAAACATCGTTATTTCACCGGTTTCGAAAACGAATACGGCACACTCTCCTGCCCTGTTCCGCGCAGTAAATTCGGCTCTGCCGACATCTCGATATTGATTACTGCCCCTTTCAGCAGGTCGAAGTGACCCAGCCAGTTTTTAGTATGCACCTGCCGGTTGACCGTCATCTTGCGGATGTATTTATTATCAGTACTATTATTCGCCGCATGGATCACGACTTTTTGACCATTCTCCAGGTGCAAAGTAACCTTTTTGAAAAGCGGTGCGCCGAGCACATATTGGTCTGTTGCCGGGCAAACCGGATAAAATCCGATCGCTGAAAAAACATACCAGGCGGAAGTCTGACCATTGTCTTCATCTCCGCAATAACCATCGGGCGTCGGTTTATACAAACGGTTCATGACTTCGCGTGTCCAGTATTGCGCCTTCCACGGTTCACCGGCATAATTGTACAAATAGATCATGTGCTGCACCGGCTGATTCCCATGCGCATATTGTCCCATGTTGGCGATCTGCATTTCCTTGATCTCGTGGATCATACCACCATAATAGCTATCGTCGTACAATGGTGGTTGCAGAAATACAGAATCCAGTTTCGCGGTAAAACGTTTATTTCCACCCATGAGATCGATCAAGCCCTGCACATCGTGAAAAACGGACCAGGTGTAATGCCAGCTGTTTCCCTCGGTGAATGCATCGCCCCATTTATAAGGATTGAACGGCGATTGAAATTTTCCGTCCTTGTTTTTGCCGCGCATGAATCCCGTTGACGGATCGAATAAATTGCGGTAATTCTGGCAACGTTTTCCATAGAGGTCAATTTCTTCCTGCGGACGTTTCAGTGCTTTTGCCAACTGGTAAATCGCAAAATCATCATAAGCATATTCCAGCGTTCGCGCAGCATTTTCCTCGATCTGCACATCGTAGGGAACATATCCCATTTGATTGTAAAATTCAACGCCTTTACGGCCCACAGCTGAAACCGGACCTTCGTTGTTCGCGCCATGCAGCAGTGCTTCATATAGCTTTTCGATATCATAACCGCGCAATCCCTTCAGGTAAGCATCCGAAACGACGGAAGCTGAATTGTTCCCGATCATGATGTTCGCATAGCCGGGACTTGACCATTCCGGCAACCAGCCTCCTTCGAGGTAATCGTTGATCAAGCCCTGCTGCATTTCCTGGTTGATGGCAGGATACATCAGGTTCAAAAATGGATACAAGGCACGAAAAGTATCCCAAAATCCGGTGCCTGCGTACATATACCCCGGCAGGACCTTCCCATTGAAAGGACTCCAGTGAACTGGTTTTCCGGCTGTGTCGAGCTCATACAGTTTATTGGGGAAGAACAATGTTCTGTACATGCAGGAATAAAAGGTCTGCTGTTGTTCCAATGTTCCGCCTTCTACCTGTATTTTGCCAAGGGTCTTGTTCCAGGTAGCTTTGGCCTTGGTTTTCACCTGGTCAAATCCGTCCGTACCAATTTCGCGTTGCAGATTCAATTCCGCCTGCTCAAAGCTGATGAAAGACGAAGCGACTTTCAATTGCACGCGTTCGCCTTTCTGTGTTTTGAAGCCGATAATCGCCCCGGTGTGATTGGCCTGTAATTCCAGTTTACCTTTTTCGAGCTGTTTGCCTTGCCAGGTATGTGCCAGCTGAAAAGGCTTGTCGAAATAGATCACAAAATAATTCTTGAAATTGTTCAGCTCACCGCGCGCGTACCGGGTTGTATAACCAATGATCTTCTGCTCTTCCGGAAAAATCCGGATGTAAGAACCGCGGTCAAATGCATCGATGACGACAAAAGCGCTGTCGGTTTTCGGGTAGGTGAAGCGAAAACAAGCCGCGCGCTCTGTCGGCGTGATCTCAGCGGTAACATCTGCATCCGCGAGATACACACTGTAATAATAGGGCTTGGCCGTTTCGGATTTGTGCGAAAACCAGCTGGCGCGGCTTTCCTGGTCGAATTTCGTTTTCCCGGTAACAGGCATGATCGAAAATTGTCCATAGTCGTTCATCCACGGCGAAGGCTGGTGGGTCTGCTTGAAACCGCGGATCAGGTCCGCGTGGTATTGATAGGTCCAGCCATGGCCCATGTAATTGGTTTGTGGCGTCCACAGGTTCATGCCCCACGGAAGACCAATCGCCGGATAGGTATTCCCGTTGGACATCTCCGGTTTGGAGGCCGTTCCCATCAAAGGATTGACCAATTCCACGAAATCGGAAAATGGCTGGGCCTGAACGGTACATGTACAAAACAGGGGAATCGCAAACAGTATTTTTCTGAGCATCGCCACAAGGGATTTTTGGTTTCTACAATGCGTTAAAGCTAATGGATTTTTGTGAATTACGTCCTTTTGAGCAGGGCGACTTATCCTGTGGTACCCGTATTTTAGAATTATTCCCAAAATCCAGCCGATACAACATATTTTAACATCTTGCTGCTGCTCAATTATCGAACTTTAAAATCAGTTGATACAGGTCGTGCCAACTTTATTTAAACTAACAAATAAACGATATGAAAAAAACATTATCCTTCGCGCCGCTTTGCCTGGTGATGACCCTCTTCCTGGCCTCCTGCGGATCCAGTTTAACTGTGCAAAAAAGACAGCACAACAGAGGTTACCACGTTGCTTTTAACAAAAATCCACGTGGTGCAGCCAAACACCAGGAAACGGAATTGGCAACCGAAAAATCCATCCGTCCTGAAATCGTACAGGAACCAGCCGCTGAACTTCCGGCCAAAGGTTTGAAAGAAATCCAGGAATTGACTGCTATACCGGCTGAAAGAGAATTGGTTGCTCAGGAAGCTAAAGTTACCAAAGGATCCAAAGCTGCAACACAGCCGGTTGAAAAATCCAAAGTACGTACAAAGCGTACACCTTTGAAATCGATGCTGGAAACACCTTTCGACCAAATGCGCGAAACAGCTGCGAAAGTCAGGGAATTGAAAGAATCTGTTGCTAAAGACCAATCTGCGAATGCATCTGCCGCACGTGACGGATTGAGTCTTTTCTGGATCGTGATCCTCATCCTGCTGATCTTGTGGGCCTTGGGCGTCATCGGAAGCTGGGGATCGTTTGTATACATCCTGCTCGTTGTAGCCCTGATCTTATTGATTCTCTGGTTATTACAGGTTGTGTAAACATCATTAAAACCATATGCCAAACGCGGAACTGTCTATCAGTTTCGCGTTTTTTTGTGCTTCAAATTTTTGGAAATCAGGCAGGTTCTAACCTCCACGAAATAATGCGTTTGTCATCTCCAACGGAAACAAAAAGATCTTCGCTGATTTTACACAGGTCGTTGACGGCATGGGAATGTCCACCGTGTTTGCGTTCGAAGCGCTCCAGTACATTGAAAGTATGGGCGTCCCACAACTTGATCGTTTTGTCGCGACTTGCAGTCACAAAATATTTTCCGTCATTCAGAAAGATAATCCGGTAAATGCCAAAATTGTGCGCCGGGATGGCCAGTACTTCTTTTTCGTCTTTCCAGACACGTAAATATCCGTCTTTGCCTCCGCTGAGGATTGTTCCGGGTTTTCCGGGAATCGGATGCAAACAATTCGTTCCGCCGGTGTGGGCGTGGAAAGCAGCGATCTCATTGTAACCCCGGGTTTCAAACATGCGGATGGTTCCATCCTGTGCAGCCAGCAACAGCAGTTTTCCGTCGTTGAGCAATTGCATGTCGCGGATTTTACCGGTTTGCAAAGGCAGAAATAAGAGCAGGTCCCAGGAATCGGATTTCCAGATGGCCAAATTTCCATCGGCATCCGTCGTATAAATATGCTGCAAGTGCGGGTTTTCTGCTATTGCAAAAATCGCTGTGCGGTGTTGTACGAAATGGCGCAATTCTGTTTTTTGTGCGAGGTCTATGACATGCAACGCGCCGGTCGTCAATCCGAAGATCAGCTGTTTACCTTGCTGCACGAGCTTCAGACTGTAAATGCTTGCATCGGCCTGGATCGAAAAGGCATCCTGTGTTCCGGAAGCCAGATTCCAGCGTGCGACAAAATGATCGCCTGAACCTGTATAAACCACTTCTCCTGCTCCATCGACCGAATAAACTGCACCGGCGTGACCGGCAATCTCGTGTATTTTCTTCAGGAAAAGCGTTTCTTTTGTAAACATCTGTGTGTCAATATTTTAAACGTCTGATTTAGAACAATCTATTGAAGCTGAAATTTCCGTCCATCATCCAACCTGTTGCTCCACATTGAATTCATTCGGTCAATCTTATGTTTAATAAGCAAGACTTCCGGAAACAAAAAAGATCCGAAACAGCTGTCCCGGATCTTCCTCGATATTTTTAATTACATTTCTTCTTCATCGACATCGCTGTGAACCTGTTTCAGTCGCTCTGCATAATCTGCCGGCAGAAAATCGAAGAACGTATCTCCACGCAGTCCTAATCTCAGACACTCGAGTGGAATCAATTCGTGTGGTCCGATGTTACCGAGATTCACATTCGCACCAAACAGTTTGATGAACCAAACCTGCTGATTTTTTTGCGGCGCTTCCCAAAGGATGTCATCTGGTTTCACTTTCGCGATGATCTTGTTGATCAACATCGTGTGCGCTGTACCATTCGGTCTGAAAACACCGACGTTACCCGCTTCTCTACCTTCAGCGATTACTTTCCAGGAACCAGCCTCAAGCTCGGTCGTCATCATCTTGATCCAACGGTTTGGGCTGATCAAAATTCCGGAATCCTTGGAACCAACTTCTGAAAGTACGGTCCGCTCTTTGGACATGCGGTTGATCAGCTCACATTTCACATCGTGGTCGAGGATGATCGAACCATCGGAAATTTCCGCGAGGTCCAATTTGTACTTGTCCAGTACGCGCAGGTAATCCTCAAATTTCCCACGGGCATAAAAAGCTTCAAACAAAGTACCGCCGAAGTAAGGACGAATCCCGTTTTCCCGGTAAATTCTGATTTTTTCTTCCAGGTTATTGGCTACATAAGCCGTTCCAAATCCAAATTTTACGATGTCTGTCAGATGTCCGTTTGCCTCAATAAAACTCTCTACCTCTCTCAGGCTAAGACCTTTATCCATCATCATTGTTATTCCTTTGTTTCTTGGCTTTTCGGGACGCTCCGGTATATAGGATAATTCAAAATTCATATTTTCTGTCAGTTTGAGAACAAATTTACTATTTTAGGTTCGTTTTGCAGGTATGGATAGAGCGAAAATATTTCTTTTGCGTCTTCTTCGTCTTCTGCAATCCGTTCCATTAGTAAATTGATCGCTTCCTGTTGTTTGCTGAGTTTCCACAACAGGTTTATTTTCAGCAGGTCCGCGGTGAACCTGACATCTTCAGTCACTTCCAGGTCAGCAAGGAAATCCCGGGCAGTTAATAATTGGTCCTGATCGAGCAGGAATTCAATGTAGTCGCTGAGCGCTTCATCGTTGTTCGGATCGAGTTCGAGCGACAGCAAATAGGCCTGGTGTG
>Ga0247806_10000362_pt1 | contig 29747 bp, 24 predicted proteins | sample UWRJL059202B1_FD_179935 | JGI IMG/M metagenome (GOLD analysis project Ga0247806, IMG submission 179935) | Plant litter microbial communities from Arlington Agricultural Research Station in Wisconsin, United States - UWRJ-L059-202B-1 | ecosystem: Environmental > Terrestrial > Plant litter >... | reverse complement strand
TCCTGAATTTTATTGTATTGGCACTGCTGTTAATAATGATGACGCGGTAAATAAAATACTTGAGTTAAGACCGCAACTTGTTTTCTTAGAAATTAATCCTAAAAGCAAACCTAATTTATCATTTACTGTAATTACCGACCTCTATCGGTATATTAACGTATTGCCTTACTTTATAGTATTGACCGATAGTGAGAAATTTGCATTTGAGGCTATTAAGCATGGCGTTTTTGATTATTTGCAAAAACCACTCCATATTTATGAGATAAGAAAAACTCTTTTTAAATTTAAAAAGCAGGTTTTGTGGCCGCAGTATATTGATGATAAACCGGCAGTTCGGCAAACGCAAACTCTTGGCACGGATGGCAGGCAGTTAGACAGTGAGGCAGAATTTGATAAGGGAGCTACCGGAGTTCAAAAATCAGAAGTAGATATACAAATATGTATTAAATCGTACGGAGATTATCAGTTTATAGCGCTTAAAGACGTTATTTATCTTAAATCTGATAATAACACTACCGATTTTTACATGAAAAACGGAAAAAAACTGACGGCATATAAAACATTAAAGCATTATGAAAATAACCTGCCATCGTTTTTTTACCGCATTCATAACAGTTATATTGTAAATAGTAACTACGTTTCAAGGATAAATACAGGTAAGTTATTATGCTATTTAAACAATAATGAGGTATCTGTCTCTTTTTCTAAAACTTTTAAAGAAAATATAGACACTATAATACGTAAAATAGCACCCGATTATTTATAGCAAAGTAATTAAAATAGTTAAATTTTAGAGTTCATTAATTAAATAATTTTGAAAATTTAAATAAAATTTAGATAAGGCTTAATTAACAATATCTTAATTTTGCACTGCTCTAAAGGTATTTTAAATCGAATTGATTTAAAATACATCTACTTTTTAGATAAGCATAATAGTCTTATTTATGCGATTTTAAGATAAAAAATTACTTCTAATTTTGGGTGTTTATTTAAAATACGCATTTTACCATTCAAATAGGTCGAGTTACTCGCAGGAGAGGGTATATTACTAAACAGTCAGTAATTATTGGTGTTTATGTGTTTTTTGTGCTTAAGTTTGCTCCAGAAACAATTGGTAAACGCAACCGATTAGTTAAAAAATAAATAATTAAAAATACCAACCTTACTAAACAATTTACTATCATGAAAAGAACTATCCTTACACTAGCGCTTATTGCATTCTTAGGTCTAACTGCAACTTCTTGCTCAACTGACGACAGCGGATTAGAAACAAAACAAACATCTGCAGACGGAGCAATCGTACAAGGTAATGGTGACAGAGATCTTCCAAGACCTAGATTATAATATCCAGAATTGGATTTTAACATAATTTTATTTATTTTTGAGGCAATAGTACAAATACTATTGCCTCAAAAAATTTGAAGACATCTCATCTTTTACTTTCTGCTGTAGTGGTATTACTTTTAGGGATTTCCTGTGAAAGAGCCTCTGTGAAAAAAAACATGAGAAGTTCTGTTCAAAAATTGCTTGATAGTAGTGCGGATACTAATCTTAGCGATACCCTGCGTGAAATATACCTGGATTCTGCATATGTAGAATTAGCCGATGTGTCTAACGATTCGGCAAGTAGGAATTTATACAATAAAATGGGGTTGGGTTATTATGAATTAAGCAAGTTTAAAAAAGCAATCGCTACAAGCAAAAAAATCTTAGACCTTGCATCAGACGCTCACGACTCCTTAGCTATGGCCAGAGCGTTTTATATATCTGGGGCGTCCTACTATTTACGCTCTGATAAAGACAGTGCATTTACGGCCTACCAAAATTCCGAAAAAATATATCAGGCTCTCGATGCTTACCAATTAGGAGAGGTAATATTGTATAAAGCCTATATTTATTATGATATTGGTGACTACGAAATGTGCGAAAGTGAGGCTTTTAAGGCGCTTAAGAAGCTGCAGAGTGAAAACTTAAATACTAAAGTATATGATTGTTATAACCTTATTGCTACTGCGCTTGATGGGCAGGATAATAGCGAGGAGGCAATTAAATATTTTGAAATGGCGCTTAATAAGCTCGAAATATTTAAAGAGAATGGTTATACAGAAGATTATATAGATGGATTAAGAGGTTCGTGTTATAATAATATGGGGCTTGTATATGAAAAAATGGGTCGCCTGGACGACGCTATAGCGATTTATAATAAAGCACTAAGTTATACAGATATTAAAAGATCCAGTCCTAATTTATATGCAAAACTTATCAATAACCTGGGTCATGCTAAATTTAAAAAGAAAGATTACTCAGGCCTTCCCACAATGTTTTTTAAGTCGTTAAAAATAAGAGATAGCCTTAATAATGTGGCGGGAGAGGTGGCAAGCCGTATTAATATAGGCGAATATTATGTTGCTACCGGAGATACTTTAAGGGGTATAGAGTATTTAAAACTTGCTTATAGGGATGCTAATGGCATTAAAAGCAGTACTGATATGCTAATGAGCCTTAGAAAACTGGCCGATGCAGATAAAGCCAACAGTAGTTATTATAATAAAAAATACTTTCGTATTACAGATAGTCTTAAAGATGTATCTAAGCGTAACCACAATAAATTTGCGCGTATAGAATATGAAACACAGAAACTGGAAGACGAAAAAGCGGCTCTGGATAGAAAAAATAATTTTATAATTGGTGTTTCGGTTATTGTGCTGCTATTTGTGGCTGCCATCTTTATTATTTACTACCTTAATTCGCGCAATAAAGAACTTTTGCATATACAGGAGCAGCAAAAGGCTAACGAAGAGATTTACCAGTTAATGTTTGAGCAGCAGGGTAAGATAGACAGTGCCCGATCTGAAGAAAAAAACCGTATCGCTATGGAGTTGCATGACGGTATACTTAACAATATTTATGCAGTGCGCCTAAACCTTGAATTTAGCAACAGGAAAACCGATGAGCAGGCTATAGAGAACAGGAAGGGGTTTATAAAAGAACTGCAAAATGTAGAGACAGAGATAAGGGCAGTTTCTCATGATCTTAGCCGAAGCATTGCCTTTGACCAGGATAAGAATTTCGAAAACATTCTTGGTTTTATGATTACTTCTCAAAAAAATAAATTTGATACTGTTTTTGAGGCAGATATAGACCCGGATATAGATTGGGAAGCTATGCCTAACACCCATAAAGTTAATGTATACAGGATTATACAGGAGGCATTACAAAATGTGAACAAATATTCTCAGGCTGCAAATGTTGTGGTTAGGGTTAAAAAAAACAATGACACTATATTAATTGCTATTGCCGATGATGGCGTGGGCTTTGATACACAGGTGGCTGCCGAAGGTATTGGGCTTAAAAACCTGAAAAAACGATCGGAAGCATTAAATGGAAATTTAGAAATAGAATCGGCTTTAGGAGCCGGCACATCTATAAGGGTCCACTTTGCTTTGTAACATAAAAATATGAATTTGTAAAAAATATGTTTTATATCTTTGTGCGTGTTAAAAAAAACTCAACTAAATGAAAGATTTACTTAGTATATACGAAAATAAACAACCTGAAATAGTTTTTAACTGGAAAGATACCGAAACCGAAGCCGAAGGGTGGACGGTTATAAACTCGCTTCGTGGCGGTGCTGCCGGTGGTGGTACACGTATGAGAAAAGGCCTTGATATGAACGAAGTATTGTCTCTTGCAAAAACTATGGAGGTGAAATTTACAGTATCTGGCCCGGCTATTGGCGGAGCAAAATCAGGTATTAATTTCGATCCTAACGATCCGCGTAAAAAAGGAGTTTTACAACGCTGGTACAAAGCAGTTTCGCCATTGTTAAAAAGCTATTATGGTACTGGTGGAGACCTTAATGTAGATGAGATTCATGAGGTTATACCAATGACTGAAGAGTGTGGGGTGTGGCATCCGCAGGAAGGTGTTTTTAACGGACACTTTAAACCTACAGAAGCCGATAAAATTAACCGTATAGGGCAACTTCGCCAGGGTGTGGTTAAGGTTATAGAAAACCCTTCGTTCTCGCCAGATGTTGTTCGTAAATATACTGTTGCCGATATGATAACCGGTTATGGTGTTGCAGAGGCTGTGCGCAATTATTACGAAATATATGGTGGTAACGTAGTGGGTAAAAAAGCTATTGTACAGGGTTTTGGTAATGTGGGGTCGGCAGCGGCATTTTACCTTGCTAAAATGGGTGTAAAAATAGTTGGTATTATAGACCGCGATGGTGGGCTTCTTAATAAAGATGGGTTTAGCTTTGAAGAAATAACGAAGTTGTTTCTTAATAAAGATGGTAATAAACTTGTTGCAGACAACATGATTCCTTTTGAGCAACTTAACGCTGAGGTTTGGAGTGTTGGCGCAGAGATATTTACTCCGTGTGCGGCATCCAGGCTTGTTACAAAAGAGCAGGTAGATGCTATGGCGGCGGCAGGGCTCGAAGTGATTTCGTGTGGTGCAAACGTGCCTTTTGCAGATAAAGAAATATTTTTTGGACCAATAATGGAAGCTACAGATAGCAAGGTAAGCCTTATTCCTGATTTTATATCTAACTGTGGAATGGCGCGTGTATTTGCTTACTTTATGGAGAAAAAAGTATCTATGACTGATGAAGCTATTTTTCAGGATACATCAGAAATTATTAAGAAGGCAATACAAAATGTACATGCTCAAAACCCTTCTAAAACAGGTATAAGCAATACTGCATTTACAATTGCCCTTAAACAATTAGTAAAATAAACAGCATACCTTGCTTAAGCAGGCTGCTTATATAAATAACATTAAATTTAATGACAGATTAATCTCTGTCATTTTTTTATTATGACATACGACGAAACCATACAATGGATGTTTGCCCAGTTGCCCATGTACCAATTACAGGGAGCATCTGCGTTTAAAAAAGATCTTACCAATACATTGCTTCTGGCAGATTATCTTGGCCATCCTGAAGCAAAAATGAAAACCGTGCATATAGCAGGTACTAACGGTAAAGGTTCGGTATCAAATATGCTGGCGTCTATATTGCAGGAGGCAGGATACAAGACAGGGCTCTACACCTCGCCACATTTAAAAGACTTTAGAGAGCGTATAAAAATAAACGGGCAGAATATAAGTAAAGACTTTATTGTGGACTTTATGGGGAGGCATAAGCCATTTTTTGAAGCGAACGACCTTAGTTTTTTCGAAATGACCGTAGGCCTTGCCCTTGATTATTTTGCGCAGGAAAAAGTAAATATCGCTATTATAGAAACCGGCCTGGGTGGCAGGCTCGATGCTACAAATATCATCACACCACTAATATCAGTAATTACAAATATTGGTATGGACCACACGCAATTTTTAGGCAATACGCTACAGGCTATAGCGGGGGAGAAGGCTGGTATTATTAAGCATGGAGTGCCTGTAGTTATAGGGGAGTACATTCCTGAAACTAAAGCTATTTTTACAGAAAAGGCAAAAGAGTTAGATGCACCCATATTCTTAGCTCAGGAAACTATTAATGCTGAATATGAGTCGGATCTTAACGGTGACTATCAGCATCAGAATAGAAAAACCGTATTGCAAACAATACATTTGTTGCAGGAGCATTTTCCTATTACAGAGAACCAGCTTAAAAGCGGGTTGCTTAATGTGTCAGTAAATACCGGATTTATGGGGCGCTGGCAGCAAATACATGCTAATCCTACTGCAATTGCCGATACAGCACACAATAGTCATGGGCTAAAATTAGTGATGAACCAGGTCAAAAAACAAAAATTCGAAACCTTGCGTATGGTTTTTGGTGTGGTAAATGATAAAGACTTAAATGAGATTTTACCGTTTTTACCTAAAGATGCAGTGTATTATTTTTGCAAACCGGATATTTTTAGGGGCCTTGATGAAAAAAAATTACAGGAGGCTGCAAAAAACTACGGGCTTGTAGGTAATGTGTATGATTCTGTAAAACAAGCTTATGCTAAAGCCTTAGCGCAATCTGCGCCCGAAGATTTTATTTATATAGGCGGAAGTACCTTTGTTGTTGCAGAAATTTTATAGATTTATGTTTGCAGAATTAAAAAAGAGTCTTATATTTGCACTCGCAATACGGAAGTAATCACAACGATTGCAAGATTGGGGCGATTAGCTCAGCTGGTTCAGAGCACCTCGTTTACACCGAGGGGGTCGGGGGTTCGAACCCCTCATCGCCCACAGAAAACAAATAAAGCCATTGGATTTCAATGGCTTTTGTCGTTTAAATAACTTATAGTAAACAGCCGCACTCTCTTTCATGTTAATCTGTTACATTTAAATGCTGAATTTGCCCATCAACAATATCAAAGTGAAATTTTAGCGTTATAGGGCTTCCCGGAAATGTTCCTGAACATTCTGCCGTTAATATACTTGCCTTACCGTTTTCGGTATATTCAAGCGGTTTCATAACGGATTGGTAGTTTTTGTTTGAATGATCGATCCAATGCTCAATTTCAAGTCTTCCTTTATGCGTTTTACCTTCGTCAAACACTACGGCAGTTTCTGAAAACAAATTGGCATAAGTCACAGCGTCAAATTCGTTCTGTGCCTTAATTAAGTCTGTTAATACCTTTGGTAAGTTCATTGCTATTATTTTTAAAGATTATTAAATTGTTGGTACAGTACCACCATCGATTACATATTCAGTTCCTGATAAATAACTGGCTCTCGGAGAAACAAGAAACCCAACCAATTCAGCTACTTCTTCGGGCTCAGCAGGTCTGCCGTATGGTATTCCGCCCAATGCTGCCATTACACCTTGCTGTGCTTCTTCTACAGTGCTATTGGCATTTCTTGCAATCTCAGCCAACCAGGCTTTCGATGCTCCGGTATTGATCCATCCGGGAGAAACAGTCAGTACCCGAACACCTTTAGGCGAAACTTCATTCGATAAACTTTTGCTATAGTTTCTTAAACCTGCTTTTGCAGCCGCATAAGGCAAAGTGGAGTCATACAGTGGCAGTATTCCCTGGATAGAAGCTACATGAATAATAACTCCGTCTTTTCTATCTATCATTTGAGGTAAAAACCCTCTGTCCAGTCGAACCGGAGCAAGCAAGTTAGCCTGTAGGGTTGATTCCCAATCTTCATCAGATAATACATTAAAGCCACCGGCAGGTGTTGTTGAAGAACCAAGATTGTTCACCAAAATGTCAAGCCTTCCGTAAGCAGATAGTACTTCGCTAACAACTTTTTGTGTTCCTTCTGCTTTACTCAAGTCGGACGGAATGAAATGCAGCTTGCTGTTTTCTTTTTCGAGTGGATTTCTTGCAGTAATAATAACCGTTGCCCCAGCTTGTAGCAGCCTTTCTGCAATTGCTTTTCCTGCTCCTTTTGTGCCTCCTGTTACTAAAACAATCTTACCTGATAAGTCATTTTGATAATCCATATTATGTTGTGTTTTAAATTTCTATTGTACAAATCTCGGAAGTATGTTACTTCCTCACAAGTAAGGAGTTACGATTCATATAGGGATAAATTATTCCCCTATTGCACATATAGGGACATAGGATTACTTTTGTAATATGTATGAAAGAAAAATAACACCTAACTTAAACTGTGGGCTTGACCTTATAGGTGAAGTACTTTATGGCAAATGGAAGATACGTTTGCTTTGGTTTATTAATGAAGGCCATAAAAGACCAAGCGAATTGCAGCGTAAAATACCAGATGCTTCACGCAGGGTTTTAAATATTCAGCTGAAGGAGTTAGAGGAACATGAACTTGTTTCAAAAATTATTTACCCTGTTGTGCCTCCTAAAGTTGAATATAGCCTGACAGATTTTGGAAAAACACTAATTCCTGTAATTTCAGCCATAGGAAATTGGGGAGATGAGCATGAGCAACGTTTACGGTCACTTATTTCAAAACGTTTAGATTAAACATAAAAATGGGCGCAAGACCATTTAGGAACGTTTGGATGGTAGTAAGCCCGATGGCACTTTTTAAACTACTTACATAAACAGTTTTAAACATTACGCTTATGTTGCCATAGGCGACTGCATGTATAAAAGCATAGCAAGCATGCAGGCCGGTGCTTCGGATTTAAGGAAATTAATAAAACCCACACCAGGTGGGGGCTTAACTGGTATAAAGCCAGCTACAATTGTCATAACTGCAAGATTTTAGTGACTTGGAAATTAGAGAGCAGCACATTCCTGCTCAATGTTACCGTACCTAAAGGCAAAACTGCCACAGTTATTTTACCAGATGGCAATAAAAGGCAGGTTAAAGCCGGAAATCATAGTTTAAGGTATAACGTTACATGATCGTTTAAGGCGTTGGATTTATGATCTTTCATTACCTACCAATTATTAAACTCTTCAGGAAATAGAGGAGTTTTTTTGCATTATAATAATTTATTTCTTGATTAACAATTGTTTTAAAACTTGAATTTGTGTTTATAATTCCAGTAAATTCAATTAAAAATCATTACATTTTAATTTTTTATAAAATAGTTATTAAATGATTTTTCCGTATACTGACGTGATTTGCAGTACCGTTTAACACCTCCTATTGTTAATTAATCGTATAATGCTCACCATTCATCGAATACAATCTAAAATAGAAACTACATCATTTAATTTTGCGTAATATTTAGGTGGGTATTGTGGTGTATATGTGAATCATCATAAGCCAAAAAAAATATTTCATAAAACTAATTTACTATCATTAATGCCTACTATAGTCTTATCAAGAGTAATGTGCCCGGTAAGAATCGGGGCAAGTATTTTAGTTTTTAGTTTGATAATCTTCATCGGATGGCTTTTTCAAGTTTCATCTCAGACAACTATATATGGCTCTGTGAAATTTGATATAGCTCTTTGTTTTGCATTATTAAGTTCCTGCCTAATTAATGCATCTAAATACAAAAAGGCCCCCTATTTTTTTATAATGATTAAGTTGCTTGTAATACTATATTGTGCTGCCTCGTTATTAGAATATTATTTTTCCTGGAAACTTGGAACCGAACAGTTTTTTTATAGTGACCTATCAGGGGCATCACAAAATAGCAATACTACAACGGAGATTCCGCCATTAACAGCACTGCTTTTTATTTTGGTTAGCATTGGGTTAATTGGCGTTATTTATAGTAAAAGGTATGTTTACTGGTTTCAGTATTTTTTTCACTTTGTAACTTTTGTAACTTTTATAATTATTGTGGGTTATTTGCTTAAAATTCCTTCATTGTATTCATTATATTTTCATAAAGCGACTTCTTTTTATACATCCCTTTTATTCTTTTTTTTGTCAATTGGGGTAACATTGCTTAATCCATCAACAGGTCTTACGGCCATATTTACTGTTCATAACACCGGGAATATTATTGCCAGGCGATTGTTTTTACAAATGATGTTTGCCATAATTGCAATTACATATATAAGGTTTGAAGTTCATCAATATAATTTTATAAATTCAGATTTAAGCATTGGGCTTATGGTCATTGCATTTGTAATGACCAGTATGGTTTTTACTTTAAAGGCTTCTAAAAGACTAAATGAAGCGGAAAGGCTTAGAAATATTGCCGAGGAACGTTTTAAGCTCGTAGTAGAGTCTGCACCTAACGCTCTTATTATGAGTGATAGTGCAGGTCTTATAACACTGGTAAATGTAACGGGAGAAAATTTGTTTAATTATACAAGAGAAGAATTAATAGGTAAAAGCATAGACATCCTGTTCCCTAAAAAATTTAGTACCAACCAACCAAAAAATAGAGATTTTAACTACGGAGAAACTGTTTCACGTTATTTTGGTGCTGGGGCAGAATTATATGCTGTAAATAAAAGTGGCCTTGAGTTTCCTGTAGAAGTTGGTCTTAATCCTATAAAGAATGGTAATGAAATGGCCATGCTTGCCTCTGTAATTGATATTACTGACAGAAAGAAACAGGAAATGCAAATTAAGCAGCAGCTTATTGAGCTTAAGATTAAAAATCAGGATATGGAACAGTTTAGTTATATTGCATCACATGATTTGCAGGAACCATTGCGCACGGTTTCAAATTATATTATGTTGCTAAAAGAAGATTACCCGGAACAGCTTGATGACGAAATAAGGACACATTTAGAAATGATGAACTCGGCTGTAAACCGCATGAGCATGCTTGTAAGATCGTTACTTGATTTTGGTCGTTTGGGGCGCAATAAAAAGCTGAGCACTACAGATTGCAACTGTTTGCTTTCGGAAGTTACAGCCGACTTAAATAATTTGATAGTAAAAAGTGATGCGACGGTAATAATAGAAAATTCGCTCCCTACGCTTAATGTTTATGAGGTAGAAATCAGGCAGTTATTTCAAAATCTTATAAATAATGCAGTCAAGTTCAGCAAAGCCAATGTTGCGCCTGTAGTAAAGGTAGGATTTACACAAAAAAAAGATTGTATTGAGTTTTATGTAGCAGATAATGGAATAGGAATTGATGAAAAGTACTCAAGCCGGATTTTTCAGATCTTTCAGCGGCTTCATAGAAGTGATGAATTTGAAGGCCATGGTATAGGGCTGGCTAACTGCAAAAAAATAGTTGAAATGCATGGAGGGAATATATGGGTAGAGTCTAACTACGGGGAAGGAAGCATTTTTAAATTTACAATTTCTAAATTATAATATATTGAACAGTCTTAAAAGAATTTTACTTATTGACGATAATAAGATAGATAACTTTTTTCATGAACGTGTAATCCGGAAATTTGATAAAAACATCGCTGTTACTTCATTATTATCAGCCGAAAAAGCACTCGATTATTTAAATAATTTGAAATTTAGCGAACTTCCTGATCTGATATTTTTGGATATTAATATGCCGGGTGTGAATGGATGGGAATTTTTAGAGCAATACAGCAAATTTGAAGATGTGCGTAAAAACTGTGTGATTGTAATTATGCTTAGCACATCTGAAGATACTGAAGACAAAACAAGAGTTTTTGAGCAGGGCATAGCAGCACACTATAAATCTAAACCTCTTACAGAAAAAATGCTCTCAGATATTTTTCGCAAGTTTATGTGCATATCGGCATAGTATGGTGCATTTTAAATTACTGTATTTAAAAGTTTTCTTGCAAAATGTAGAGCACATAACTTTAAGTAGTAAATTGCTAACTTCAAAGTTTCTTTGCGCGCTTTTATAATTAAAATGATACTATGTTTAGAAAATTTTAAAACTGCGACCCAACAAAAAGATAAATAATGGTTAAAGAACTACATAACTACTACCTTAATATAGAAGAGCCAAATAAGAGGTTGTTTGCTTGCCTTGCGGAGAATTATTCCTGACCAGAACATTAACTTTACTGAAACACATAAGTGGGGGATGCCCTGCTTTTGTTTAAGCAAAAGATGTTTTGCTATTTGTGGATCGATAAAAAAACTGAGGAACCCTATAATCTTATTGTAGAGTGAAAATATCTTGAACATCCTGAATTAGAAGAAGGCAGCCGTTCCCGAATGAAGATTTTTAGGGTTAACCCTAACAAATATTTACGTGTAAAGACAATAAATAATATTCTTCAAAAAGCATTAGAATTATACAAACCAGGACAAATTAATATTAAACAGCCAGTATAAACCTGTATATAGTTACCATTGTTTATTGCATCTTATTTTAGCAAAGCTCAACGATAAAACAAAAAAGCCCTTCATGTTACTGAAGAGCTTTTTACCTTACTGGCGGTCTGGACGGGACTCGAACCCGCGACCCCGTGCGTGACAGGCACGTATTCTAACCAACTGAACTACCAAACCAGTGCTTGATTGCGAGTGCAAATATAGTATTAGTTTTTAAATTTTCAAGCTTTTTTATTAAAACATCTGTAAAAAAATTCGGGAAGAAATTTCGATAAAACAAAGCATCAGATATACAGTGTTTTAGGGTGTTTTCAGGATTTTAAGACAACAGAAAATGAGGATGCTAAAAGTTCAATCCCCGGTCGTTCGCTTAAATTTAACTACTTTTATTTAAAATTCCCTTCTTAAACACATTTAAACGTAAACGTTTTAAACCATATGGCTTATATAAAGTACCACATTTATTTATTAATTGTACTGCTCTACACTTCGGTATTTGCGCAACAAGGCAATACATCCCCAATTAATGGGCAGGAAGCCAGGGCATATTTTGTAACTACCCTCACAAAAATTGCAAATCCCGTATTAGAGTCGTTAAGTAAAGGCCAATTAAAAAAAGACATGCCTATAGAAACGGCACTAAATGCTTTTGGCGACAGAGACAAAGTAACCTACTTAGAGGCTTTTGGCCGCACACTTTCTGGTATTGCGCCGTGGCTGGAGTTGGGCCCTGATGACACTCCCGAAGGTAGACTTAGAGAACACTACATTGAACTTGCTTTAAAAAGTATAGATAATGCCACAAACCCAACATCGGCAGATTATATGAATTTTACTAATGGCGGCCAACCTCTTGTAGATGCGGCTTTTTTTGCACAGGGATTGTTACGCGCACCACACCAGCTGTGGGACAGGCTAAGTAAAACCACGCAGCAAAATGTTTTGGTGGCACTAAAGAGCACAAGGCCAATATCTCCTGTATACAGCAACTGGTTATTATTTACAGGCACTATAGAGGCGGCACTTTTAAAATTTGAAGGCCAGGCAGATATGGTACGGTTAGAATATGCCCTGCAAAAACATGACGAATGGTACCTGGGTGATGGGATATATGGCGACGGGCCCGATTTTCATTGGGACTATTACAACAGCTACGTTATCCAGCCTATGCTGCTTGATATCTTAGCTGTTTTAAAAGATAAAAAAGAAACACTAAAAGACTGGCGCTACAAAACCGATTTTATTGATAAGCAGGATATTTTTATGGGCAGGGCAAGGCGCTATGCCGAAATACAGGAGCGCTTAATTTCTCCCGAGGGTACCTATCCTGCCGTGGGTCGGTCGCTTGCTTATAGGGTAGGCGCGTTTCAGGCATTGTCACAAATGGCTTTAAAGCAGGAGCTGCCTGCAGCTATAAACCCTGCACAGGTGCGCTGTGCTTTATATGCAGTTATAAAAAAGCAAATGGAGGTTCCCGGTACTTTTGATGCTAACGGCTGGCTTACCATTGGCTTTTACGGCCATCAAAAAGAAATTGCAGAGGGCTACATCTCTACAGGAAGCCTTTATTTATGTACCGAAGCTTTTTTGGTTTTAGGCCTGCCGCAGCAAACGCAGTTTTGGGCATCGCCATCGGTACCATTTACCCAACAGCAAATTTGGGGCGGAACTGCTGCGCCTGTAGACCATGCCTACTATCCCGGGGATAGCAGCAATAAAACCGTTTGGGAAGCGGTTATAGATACCACATCTTTTATCAGTGATAAAGCCTTTAAGCAACAATGGAATTATTTTTACCCGTGGGGAACAGACCACAATGGGTCGGCAAGAATGTATAAAAAGCAGGTAGTAGTGCAAAACAATGTTTTGCAGCTAAAAGCAGTTGAAGTAAAAAGGAGCGAAGGCAAAAGCAGGCTTACGCCAAATCTCGATATTAAGTACCAATCTGGAGCTGTGCATGCCAAACATAAAATAACAGTTACAAAAGAATACCCCCAATATAGAATATCGGGTCAGTTTAAAGCGCCCATTACAGCAGGAACGTGGCCTGCCTTCTGGATAACGGCAGTAAACGGGTGGCCGCCGGAAAGCGATATATTAGAGTTTAAGGGAAACGCCATAAACTGGCAAAACACCTTTATAACTCCGCAAAATGTAACTACTATTAAAACCACTTTGCCTGATGCCTTACAGCAATGGCACACCTATACAGCCGTTTTAAAAATGCTGGATGAAGAGCATACCCTGATTACCTATTTTGTTGATGGAGAGAAGAAAGGGGAGCATTATACTAATTTTACTAACAAGCCTTTGTGGCTTATTATAAATTTACAAATGCAAGGATCATCCGGCAACGAAGGCCCGGATACCGAGACTGTTTTTTATGCCAAAAATGTAAGTGTGCAACGGGTAAAGGCAAAAAACTAAACATAAAAAAACTCCTTAATAGCTTAAGGAGTTTTATAAGATTAGGATGGAATCCTGTATCTAATTATTTTTTTACTGTATCAGTCTCAACTGTAGTAGTTGTAGTAGTTTTAACAGAGTCAACTTCAGCTGGAGCTTCAACTTCTGGAGTAACTGTTGTGTCAACTGCAGTAGTTTCAGTAGTTTCTACAGTAGTTTCTTCTTTTTTACCACAGCTTGTTAAAGAAAAAGTTGCTGTTAATACAAGAGCTGTTAATACGATGAATTTTTTCATGATGTTATATTTTTAAAATTATGTTTTAATTATTTTTTTACTGTATCAGTCTCAACTGTAGTAGTAGTTGTAGTTTTAACAGAGTCAACTTCAGCAGGAGCTTCAACTTCCGGAGTAGCAGCAGTATCAACAGCAGTAGTCTCAGTAGTTTCAGTTTCAGTTTTTTTCTCACCACAGCTTGTTAAAGAAAAAGTTGCAGTAAGTACAAGAGCGCTAAGTACGATTAATTTTTTCATGGTTATATTTTTTAGTAATTATTATTTCTACATTTAATCTTATACAAAAGTATATACTTACACACTTGCTTTTTTACAGACGTGGTGAAACTGGCTTTTCACTTGGTAAAGGCAATAGGAAAAGCATGTAAATTTGATTTACTTTACATTATTAATACAAATAGAATGCGTTTTTATATAGTTTCACTCTCTTTATTGTTTACAATGTTGCTGTTTCCTGCACGGTTATTGGCTCAGTATGCCGTGCCCAAAAAAAAGGAAACTCCCGCCGAATTAAAGAAAGCGGCTAACAATTTAGAAAAATCACTTATAGAGAACGATAACTCTAAAATTGTGCGCAGCTACGAACTTTTAGCGCAGGAATTTGCCGATAAAGATGACCTTGCAAATGCCGAAAAGTATTTGTTTAAAGCATTAGAAATTTATACCGCCGCTAACAATATTGCTGCCAGGGCCGGGGTAATTCGAAACATAGCCAAGGTGCAGGAGTATAAAAACAAATTAGACGCTGCGGGAAGAAACTATAAGGTGGCAGAAGAAACATCGACCGATAAAATATTTAAAGCCTTAAACTTAAACGATTATAACCGGCTAAAAAACCAGGGAAACAGTGAGGTTGAAGAGAAGTACCTTAACGCTAATATTGCGTTGCTTAAAAAAGATAACAAAAAGGGCGAAATAGCAGATACTTATATTCAGCTTGCCGAATTAAACCTGAAAAACACAGATACTGTAACAGCTTTAGAGAAGTACAAACAGGCGCTGCCTTTTGCAAAAAGTATTCCTGCAAAAGTTATTAAAATTTATAGCGAAATAGCCAACCTTTACGTTATAGGTAAGCAATACGACCTGGCTGTTGCAACAGTACAGGAATTACTGGTAACAGCTAAAAAGAACAAGGACTATAATACCGAAATTGTACAGCTACAATACCTTGCCACCGTTTATTTGCTAATGGATGATGCTGATAATGCTGTGAACTCGCTTAAAGAATCGTACAAAATAGCATCGGTTAACGGAAAAACTTTTGAAGCAAGGGAAAGTATGATGTTGCTGGTTGATTATTATAAATCGATACAGGACGATCAGGCAGGTATGGCAACCTACGAAGAATTTGTAAAGAACCTCGACCGTATAATACTATCTGACAATTCTTTAACAGATGCCAAGACCTTTAAAGTAACCGAAGAGAGAATACGCCGGCTTGAAAACGAGAAACAGTTTAAAGAAGAATTAATTACTCGTAAGAGCACGTTTAATTATTTTTTGCTGGGTTCTATGGTGTTGCTATTATTACTTTTAGGTTTTATTATAAAGGCGTTATACTCTATTAAAACAAAAAATAAGGAGATAGCCTTACAATCGTTAAGACGTGAAATGAATCCGCATTTTTTGTTTAACAGCCTTAATAGTGTTAACCAGTTTATAGCACAAAATAATGAGCTTGAGGCTAATAAATACCTTACCTCTTACTCTAATCTTATGCGCAACACTATGGAAAACTCTAACAAAGATTTTGTTACATTGGGCAACGAAATAGAGAACCTTACAAAATATCTTGAGCTGGAGCACCTGCGTTTTAAAGACAAGTTTAATTTTGCAATACATGTAGATGAACGGCTAGACCATGAAATTATATGGGTACCTAACATGATTGTGCAGCCCCATTTAGAAAACGCTATTTGGCACGGGCTTCGCTATAAAGAAGAAAAAGGGTTGCTTAAAATGAACGTCACTCTATCTGGCAAAATAATTACTATTACAATAGATGATAATGGTATAGGCCCTACAAAGAGCAGTGAACTAAAAACCCACAACCAAAAAGCACACCAGTCGCGCGGCCTTACAAACACTAAGGAACGCATGACGCTTTTAAACGAATTGTATAAAACAAAAATGGCCTTTACGGTAACCGAGAAAGAAAGCCCCGAAACCGGAACTATTGTAAAGATTACATTCCCAATAATACACAAACCATAATGAGCTATTCTAAAATAAGAAGCGTAATTGTAGAAGACGAGACTGCCGCCAGAGAAGTGCTGCGCAGCTATCTTACAAAATACTGTCCACAGGTAGAAATAGTGGGGGAAGCACAAAATAGCAGAGAAGCCATACCTTTACTGCATGAACTACAGCCTCAGCTTGTTTTTCTTGATGTAGAGATGCCTTTTGGCAATGCCTTTGATGTGCTTGAAGCCTGCAGCGACCTTACATTTGAAACTATTTTTGTTACCGCTTTTTCAGAATATTCGTTAAAAGCCCTTAACTGGAGTGCTGCCTATTACCTGCTAAAACCTATAAGTATAGAAGAGCTTATTGTGGCGGTTAACAAGGTGCACCAGGGAGTAATGAATAAAGAAATCTTTAACCGCAACAAGGTTATTGTAGAAAATTACAGGGAGCCAAAACCCGAAAAACAGCAGGTTATACTACCTACCATGGAGGGATTTGAAATCGTGAAAATGGAAGAGATCGTGAGGCTAAAGGGCAATGGTAATTTTACCGACCTTTACCTTATCAACGGTAGTAAAAAAATGGCATGCCGCTTTCTTAAACATTTCTCAGAGATGTTGCCACTACCTTTTTTAAGGGTTCATAAATCGCATATTGTAAACTTAAACTTTGTAAAGTTATATAACAAAGGTGGTTATATTACCCTTGAAGACGGTGCCGAAGTAGAAATATCGCCTACCTATAAAGAAGATTTTTTAAAGAATTTTAAATGATTTCTCAACAAGCTATTTACCCCTTTAAAATCATCTCCGCAACATTTCTCCCGCTGGTTAGGGCAGCTTCTACAGTACCCATAGCCGGGCCGTTGTACAGGTACTCGCCGGCAAAATAGATAGTGTTTTTAACAGGATGCTGCAATACTTTTCGCGCTTCGGGGCTTTTAACTTTATCATAAGCATAAGAGCCGCGGGTATAGGTCTGGGTAGTCCAGTTGGCTACTTTCCAGGCAACAAGCTTGTTTTTAAGAGTTTTAACATCAAATTTAAATATATTGCTTAGCGAGGTAAGTGTAAGTTGCAAAATATCCTCGGGTTGCAGGTCTTTCTTATCATAAGCCGGTGGACCGCCCAGCCATCCTGTTAGCAACGCACTGTGTGCGGGTGCCTGTGTCCAGTAGGTAGGTATCTCTTCATAGGCAAATAAAAATCCCATTGTAGAAAGGTTGGCTTTAATAGTGTCACTTTTCCAAAATACAGAATCGAACTCAAGCAGTATTTTTATAATAGACCCAAACCCAATATTATTTATAGCATTATCATGTTGGGGCAATGGTGGATTAAATACAACGGCTCCTTCAGCTTCTTTAGAAGCCTGAAGTACGCCTAATGGAAGTGCAATAATTAACTTTTCGGCCTCATAAAAAGTGCTGTTTGTGGTAATAACCTTTACAGTATTTTGCTCCCATTTTACCGTATGGGCAACAGTATTAAGTAAAATATCGTTCCCGGCATTGCGGCAAGCTTTTTCAAGAAACTCAATCATTTTAATGTAACCCCCGCTAACGCGGTGCTGGGCATCTTCGTCTTCATGATTCCACTCGTTGCGCAAGGCAAAAGCACTGGCATCAACTACATCTGCAGTATCATAGCCAGACACATAATTTTCTATCTGGGCACGCATTTTTACATACTCGTCTCCGGCAAAATTTTGGTTTACAAACTCCTGTAATGGCATATCCTGTTTTAGCCCGTTGAGCTTTTCAAGAAAATTGTCCCAACCTTCTACAAACTCACCACTTTGTGTAAACTTGCCATCGTGATTGTGCCACATCTCAAAATCAACACTTGTAGTATTTATACCGGCCTCTCTAAGCAGGTTAAGTGTAACAGGTAAATTACCATGAACAAACTCTGCCCCCAGTTCTGCATGCGCAGAAAACCCCTCGTTATTAATAGTGTGTATACGTCCACCGGTACGGTTGCGCGCCTCGAGTATGGTAATTGTTCTGCCGGCTTTAACAAGTAGGTAAGCCGCCATTAATCCGGCAGCGCCTGCACCAATTATAATAACATCTGTTTTTTTCATTTTGTTGCAAAAGGTAAAGCAAGATAGTAATTTTAAGGCGTTGAGGTAAAAGGTAATTAAAATCTAAAATGTTAACGTAATCTTAAATTTTATTTCAAATAAAACTGTTTTCTTTGTGCGTTAGCGCGCTTATTTATACAGCCGCAATATGAGGTTTACTATATTTAATTGAAATACCCAGATTACATACCATGCGAAATTTAAACCTACTATGCAATTTGTTTGTTTTTTTGTGCCTTTGCATTAACGGGCTTTATGCACAAACTACTATTCTTGACCAAACATTGTTAACGCAACAAAGCTTTAACACTTTTACGCAGGTTAATGTTACGGGTATGCAAAACTGGAATTTTAGCGCGACGTATGGTGCCGTGTGCAGCGGATATTCTGTAGGACAGAGCTATGAGAATGAAGACTGGTTTATTAGCCCGGTTATGAATTTAGCCGGAATTGATGATGTACACCTAATTTTTGACCATACCCGTGGCACTGCTGCTGTAATGAATGCCGGTGTTGCGCAAGGCTGGTATAAAGCATTTGCAACCGCTAATTATACAGGTAATCCTTTAACTACAACATGGATACAGCTTGATGGGCTTAATCAAAACATACCTGCTGCATGGCAATATATTTCGTCGGGCGAACTTATAATTCCTGAAGTAGCAAAATCAGCATCTTCGCGTATTGCTTTTCGTTATATAAGCAGTGCGACACAAAGTGCAACCTGGGAAATTAAAAATGTAAGGGTTACAAGCGATTCTCAGGATACTAATCCGGGTACAAATGCTACCTTTAAAATAACTAACTGGAATACCGAATGGCTTGGCTGTACACAATTTGGACCCGATAATGAAAGCCAGCAAATAGATAATATAGTTTCGGCAATGCTCTCAATGAACTCTGATATTTATTGCTTACAGGAGGTTTCTAATACGGTTGCAAGACCGTCTATAGAAACTATTGTGTCACTTTTAGGCAACGAGCAATGGGGCGGAACTATTGTGCCATCTAACACCGGCGATTGTAACCAGAGGCAGGGTATTATATACAAAAAAGCTAAAGTGCAGTATGTAAGTTCAATAGAAATGAGCAGTGGTAGTGCGTCACAGGGCAATACGTATCGCTACAACTGGTCGGGTGGGCGCTATCCTGCGCTTTATAATGTAAATCTTGTTGCAGGCACAACCTTAATTCCTGTTTCTATAGTAAACATTCATGCCAAAGCAGAAGACAATCAGGCCATGAGCTACACACGAAGGTTAGGTGGGGCAGAAGGATTAAAAACAATACTTGACGGAGCCAATTATAACATGAAGAATATTGTAATAATAGGCGATTTTAATGATTACCTTGTAGGTACTTCGAGCAGTGCCTGCAATTGTACCGTCTCTCCTTATAAAAATTTTATGGATGATGAGAGCGGATATGCAGGCATTACGAGCACCATTACAGATGTAGATACCCGCTATGGAACTCATCCTATTATCGAAAATATTATTATATCTAACGAGTTGATGAGTAATTATGTTGCAAACAGTGCTGCTCAGGAGGTAACAGTACCTCAAAATATTTTTAATTATTACAATACTACATCAAACCATTTACCTGTAAGCAGTATGTTGCAATTTTCAACGCTTGATATAAAAGAAAATGTTGCAGAAAAGGCGTGGGTAATTTATCCAAACCCTGTAAAGGATGAGTTAAATATTAAATTTCAAAATCCTGTAAATGACTTTTTTACAGAGATTTATGACGTAACAGGCAGGCAGGTTTTTTATGAAAGATGTAGCACAAGTATTATTAATGTAAGTGCTTTGCCAGCCGGTATTTATATTGTAAAAATAAGCGGTAAAACAGCTAATTTTATTAAAAAATAATACTGTGTAAAGCGGTTTAATTAATAATCGCGTTTGTAAATATCTACAGGAAATAGTACAGCCGCACTGGTGTTTAAGTTTTTTAAAATACCGGTGAGGCTGTTTAAGTCTACCGCATATTCTTTTTAAACTTATTCTCTTTAAATGTTTCCTAAAAAAAATATTCTTTAAGTCTACAACTTCTATAGAGTAATGGTTATATTTGTCAAATTATTACAGTTTACGCTTTTAGAAAAGATAATGAAGGAGAAGTTACAATACCTAAATAACGAAATAAAAGAGCTGCCATTGGCAGACGCTATTCCGTATATCCTGAAAAACTTTGAAGGTAAAAAGGTTTTTTCTACCTCTTTTGGTATAGAAGACCAGGTGCTTACCCATTTTATAGCTCCTTATGCCGAGTTTGTATCGACGTTTACGCTCGATACCGGCAGGCAGTTTACAGAGACTTATGAGGTTTTTCAGCGCACGCAAAATAAATACCCCAACCTTAACATAGATACTTATTTTCCTGAACCGGAAGATATAAACACTTATGCTAAAAATGAGGGTATTAACGGTTTTTACAATAGTGTAGAAAGCCGTAAAGAGTGTTGTCGCATACGGAAGGTAGTACCATTGCAAAAAGCCATTAAAGGTGCAGAGCTATGGATAACCGGCCTTAGGGCAGAACAGTCAGACAATCGTGAAACCCTTGAGTTTTTAGAGTGGGATGAGGCCAACCAACTGGTTAAGTTTAACCCACTGCTGCATTACACTTTAAAAGAAGTAGAGGTGCTAATAAATACATACAATATACCGCTTAACAGCCTTTATAAAAAAGGGTATTTAAGCATAGGCTGCGCACCGTGCACCCGCGCCCTTATGGACGGCGAACCCTTTAGAGCAGGGCGCTGGTGGTGGGAAGACGGAAAAAAAGAGTGCGGCCTGCATATACACACAGATAAAAATTATTAATATGGCACAACATATAAATATACCATCGCACCTGCAAACGCTGGAAGATGAAAGTATTTACATTATACGTGAGGTAGCGGCACAGTTTCAAAAACCGGTGCTGTTGTTTTCCGGAGGTAAAGATTCTATTACAATGGCACGGTTAGCGCAAAAAGCGTTTTATCCGGCAAAAATACCTTTCCCGTTCCTGCATATAGATACAGGGCATAATTTTCCCGAAACGATAGAATTCCGTGACCAGCTTGTTAAAGAACTTGGGGTAGAGCTTATTGTGCGTTATGTGCAGGATAGCATAGACCAAAATAAGGTTCAGGAAGAAACAGGCAAACATGCCAGCCGTAATGCTTTGCAAACAGTTACACTGCTTGATGCTATAGAAGAGTTTGGCTTTGATGCCTGTATGGGTGGTGCACGCCGCGACGAAGAAAAATCGAGGGCAAAGGAGCGCATCTTCTCTGTTCGCGACGATTTTGGCCAGTGGGATGCAAAAAAACAAAGACCGGAGCTGTTTAATATCTTTAATGGTAAAATTCATTTTGGCGAGAATGTAAGGGCTTTTCCTATAAGCAACTGGACAGAGGAAGATGTGTGGACGTATATTAACCAGGAGGGCATAGGCCTGCCCACTATTTACTTTGCTCACAACCGTAAGCTTGTAAAAAGAGATGGTGCTTTCTTAGCATGGTCCGAACACCTGAACATAGTAGATACCGATGAGATTGTAGAAACTGTGGTGCGTTTTCGTACCGTGGGCGACATGACCTGTACGGCTGCTTTTGTATCGGAAGCATCGGCTATAGAAGATATTATGTATGAAAACAAATCCTCCAAATCGTCTGAAAGGGGCGCACGTATAGATGATAAACGAAGTGAAGCGGCATTGGAGCAACGTAAAAAAGGAGGGTACTTTTAAATTATGGATTTACTAAGAATAAATACTGCGGGTAGTGTAGACGATGGTAAGAGTACACTTATAGGCCGTTTTTTAAACGACAGCCACGCGCTTACCATAGAACAGGAAGAACTTATAGCACGCAAAACGAAAGAGAAAGGCCTTGAAGACCTTGACTTTTCGGTTATTACAGATGGGCTTATTGCCGAGAGGGAGCAGGGTATTACTATTGATGTTGCCCATATATACTTTTCTACGGCAGACAGGAAATTTATTATTGCCGATAGTCCCGGGCATGTTGAGTATACACGTAACATGGTTACGGGAGCATCTAACAGCGAGGTTTCTATAATACTAATAGATGCGCGTAAAGGATTGCTGGAGCAAACGCACAGGCACTACTTTATTAGCAGCTTGCTAAGGTTAAACACAGTGGTATTTTGTATTAATAAAATGGACCTTGTGGATTTTAGCGAAGATGTGTTTTTAAACATCGCAGCCGAGATTAATAAAATGACGGCGCAGTTTACCCATAAGCCCGATGTTTATGTGTTGCCCATAAGTTCGCTTAAAGGCGATAATGTAGTTACACAATCGGGCAATATGCCATGGTATACCGGCGATACATTATCGGGGATATTGCACACAATTAAACCTCATGTTGCCGATACCGATGATTTTAGGTTTGATGTGCAGCAGGTGCTTCATGTGCAAAATAAAGAGTTTACAGATTACCGATCTTATGCCGGCCGCATTATAAGCGGGCAGGTAAAGGTGGGCGACGCAGTTACGGTTTTGCCATCGGGTTTAAGCAGTGAGATTATTGAGATCCGTAAATTTACAAATACCCCGGCATTTGCACAGGCAGGAGAGTCGATACAGATACGTCTTAAAAATGATATAGATATTAGCCGTGGCATGATGCTGGTTAAGCATACAAACGATGCCCTTTTATCTAAAGATGTTAAGGCTACCCTTGTATGGATGGATGAAAAACAAGCGTCGCCATCGGGTAAATATTTACTACAGGCAGGTACACGTACGGCAGTTTGTAAACTACAGTCTATAGATGCGGTTATTCCGCCCGAAAATCCTGATACTACGCATGAGGCTTCATTACTTAAACTTAACGATATTGCAAAGGTTCAGCTTAAAACGGCTGCTCCGGTATTTTTAGATTCTTTTAGTAACAACCGTCTTAACGGTTCGTTTATATTAATAGATACCCAAACTAATAATACTGTTGCTGTGGGCTTTGCAGAGTAATAGTATTAGCATATTAAAACAAAAATGCCCCAGTTTAGCTGGGGCATTTTTGTTTTATATTGTTTCCGGTAGGCGTGTGCACCGCTGCAAAATTTAAGGGCAACACTTGTCGGTATCGCGAGCCTGAGGCTCGTGACGGCAACGTTAGTAAATAAGGTTACCAGCATGAGGCTCTCATTAGCTAACAGGAATATCGAGATAAACAAAAGAAGCGGCACAAATAAATATGCCGCTTCTCTGAAGTTTTAAAAACTAATAATTTATTTTCTATAACATGCCGTCCCCCGGGTACTAATTTGTTTTGGTAATTGCGCTCTATAACTCTCCAATACCCTTTGGCTCTACAGATAAAATATTTCCTGCGTTGTCAAACTTAAGACTGTCAATACACAGTTGGCGCAATACATAATCCTTTTTTTGTGGTTTTATGCGGTGGTATAAAATGTAGTCCTGGCCTTTCTCTGTAAATACAGTGTGGTGCCCCGGGCCATAAGTAACACTATCTTTAGTAGTTTGTAGTATAGGGCTGTTAACGCCTTTTGTAAACGGCCCAAGCGGACTGTTACCTGTAGCATAACCTACTTTATACGTAGCATCTATAGCTTTGCCCTGAGAGAACATAAGGTAATATTTGTTGTTGCGTTTTATCATGTGCGGGCCTTCAAAATAATCGGGCGGGGTAACATCCTGCGGAGTACCGTCAAACGTATGCATGTCTTTTTTAAGTTTTACAGCCATACACTTACCGTTAACCCAGTTATAGCCCGATCCCCAGTACAGGTAGGCCTGTCCATCAGTATCTACAAAGCAATCGGCATCTATGTTGTGCACCACCGGGAAATCATTTTTAGAAACCAAAGGAGTGTTATCTGCCTTCATGTTTTTCCATGGGCCAAGCGGGTTATCGGCTACGCCGCCCCAAACTTCGCTCCCTACAGATACGTACATATAAAATTTACCATCTGTACCCTTAACAACTCCGGGAGCCCACACTTTTGCATCGCCAGATGTTGGGCTCGTACACTGTGCTTTAGTAGGCCAGTTTAGTTTTTCCTTCTTAAAAGTCTTAAAATCTTTAGTAACCAGTACGGCAAGTTCATCTGCACCCCAGGGGTCTATAGTAGCATATATATAATAGGTGTCATTTTGCTTAACTATTGTAGGATCTGCATAATAGCCATCTATAATAGGATTAGTAATAACTACATTCGCAGGGATATCTGTTTTTGCAGATTCAGATTTGCATCCAACTGCAAAAACACTTATAATTGCAGCAGCTTTTAAGGTAAGATAATTCATTTATATAGTCTATTGGTTTCTGAAACCCAAATATATTAAAATGTTTAGTTTTTAAATGTAGAAATTACATTTAATGCAAATAAAGGGAGGCTGTGTGCATAACCTCCTTATTATTTTTGGTTCTTTGTTATGTTACTCTGGCATCATTCCGGTAGTAATGCCTATGCGGTTCCATGCATTAATGGCAATAATAAGCAGTATCACCTGCGCAGTATCTTTTTCACCTAAAATAGTTACGGCATCGCTATAGGTCTTGTCAGACACATGACCTGTAATAAGAGTAACCTCTTCGGTTAGTGCTAATATTGCTTTTTCCTCCTCGCTAAAAAATGGCGTATCCCTCCATGCGCTCAGAGTATAAATACGTTGTTCTGTTTCGCCAAGTTTGCGGGCGTCTTTAGCATGTTTGTCTAAACAATAAGCACAACCGTTTATTTGAGAAGCCCTGAGTTTAATAAGTTCCTTATGTAAGGGTTTAATATTTGTAGTGGCTAAATATTTTTCAAATCCCAGCATTACTTTAAATCCTTCCGGTTCTACTTCGTGTATTAACATTCTTGTTTTCATGATATTATGATATTTATTTGTTGATACAAATTTCAGCAATAGCTACTTCAAAAAACTTAAACCGGTTTAAGAAAGTAACTACATGCTTAAATAATGGTTTTTAATGCTCCATATCCTAACCTTTCATATTTTTAAAAATTCCTATATTGCGCGTAAAAACAAACTTTGATATGAAATTAGTACGCTTACTCATCCTCTTTGTTGCATTTCCTGCACTGGCACAACAAGGTGGCATGTGGATACCCTCGCTGTTGCAGGGTATGAACGAAAAAGAAATGAAAAGCCTGGGCATGAAAATGTCGGTTCAGGATATTTATGATGTAAACCACTCCAGCCTAAAAGATGCTGTGCCCCAGTTTAACGGAGGCTGCACGAGCGAGGTAATATCGTCTCAGGGGTTGCTGCTTACTAACCACCACTGCGGTTTTGGCGAAATACAAAGCCATAGTACGGTAGAGCATGATTACCTGACGAATGGCTTTTGGGCCATGAGCCAGGCCGAAGAACTGCCTAACCCGGACTTAGAGGTAACTTTTATAGTGCGTATAGAAGATGTAACCACTAAAGTATTGGAAGGTACACAAGCACTCGACGAAAAAGCAAGAGTGCAAAAAATTCAGCAAAACATTGCTAACCTTACTAAAACATTGCCTAAAGACGCCTGGCAGGAAAACAGCATACGCACCTTTTATGAGGGCAACCAGTACATGCTGTTTGTTACAGAGTCTTTTAAAGATGTAAGGCTTGTGGGCGCACCGCCATCGTCTATAGGTAAATTTGGCAATGATACCGATAACTGGGTGTGGCCAAGGCATACCGGTGATTTTTCGCTGTTTCGCATCTATGCAGATAAAAGCAACCGCCCTGCAGCTTACAGTAAAGATAATGTGCCGTATAAGCCTAAATATTTTTTCCCGGTATCTGTAAAAGGAGTTAAGGAAGACGATTTTACACTTGTGTTTGGTTATCCCGGCCGTACTACAGAGTATTTACCATCTGTAGCTATAGACCAGCTGGTAACAGTGCTTAACCCTGCTAAAATAGAAATAAGGGAAGCTGCCCTTAAAGTGGCCGACGGTTTTATGCGAAAAGACAAAACCATAAAAATACAATATGCTGCCAAGTATGCAAGTATTGCCAACTACTGGAAAAAATGGATAGGGGAGACTACCGGGCTTAAAAAGACCAATGCCGTTGCTATTAAAAAAGCACAGGAAAAAGAATTTATGGCCCGTGTGCAAAAAGCAGGCAAGCAAGCCGAATATGGCAATTTGCTGTCCGACTTTGAAAAGAATTATAAAGCTATTGAGCAGTACTCGCTTGCGCGTGATTATTTTACTGAGGTAGCTTTAAGGAATACAGAGCTTCTTACCACCGCTTACAGGCTGTACCAGTTAGAAACGGTGTTTAAAAATAAAGGTGCACAAGCGTTTACCGATCGTAGGGAGAATATGATCGCCACGCTAACAGAAGTATATAAAGACTTTAATAAGAATGTAGACGAGAAGGTATTTGAGCAGCTTATAGAGTTGTACGGTACTAAAGTGCCTAAGCAGTTTGTGCCCGCAGCTATTGCCGGTGCCGATTATAAAAAGCTTACGGCTGAGGTATACGGCCAGTCGAAACTTACAAGCCTTGATGGTGTTAAGGAACTCCTTGCCGGAGATCCTGCCGCTGCCATTACCCGCCTTAATGCGGATAAAGGCTACCAGCTGCTTAAGGCTATGGCCGAGACCAATATTGAAAAGGTAGTGCCTAAGTATGATGAACTTAACCTGCAAATAGCTGCCCTGCAACGCACGTACATGAAAGCCATACTGGAACTTAGCCCTAAAGAAGCGCGTATTTTCCCGGATGCCAACAGTACCCTGCGTGTAACCTATGGTAAAGTGAAAGGCTATGAGCCTAAAGATGCTACGTATTATGAGCCGGTAACATACCTGGGTGGTGTTATGGAGAAATACATACCCGGCGATTATGAGTACGACGTTCCGCAAAAGCTGATAGACCTTTATAATAGAAAAGACTTTGGCCAGTATGGCGAAAACGGCAAAATGCCCGTGTGCTTTATAGGTACAAACCATACCACAGGAGGTAATTCTGGCAGCCCGGCTATAGATGCTAAGGGCAATCTTATAGGTCTTAATTTCGACCGAGTGTGGGAAGGTACAATGAGCGATGTGTATTACGACCCGTCTATTTGCCGCAACATAATGGTAGATATGCGCTATGTATTATTTATTATAGACAAGTTTGCAGGCGCCACACATTTAGTAAACGAGATGAAGGTGGTAAAATAAAGTAGTTGTAAACTTACAGCATTGCATTTTGCCTTAAAATTATTATTTATATATAGTGGTGTATTACAGGATGTTGAATGATAATGTTAAAAGTGAAATCGAAATAGTTAACAGCTTGAAATTCAGAGTAAAAAGATTTAATTTTTTTTATAAATAAATATTTTGCGATATTAAAAAATTTATATCTTTGCTGCGAATTAATAATTAACCTTTATAATTAAGTAAGATGAAAAAAGTTGTTTTAACCCTTGCCCTTGTAGCTACAATGAGTGTTTCTTTTGTATCATGTAAAGAGACTGCTAAAGAAGAAACTACAACAGAAACTACAGTAGATTCTACAGTTACAGAAACTCCAGAAGTTACTGCTCCAGCTACTACTGATTCTGCTGCTACTACAACTACTACAGTTGACTCTACAAAAACTACAACTACTGAAACTACTCCAGCTCAGTAATTAGTACGTTTACGTAAAAGTATAGGAAGCTCCGCATTGCGGGGCTTTTTTTATTTTAGGAGGTTTAGTTTATAAGCTATTGATGTGTTTTAAGCAGTTTTTTTAACGACGTTTATTGGTTCTTAACATATACCTGCTCCTGTGCTCTGTTTGCAATCTTAGCAACCTTCCAATATCTTATTATATCGTTTATAAGGTTAAAGTATGCCTGATAGTCATTAGGTTTTGTAAAATACCCCTGCACTGAGAGGCCGTAGGCGCGTTTCATAAAATCAGTATTATCTCCGGATGTTGTTAAAAATATATAAGGTACACACTTATCATTTAAATCAGGGTCGTCAAATATTTTTTTACGCAATGCAAATCCATCAAGCATTGGCATATTAATATCTGATACTATAAGAAAAGGTGAAGCCTCTTCGGATTTTAAATAGTCCATTGCTCTCGTGCTATCTGCAAGAAAAACTATTCTGTTGGCATAATTATTTTTGTCCAGTACATCCTGAAATATTTCTAACAATATATCTCTGTCCTCTACATCATCCTCAATTATAATTATGTCGCCGCTTAAATTCACAAGTGCCCGTTTTAAATATTTATTTACAAAGATAATAATCCTCAACAATCGGCTTTACGTTTTAAAACATCAATATTGTAATATTTTTACTGTTATAAAGTCGTAATATTTTTTATTGAGATTTAGAGCTATTTAGTTGTTACTTGTAATATTATTAGATAATTATAGTTAATAATATATATATATATATATATATATATATATATATATTATATTAAAAAAACAACTTTATTACTCGCTACTCTCTCAACCGCGTTTATTACCAACGCAAATGCGCAGGCCGACTCAGTCAATGTACTCAATAAAAAGCATGAGTTAAAAATAGGTGCCGTAAAACTGCTTTCGGGAACTATTGTAGAGGTTACTTATGAGCATATCCATTCAGAAACATTTACGTATGGTGTTTCCGTTCTTGGAAATTTAGACAGTAAAAGCAACGACTATCCAGAGGATTTTTCTGTAACCCCATTTGCACGTTTTTACTTTACCGAGCCTAAACATTATGGTGCCAAAGGCTTTTTTGTAGAAGGCTTTGGTAAATTCATCAGTGGTAAAGATTACAATGGCTACACAGAAAGTTATAGTGTAGACGTTGATGGCACGACACTTTATAATTATATAGATAAAAGGGAGCAATATACTGCAGGATCTGTAGGTATAGCAATGGGGTGGAAATTAATAAACCGTGCCGGCTTCGTGTTTGAGATACTTGGTGGTGCCGGGCGAACTTTGGTGGTGGCAGGGCTATGGCCGTTGCTTCCTTTCGGGGAGATATTAATTTGGGATATAGGTTTTAATACTAAGTCTATAAATATTTGACTTACTTGTTAAGCGTTTTTGTTTATTAATGGGTATTGCCCTTTTTAAAGGCATTGCATACTAAAAAAAAAGCCCTTAACTATGCTAAGGGCTTTTTGATAGAAATAAATCTGAGCGAAAAACGGGATTCGAACCCGCGACCTCGACCTTGGCAAGGTCGCGCTCTACCAACTGAGCTATTTTCGCA
>Ga0247806_10000360_pt1 | contig 29752 bp, 31 predicted proteins | sample UWRJL059202B1_FD_179935 | JGI IMG/M metagenome (GOLD analysis project Ga0247806, IMG submission 179935) | Plant litter microbial communities from Arlington Agricultural Research Station in Wisconsin, United States - UWRJ-L059-202B-1 | ecosystem: Environmental > Terrestrial > Plant litter >... | reverse complement strand
TAGTTTTATTTATAGTTGTTTATCTTTATCTATAAAAGAATCTAGATATGTAATATTAAAAATACAATCAATATTTACGCCATTTCTATATTCTAAGTTAATAATTTTGTTAAATAAAAAAAAGATTTTTTCTTTTAAAACGTTTTAATGCCATTTTTATATTCAATCTTTCTTCCTGGAAATTATTCATTTTCACACTAACCTTAATTTGTTGTCTGTATCAAATTTACAAAAAAAAAAGAGTAGGCACTTATTGGGTTCCAATATTGTTTGCGTTTAGATAAAAAATCATCTTAATAAAAAACGGGAATTAAAGATTGCTCTTTAATTCCCGTAAATTGAATTAATAATTTTAGAAGTTGATTTTATTCTTTATACAATATAATCACAGCTTTGTAACCTGTACCAACATTCCATTGGCTTGATTCAATAACAACACCTTTGTCATCATAAACCTGAAATTCAGCTGTATTAGGCGATGCAGAACCTTCGTTTAAAGCTTCAAAATCGATTTTATTCATTCCTTTAACCAGATTTATTTTGAATCCTTTAAATTCTCCATCCAAAAGAACTTCCGGTTCGATAACCTTATCATTTAAATAAACTTTAATTTTATCGCCATCTACAAAAGCAGCATCTCTGTAACGAATTGTCGAAGTTGTTGCTTTTGTTACAAAACCGCCCAAATATTCATTTCGTCTGTAAAAAATTCCTTCAACATTCGCTTCTCTTTTATAAAAAGCATTATTTTTAAAAAGTTCGTCTGGATTAATTTTTAAAGTAACAGGATCTTTGGGAATTGTTGGATCATCTGGATTAGTCGAAGTTTGTTCGGTAGGAAGTACTTCTTTATTTTCTAAATTTTTAGATTGAATAGGCTGGTTTTTTCCTTTAAGTTCATCTTGCGAAAATCCTTGTTGTGAAGCAAAAATTATAGTTATAAGAAACAATATTCTTTTCATACATTTTTAATATTAGTAATACAAATCGATTAAATTAGATCTTTAATCTTCCTTTACAATAAACATTTAATTAATACATTTATTGTCTTTCTAAATTTATTTTGACGAACAAATGAATTATGTATTCTTTGCCGTTAACCTAAGTTAATAAAGATATTTTGTAAAACCGATAAAAAAGTATTTTATTTTGTAAGAGTTTTATTTAAGAATATAAGTTCGTACATTTTTAGTATATGATTAAGACAAAATTCACAAGATTTACTGCATTTTTATTTTATTATTCAAGGTTATTTATATATTTTTAAATAATAGATTGATTCCTTGCTTTTATTGCATGTCCGCATTGTAATAATTTGTCCTGATTGTAAGGGCGATAAGAGATTATAAAAGAATACGATGATCGAAAATTAATAGTGGAGACAAAAGCATACAATTTAGTTTAATAAAAGAATAAGAAGCAGCTAAGCTTTGTAGATATTAAAAAGCAATAATGGAGATAAAAGAAAATAACCTCTTTCAAACCGTTGTTAATGCAGTTCCAAATGGCATTACGGTAATGCAAATTTTATATGATGATAATGGAAGCGCGGAAGATTTTTCAGTATTGTTTTTCAATACCGGCATACTAAACTGGATTGGTAATATTAATTATAAAGACAAACGTTACAGCGAACTTTTTCCTAAAGTGAAAGAAACCGGCGTTCTTCAAAAATTTATTGAAACAGCGGAAACCGGCGTTACTGCCAATTTTGAACAATGGTACGATGGAGAAGGCTTAAATCATTGGTTTAAAGTTACTGCTGTAAAACAAGGAGAGTTACTGGTAATAACAACCGAAGATATTACCGAAAAAAAGCAAGTACTCATCGCTGGTGAAAAACAAAAACGACTTTACGACTCGATTACAAATAATACGCCCGATTTGGTGTATGTTTTTAATTTGGCTTACGAGTTTACTTACGCCAATAAAGCTTTACTTACAATGTGGGGCAAATCAGCCGAAGATGCTATTGGCTTGGGATTAAGACAAAACGGTTATGAGGAGTGGCATGCGCTGATGCACGAACGGGAAATTGAAGAAGTAGTTGCTACTAAAAAATCAATACGAGGAACAGTATCTTTTCCACATGCAGAATTAGGAAAGAGAGTTTATGACTATATTTTTGCTCCTGTATTTAATGAGCAGGGTGAAGTAGAGGCAATTGCAGGGACAACACGTGATATTACGGATATAAAACTTGCAGAAGAAAAACTTCAGGAAAGTGAGACGCGTTTTCGAAATATGATTGAACAGGCACCTGTGGCAATGCTGCTTTCAAAAGGCGAAGACGTAATTATTGAAAGTATAAACAAACCCATGCTGAAGTTTATGAATAAAAACACAGCAGAGGAGGCACTCGGAAAAAAAATGACAGAAGCATTGCCAGAACTTATTGGTCAGCAGGCGCTACAGACAGTTATTGATGTACAAAAAACCGGAATACCTTTTAGAGGAAATGAGAGACCTGTTGATTTAATGATTGACGGCAAGATGGAACGTCGTTATTTTAATTTTTCATATGATTGTATTTCTGAAATGGGGGAAACCTCGGCAGTATTGCATATGGCACTAAACGTAACAGAACAAGTGCTTGCCAGAAGAAAATTAGAAGATAGCCAAAGCAGACTAAAATCAATGATCGACCAAACCCCGGCGCCTACTTTAGTGCTTATGGGAGACGATTTGAGAATAGAGCAGATAAATAAGCATATGCTCGAAATGATTGGCCGTGGAGAGGAAATTATAGGTATGCCATTAATTGATGTTTTGCCGGAGCTGAAAGGTCAGTATGTTTGGAATCAGGTTGAAAACGTGTATAATAAAGGAATTCCTTTTGATCAAAATGAAGTGTTGGTTCCCCACAATCGTACAGGTGTTTTGCAAAACTATTATTATAATCTAGCCTATCGTCCTTTAATTGAAGACGGAAAGATAACGGGTATGATTCAGGTTGCTATTGATATTACAGAACAAGTTACAGCACGCAAAAAACTGGAAAAAAGCGAAGGCCGTTTTCGTGCTTTGGTTACGGCCTCGTCTGATGTTGTATATCGAATGAACGCCGACTGGACCATTATGCGTACTCTTGAAGGAGATGATTTTATATCGGATACCGGTGAGCCAATTGTTAATTGGTTAGATACTAATATTCATCCTAATGATCAGGAAAAAATTAAAAACCTTATTGCTCAATCTATAGCTAATAAAAGCACCTTCGAGCTCGAACATCGAATTTTAAACAAGGATGGAACTCTTGGCTGGAATCTTTCAAGAGCGGTACCAATTTTGGACGACCAGGATAATATAATCGAATGGTTTGGTGCAGCAAGCAATATTACTTCGCAAAAAATATTACAGCAGATTATTGAAGAAAGTGAAGAAAAATTTCGCCAGCTGGCAGATCTTGTTCCACAAATTATCTGGACCGGAAAACCCGATGGATATGTTGACTATTATAATAAACGATGGTATGAATACACCGGTTTTGATGAAAGTAATTTTGGTGATATTAGTTGGACTCCCAGAATCCATCCTGATGATGTATCGCTTGTCGTGGATGCCTGGTATGAAAGCGTAAATAACGGAACTCCCTATCAACTTGAATTCCGTTTAAAAAATGGAGATACCGGCGAGTACCGTTGGTTTTTGAGTAAAGCTGTACCCATAATTGATCATGAAGGTGTAATTACAAAATGGTTTGGTACTTGTACCGATATTCAGGAACAAAAAACGGTCACTGAAAAACTGGAAAGCCTTGTAGCTGATCGTACCAAAGAATTACAGCGCTCTAATGACGATTTACAGCAGTTTGCTCATGTGGCTTCACACGATTTAAAAGAGCCGGTGCGAAAAATAAAAACATTTACGGGTCGTTTAGAGGATCATCTTGAAGGCAAACTTGACGAAGCGGCATTGAAATATATTGACCGAATTCACGTAGCCACAGATCGTATGTTTAATATGATCGATGGCGTGTTGGCTTATTCTAAAATTAATGCCGATTTGCAAAAACCCACTATGGTGGATCTCAATGAAGTGATAAAAAATATTGAAACTGACCTGGAAGTTGCATTACAAAAAACAGGTGGAAAAATTAAGTATCATGAACTTCCAACTATAGAAGGAGCCTCAGTACTGCTTTACCAGCTTTTTTATAATCTCATTAATAATTCTATTAAATTTGCAAAAAAAGGCACGCCTCCACAAATAACCATTGTGTCAAAATTTGTGGTTGAAAACAGTAGAAAATTTGCTGTAATTACTTTAGAGGATAATGGAATTGGTTTTGCCCCAGATCAGGCTGAACGCATATTTGAAACTTTTACACGCCTCAACTCTAAAGATTCTTATGAAGGTACAGGTTTAGGATTGTCACTTTGCAAAAAAATAGTAGAGCGTCACGAAGGAAATATCTTTGCCAACGGAAGTTTTGAAAACGGTGCAATATTTACGATGACACTTCCTGTAAAACAAAAAGAAAACGATATTTAGTGATGAATAAAAAAATAGTTTTACTGGCTGATGACGATTTTGACGATACAGAAATGTTTTGTGAAGCACTAGCAAAAGTAAATGAAGACATAATTTGCCATTGTGCAGCAAATGGGCAGGAAGCACTCAACATATTAAATGAACTGGATGAAAAACCAGAACTTATTTTCCTTGATCTAAACATGCCAATTATGAATGGCTGGGAATGTTTGACCAAATTAAAAAAAGGCGAGAGTTATAAGGACATTCCTGTAATTATGATTTCGACTTCTTCTCATAAAAATGATATTGAGATGGCTTCACGTCAGGGTTGTATTGGCTATTTCGTTAAACCGAATAATTTTAATGATTTAAAAGAGATATTATATGCCTTAACTTCCAATATTGGAAAAGGCTTAAAAGATACTATTGTTAATTTACAGGATAATGGTTCGGGACATATTTTTAACTGTAGAGAAAATTAGATTCAAAGAAACAGATTCTAAATTCGTATTGAAAGTAGTTTCAGAGACAAAACAAAGGTTCAAAGAAACGAAGTGTAAACTTTGTCACTTTGAACCTAATTTAATTTACAGAAGACAAAGAATAAAAACCTCTGTCACTTCTAGCTTTACAACTTTGAACCTCTCTTTAGTTCCAAATTTCATTCATTGCTGTCAAAATGATGGGCTTGCCATCGGTAACCACAATTGTATGTTCGTGCTGTGCCATAAAACCGCCTTTGTTCCCAACCATTGTCCAGCCATCCTGCAGCGTTTCTGCAATTGTAGAAGTTGTTGAAATAAAAGTTTCAATAGCTACTACAGAATTTTTCTTAAATCTTGTGAGGTTAAATTTATCTCTGTAGTTGGCTATTTCGTGTGGCGCTTCGTGAAGACTTCTTCCGATGCCGTGCCCTGTTAAATTTTTGATGACTTTATAACCTCTTTTTTTTGCTTCTGTTTCCATTAAAAAACCAATATCAGAAATACGAACACCGCCCTTTATATTATGAATCGCTTTATGTAAAATTTCTTTTGAAGCCTCAATCAATTTTTGATGTTTATTTATATCTTCCCCTATAACGAATGAGCCTCCATTATCCGAAAAAAAGCCATTTAACTCTGCTGAAACATCAATATTAATTAAATCACCTTCTTTAAGAATTCTTTTTTCAGATGGAATGCCGTGACAAAATTCCTTGTTGACACTTATGCACGTCCATCCCGGAAAACCATATGTAACAAAAGGCGCAGATTTTGCTCCTAAATCATTAAGAATTTGTCCGCCATAATCGTCTAATTCTTTTGTAGACATTCCCGGTTGGGCAAAGTTTCTCATTTGTTTCAAAGCGTAAGCCACTGCCTCACTTGCCTTTTTCATTCCTGTTAATTCGGATTCTGTTGATATTGACATATTTATTATTTTTTAATTTTCAACAAGTTCAATGTCCATCGTTTTTATTAATCCGTCTTCAAAAGTGTAAATATGCTTTACTAAACCGTCAAACATTAAACCACCTTGAAGGTCTTTTACGTTTTGATGTACTTTTACTTCGAGACTTCCGTTTTCTCTATCATTAAAACCAACCGGTTCAACTTTCGGATTAATTTCTGTCCATTGCCTTGTCCAGTATTCTTTAATTTCATCGTGTCCACTAATGTAGCCGCCTTCCCAAGCTTTAGACCATTGCACATCTGATTGCATTGTTGACAGTGCGTTATCTATATTTCTACCGTTAAAAGCAGTGTAAGCTTTTTTTATTACGTCTTCGAATTGATTTGCCATGGTGATGTTTTTAAGTTAAACAAATTTAGTTTTTCTAAAGATCTTTCTACGAATTAATTTCGTTATTTCTTAACGTATAGGTAATCAGATTTTTAATATTTTCATGCGTATTGTTATAGCCTTTATCTTCAAATTCAAAGTTCAGTTTTTTAAGAATTGCCACAGAACTTACATTATCTGAAGATGGAAATGCAGTAATCATTTTGGCTTTCATAGCTGTAAAAGCATATTCAATCACTTTTTTTATGGCTTCACTCATGATGCCTTTGCCGTGAAATTCAGTAAGCATTTCGTATGCAATTTCGACAATTTCATTTTCAGTGTCAAAATTCCATAAACAAACAGAACCAATCATATCATTGTTTTCTTTTAGTCTTATAATCCAATAGATGCATTCATTTTTTGCTGTTAAATCCAGCATTTTAAGAATATAATCCTGAGCTTTTTCTAATGTTGATGTATTATCCTTTCCCACAAAAGCGTTTACAATTTCATCAGAACGCAGCTTTTGAATTAAAGAAGCATCCGTATTTTCCATATTTCTTAATAATAACCTTTCTGTCTTTAGTTCCGGGAAGATTTTAAAGTCTAATAGCATTCTCTGTTTTTTTATCACGAAAGTTAAAAAATAAAAACCATACATTTGTACTGCTTCATAAAGTAACAGACGTAAAATGTACGATACAATTTTCAAACATCTGGAAGAAAAAATCCAATTGAACCCAGTGGAAAAAGAACTCATAAAGACTTTTTTCAACCCTAAAAAACTAAAGAGAAAACAGTTTGTCGTGGTTGAAGGGCATGTTTGTAATTACCTCACATTTGTTTCAAAAGGACTTTTAAAGTGTTATCATGTCGATGATAAAGGCAATGAACATATCAACCAGTTTTCGCCCGAAGGATGGTGGACATCAGACATGAGTAGTTTTTTTAGCGGAGGAATTTCTTTTTATAGTATTGACGCAATGGAAGATTCTGAAGTTTTGCTGATTAACAAAGAAGATTTCGAAAACTTAACCATACAAGTTCCCGTAATGGACAGGTATTTCCGCTTACTTTTTCAAAATAGCTTAATTACAAAAGAAAGAAGATTAATAAGTTCACATACCCATACCGCAGAAGAAAAATACAGGAATATTTTAGAAAACAATCCTGATTTAATGAAACGAATACCACAAAATTTGTTGGCTTCATATCTCGGTCTTTCACCGGAAACGCTTAGTCGGCTTAAAAAAAATATCGTTCTTGGTGGAAAATAATTGATTTAGATCAAGTGAATTTCTTGTTTCAGGTCATCTTTATAAGCCCTGTTTAAATTGTAATTTTGAAAAAAATAAATTACTTATGAATTCTCAAAAATCAACAATACACGAACCAGACGCAAATATTGCGTTAGTAGTAGGAGCAACAGGTATCGCCGGAAGTAATCTTGCCATAAAACTTCTGGAAAACGGATGGACTGTTTTTGGACTTTCCCGAAATCCGAAAAATGACATTGAAGGTTTACAGTCAATTTCCGCCGATTTACTTAATCCGGAATCGCTAACGACTGCTCTAATTGACGTTGTGCCCACACATGTTTTTTTTACAACATGGATGAGAAATGATACTGAAGAAGAAAATATCAGGGTTAACAGTGCCATGATTCGTAATTTACTCGACATTTTATCACCTAAAAAATCGGTAAAACATGTTTCGTTGGTTACCGGTTTAAAACACTATTTAGGACCTTTTGATGCTTATGCTAACTCGGGAACTTTGCCGGAAACTCCGTTAAGAGAAGAACAGCCAAGATTAAACCTGCCCAATTTTTATTATGCACAAGAAGATGAGGTTTATGCAGCAGCTGCCAGAGATGGATTTACATGGAATATTCACAGACCGCATACGCTAATTGGAAAAACGATTGGAAATGCTATGAATATGGGAACAACATTAGCAGTTTACGCCAGTATTTGCAAACGCGAAGGAACTCCGTTTATCTGGCCGGGTTCTGATGCGCAATGGAATGGGGTATCTGATGTTACCGATGCTAAAGTGCTGGCAAAGCAGATTATCTGGTCAGCTATTAGTCCTGAAGCTCATAATCAGGCTTTCAATATAACAAATGGAGATATTTTTAGGTGGAAATGGCTGTGGCCAAAAATTGCTGAATGGTTTCAAATTGAATTTGAAGGTTACAAGGGAACTATCAAACCACTAGAAAAAGTACTAAATGATAAGAATGCTATCTGGAAACAAATTACCAAAGAGCATCAATTAATAGAGGAAAATTTAAATCAGCTGGCTTCTGCATGGCATACAGATCTGGATTTAGGACGACCATTAGAAGTTATGACAGATATGTCAGGAAGCAGAAAATTAGGTTTTGCAACTTATAAAGACACTAAGGATTCGTTTTTTGAGCTATTTACTCAACTAAGAAATGATAAAATAATTCCATAAATTGATTTAAATTCATAGATTAAAAACCCTTAAAGCAACTACATGTTTTAAGGGTTTTGTTTTTATAATAACAAGATCAATCAATTAGGATACTTTCAATCGCTTTTTTCATTGCATTGTCTTTTACTTCGGGAACTTTTAATCCTTCTGCGCGAAAGGCCGTTAAATTGGTCATTCCTAAAAATCCAAGAAACGCCTCTAAATACGGAACAACAAAATCATTTGCTTTGCCAGGACGTTCAGAATAAATTCCGCCGGAAGCCATCGCAACGTAGACTTTTTTTCCGGTTACCAATCCGCTTGGGCGACCGTCTTCGCCATATCCGAAAGTTAATCCCGGTCTTGTAATATAATCAATCCATGTTTTTAAGTGTGAAGGTATTGTAAAATTGTATAGTGGGGCACCTATAACAATACTATCTGCCGCCATTAACTGTTTTACAAAATCATCAGAAAACCGAATTGATTCCTTGTCTTCTTCATTTAAGAGATGAGAAGGCGTAAATAGTTTTGCCAGGAATTCCTGATTGAGATGCGGAAGTTCAATTTCGGCCAAATTTACTTCTTCAAGCGAATTGTCTGGATATTTTTCCTGAATTTTTTCGACAATAGCTTTTCCAAGTTTTATGCTGTACGATTCTGTTCCCTGAATGCTTGACATTATATGCAGAATATTTATCATAACTGTTTATGTTTAAGATTATGCAGACAAAGCTACCATTATCAGCTATGCAAAAGATAGTACTTACCCAAAGGAAAGCGGTTACTTTTAGGAAAGTCTGTATCTTTGCAGTTATGAAATCAATTGAAAATGAAATACTTCCTTCACCAGAAGAATGTGCAGGATCACTTAAAAATATACTGGACGCGCTATATGTTTTAAACGGCAAATGGAAGATCGCCTTGATTGTCAGTTTGCTTCACGCGCCGAAACGCTTTAATGAAATTCAAAAGGAAATTACCGGAATATCGCCAAAAGTACTCGCAAATGAGCTAAAGGATTTAGAACTAAATGATTTTATTAAACGCACAGTTTACCCAACCACGCCAGTTAGTATTATTTATGAAGCTACAGAATATAGCGGTACTTTAAAAAATGTATTGCGCGCACTTAGCGCGTGGGGCGAGCAGCACCGGGAAAAAGTAAAGGAAAGCATGCGAAAACCTTGAGCATTCTTATTTGCTTTTCTTTCTAATAAAAGAACTGACTGTTACTTAAGGGCATTTTATAATATGAATAACAATCATACGATATAAAGAAGGAATGTTGTAGAATGACCTTATATAAAAGGAAAGTTAAAATTGGAAATCCTAAAAGCAGAAGTAGTAGCATAAAAGGACTTTGTAAATATAAAATATCCCATAAAGAATTTCTTTACGGGATATTTTATTAACTATAAATCAGTTATTTAATTATCACAGAAATCTCCAATTTGCTGTAAATGTTTTTCTGTCTGGTATTTATTAAAGTTATTCCATTTTGGCGGAGAACTTGTTTTTCTTCCAGACATGGAATCCAGACAAACATTGTTGTCTTTGTATTTATCGTGTAAAACAGCCAGAATTTTAAAGAAGAACTCGTCTAATAGTACAATAGCTTCAAATTCAGATTTTAGAGTATTATAATCAGCAACTGACGGATTTAATATTTGCAATAAATGTAAAACCTCATTTTTTTCCTCTTCATTAATTTCGGTTAAATAACCCATTTTTAAAGTTTTAAAAACCAAATTATTCCATGCTTTGCTGTCATGAGCCCATTGAATATCAGGAAGATTTAAAGAATGCTCACAAATTAGAATAATCGCAAAAAGAACATCGTTTAAATTTTCTGCCGGAAACTCATCAAAACTTCTGAATTCGAAACCGCTTTGGTACATTTTTTCCTGATTAAAATCAAGTCCAACTTCAGATAGCATTTCATATTCCATTTCAGCTTCAATTTGATCGCGCCACCAAATGTTTTCCTCTTTTTCAAATTTTAGTAATTTTCTAAAATCATCAACATTATAAGTTAAAATTTTACCTTTTGGCATTGATTTATTATACGTTCCAACGCCAATGTAGCGAGACATGGCATTTCGCATAGAACCCAAGGTAAACTTTTTATCTAAACTATATTTATCGCTTATAACGCCCATAATATCAGGGCTTCCAAGTGTTGCTATAAAAAATGGCTCAAACCATTGCAATAAATAAATTGCGTTGCCGTGTATTTTATTAAAAGCATCATAATCAACAATCCTGCTGTCTTCTGTTAGTGACGGTAGTGTGATATGAAAATGATATGTTCCGTTGTTAAATAAAACCAGGTTTTCCTGATTAGTCATAAACATGTTAAGACCATTATTATAATCCGGAAAATTTAACTTCCCTTCTAAAACAGATGATTCGTTGATTTTATCAAGAAATAATTTCTTGGTTGCTTTTAATTCTTTGCAAGAATCATCGATTGTTCGGTTTTCAAAATATTTGGTAACAAATTCAATAGAATCTCCATCAAAATGTACAGAACCCATCGTTTTGTTTCTTTGGGTAATCATACTTTGAATATTATAGGGCTGGTCTTCAAGGAACAGTTCCATGATAGATTTTCCCAAATATTCCGGATTTTCAATTGGCTGGGCACTTACTTCGCCGGTTGCCGTGTCAATTAAGGGTTTTATCGGAGATAACGTTTTATGCTGAAAATTGATATCCAGCTTTTCCAGCGAATGACTGTTCATCATTCTGCTTACTTTGTAGTTTTCGGATGAGCTGAAAGCTTTTTTCAGCACAGGAGATAAACTTTCTGGCTTATAGCATTTTCTGTAGTCAATACTATATTTCTCAAAACCAATTTTTTCTTGTATAAACTCACCAGAGACTATTAGGGATTCTTCAAATTGCATGTAGGTTTCGTTTTCCAATCCTATTCCCCAATAATATTTTTTTGTCTGATTGTCTTTCATTTATACTTACTTTCTTTTTTTATGATTGATTAATTTTTAAGGTCTTATTTTATTCAAAAACAGAGATTTAATCTGGTTTATAGAGAGATAAAAAAATCTTAACGGAGTAAGCATAATTATTGCATCCATTAACAGTTTTATTTTATTTTTAAAATAATAGGAATATATATTCTGATCTCAGAAACTTTTTACTTGTATTTGACTGAAAGATGGATTAAAAAAGTAAATTTTATAATGGGGTTATAAAAATCACTTTGTATTTAATCAATTTTGTATCAATTATTTAAAGTAGAAGAATAGCAAAATAACAATTTTTGGCAATCCTGTTTTCGAGGTTGCAAAAGTAGTGTATTATTATGTTATTTGCAAGTAGTTAACGTATTGAAAACCAATAAATTTTTAAACAATTCATGAATTGAATTACTATTTTTATTATTCGTGATAATAAAATACGTGAGACGAGTACAGTTCATCATTCCACCAGTCTTTTCTAATTTCTGAAAAGTAGTTATAATTGAACTTTCCTGCCTGCGATTGTAACGGATAAACGACTATGCCATTTTCGCGGTGTGCTTTATGTAAATCAGTTTCAGGAACAATAGGAACAATGTGTCCCGAGAGGCCTTTTTCTCGTCTTTTGGCGCATATAATTCCGATTCCGCCATTAGCGTTTACTTTACTTTGAACTTCATCAACAGTATACATTCTTTTCCAGCCAAAACTAGCTCCCCATTCCAAAAACCAATCGTGTATTGCGCTGGAATAAATACGATCAACAGTCTGCTCAAAAATAGGTTCAACTTTTTGTCCGTGCAATACTTTTTCTAGAGATTCAGCTGTCCACCAAACTGTTGGGAGGTAAACTTTAGAGAAATAGCAATAATCATAAGAATAAACATTACAATAGGTATCTTCTACAGTTCGCTGATATCTAAGACTAGTTTCAACATCTAGTTTATTGATAAGTTGATGAATACCTGCTTTTTTACTGGCAACATCTGTCATATCTCTAAACGGAATTGTAGAGTCGTTAATTGGTGTTTCTTTCATTTCCATTGAATCCAAACGTGATTCCGGATGAGGTAATAAATCAGCTTTTTTTATGCGACTATTTGGTATTGGATTATCAACCAAAGTTAACGTTGCTACTGTTACTGTATCTTTTTCCATCTTGACTTCTTAAATAATTGACTTAACGTTATCGGAACTGATTATTTGATAACGTAAGTTTGTCAACAAGTTGGTAAATATAGGGATTTAAACTTTCCGGGCCCTTTGGTAAATTAAAAATTGACAATTAATAATGATATTTAGAATTAATCTGTCGATATGAAAAATTTGACTAAAAAAAATTACTATTCTTTATGTATTAAAAATTATTTAAACTCAAATTTAACTCAAATCCATTCTCCAGAAGCATTATAATCATCTGGTAAATAGGTTAAATACTGTACGATCCTTGGTTTTTTGCCTTTATTGGGCGTGGCACAGTGCGGAATTGTGTTATTCCAAATAATAAAATCGCCTGCAAGACCACTTATTGCTTTTGGCTTTAAAGTTTTAATCGCTAATTCACGTGGATTTTCATTGGGTTCAAGATGATTCAGCCAACTATTTATTTGATTATGAAATCCCACAACACAATGAAAAGCTCCATCATCTGGACCGCAATCAGTAAGATAAAGTAAACCCTGAAGCCCAAATTTAATGGGTTGTTTTAAACTCGTATCCCAATGAAGCGGACTTCCTAAAAAAGTAAACTCTTCAGTCTCTGGCGGATTAAAACTTACTTTATCAATCGTTTTGTATATTTTCGTTGTATTATAAAGCTGTTCGTAAGCTTTTTTTATTCTTGGTGAAAACCGATTCCTATTTAAGGTTTCGTGATCTGAAAAATTAACCATCAGGCCTTTTTGATTTTCATGTCTTTTATACCAGGTTTTCTTTTTGTTTGGATCCATTTTTAGAAAATTCCATATTGCTTGTTCTGTATCTTCGCAATCTTTTTTTGAAATGGCATTTTTCACAACAACATAACCATATTTATTCCAAAACTGAAGATCTTCTTCAGATAAAACTTCCTCTGTAAGATCTTCGGCTTCGACATTTTTGTTTTTCTTCTTAGTGGTAATCCAGGTTTTAAAAGTTTCAAGATCAGGTTTGTCAAAATATAAAAACTGAAGGGTATCCTCCATGCTAATGCCTAATTCATACAAAGCGTTCATCTCATTATCCCAGGTTTGAGTATCAATTTTTGAATTAGAAACAGAGCAATGCAAACTTCGTTTCCATAATTTTTCAAGATTAATTTCGGACATATTTTTTCAAGTTTACTCAATAATCGCTTATTCAAAAATAGTGCATTTATTATAGTCTTTTTATAGTATAAATACGTGTTTTTATTTTTAATTAATGTTATTATCCCGCCTGATTTTATTTTGGAGGAAGTTAAATGCATTTATTAAATTAAAAACAAGAGTGGCTTTATGCTTTCAATAAAGTTTTGCTTGATGGAAGTTATAATCATCTGAAAATTAAATTTTGCAGCCAATTTTAAGCTCACAGGTTAAGCGTTTTGTAATGTCTAAAGTTGATAATCAATGTTTTGAATTCGTTGTAGAGAGCGGAAAACACAATCCAAAGAGAGTATTAAGGTACAAGCTTATTACTTAAAATATTGATTTACATTTAATTGTGTAATAAAATCATAAAATAGTGAAACAAAAAAGCATTTTATATAAGTTAAATTTGATAAAAGCTTATTATAAACTTAAAAATTTAATTTATGAAAACGATATTCAAATCAAAACTGATACTAGTATTTATGATGTTAGTAGCACTAACTGTTTTTTCATGTAAAACAAGCTCAGCTTCGGGAACCACAGTTTCAACAGATTCAGACGCAGTAAAAGCAGGAGACAGCACATCAATAAATTCAGGTAGCAGAGGGACAACCCGAGCGAATGAAGGAAATGAAACTGGAGATCCAGCACCAGGAGATCGCACGCAGCCTAAGAAATAATTTAGTAAATCGTGATAAGTTAATGAACCTATCACGATTTACCGAACTAGAAATTTTTAAAATCCCATTTTTTATGAAATGGGATTTTTTTTGTTTGCTACTATTTCGCTATTGTAAACTAAATAAATTACTTACTATTTTTATGTATATTTGATTATAGCGTTAAAAAATGAAAAAGTAGTAGATGAAAAATAGAGCCAATCATTTTCAATTGAACCTTATAAGTCAATATAGATATTTGATTTTAATCATTTTTTTAGGAGTATTTTTTTCCTGCGCAAAAAAGTTATATCAAAAAAACGATTATACATTCTACAAAGAAAATTTTAAGCTTGATGCTTCTTCTGCATTAAGAACAGACGGCGTTTATGTTCTGGATCACACTTGGACAGATGAAAACGGAGGCACAACCAAACTGTCAAAAGAGCATCGATTCTATAAATTTTATGAAAGTGGACAATGTAATTTGACTTTAGATCTTTCTGATCAAATAAAAACCAATGAAGATTATATAAATGCAGTAAGCGAAGATTTTTTGGTCAAAAAAAATACACTTTTTGAAGGCTATTATATCCTTGAAAACGATAAAATAGTGATACAAAGAGCTGTAGTTCCCCGTCAGCAGTTTGAATACAAATACGGTTATATAAAAAAAGACAGCATAATATTTGTTAGCGCGACAATTCATGGAAAAGGAAAATTTCACGATAAGTATTTCACTGAAACATATAAGGAATATTATTTTTTTAGACCTTTAGAAATAAAAAATGATAGCAATCCGCAATGGTGAAAGCAGAAATACAATTAAACTTACTTAATTAAACGTTTTAAAATGCAAACAAAATCAAATCGAAATATCAGATCTTTTCTCAATACTGTAAAAAATATAATCTGCATTTTTCTGTTATTGTTTTTATCTATAAAATGTACTGTAAAAGAACCTGATTTTACTGTAAAAGGAGATGAAACCATTATAAAAGATGTACAAATAAATGTCGAGGTAATAAAACAAAATGAATTGATAATGACAACTGCTTTTTATAAGGGTAAAAGTTATAAAATTGATAATGAAAAAGCACTGCGTTACAAAATTTATGTATCGTACAAAAATCACGTTTTTTATAGATTTGAAACTGATAATCTGCATGGAAAAATAAAGGGCGAATCTATAAATCAAATCATAATTGGTAAAAAACAGGATTCAGTTGCCGTATTATACCGGCCTCTTAATGAAAGTGATACTGATGGTGGAAAAACTTTGCAACCTTTGGATGTTCTTTTTAGTAACATAAAGGAAAAAGCCATAGAAAAATCAAAATTCACAACTTTATATAAAAATAAGTAAATTATTTGTTCCAACTTTTACAAAATAAAAGACATGAAAAAGTATGTTTTAATTTATATAACTACATCATTTTTAATAGTAGCCTGCAAAGATGCATCTCAGAATAAAGAAACTGCTTCTGAATTGAATAAAACGGCTGTTGATTCTTCTTCAAAAGAAGTTAAGCCTCAAAATATAACAGATTGCAAAGAATCAGAATCTCTGGTATTTGAAGGAGAAACTTTTACATCTTATACCGAAGATCGTATGAGAGGGCAGGGCATCGTATCTTTTACGATGAATATAAACGACCGACTTACAATTTTAAATGAAGACGATACGAATTTTGGTGAGATTGTACTGAATGAAGATATGACTTATTTTACGCTAACAATGCCTAAAAAGGTTGTAGCAAGAAAAGTGATTCCTAATTATGATTTTGCCACTTTTGATTTTGATGCTGAAGAGGTGAATGCTAATAACGAATATCTTTTTATTTACTTAAATAAAGAAAAGAAAAAAGTAAAAAAAACAGATCTTAAGTTTACATTTTTGACATGGGAGAATTACATTAAAAAACATTCCCTAAAATTGAAAACATGCAATTTGCTTATGAATGCAAAAGGTCAAGATTTAACTTTTGATGTAACTGAAGTAAATGGGGACGAAATAAAAATCAAATCGTCTAAAAATTGCTCGGGAGAAGATGCACCTTATGAAAGTATCAAAGGAAATATAAAATGGAAATCCGGCAACTTATTATTAATAGATTTAGCTGTTTGTAATTAAAGAACGGAAAAGTTATCTTATTTTTTCATGAATATTGTTTTGACCTATTTTAGATTTTTTGATAATTAGAATAAATGATGTTATTTATCTATGATAAAAATAAACTTTTAAGTAGAAAGACACTTTTATAAATTTAAAATTAAAGAAAGTTAATTAAATTATACTAATTCGATAGAATTTATATATATTTGTAAAGTAGAAAATTTCTACATGAACTTATCCAGAAAGACTGAGGGAATAGGCCCGATGATGTCTTAGCAACCTGTTGCCAAATAAGGTGCTAAATCCTTCCGTTCGGCGGACAGATAAGAAAGATTTTCATAGTGAATCTGAGTAAGCTCATTAATATTAAATTTTTTGTAGTTAAAATGAAATCAGCGCTATTATTATTTGTCCTTTATAAACAAATTAAACTATCATTCGAAGAAAATAAACCAATAGTTTTCCGAATGCAAATCCTGTAATTTTTCTAAATGACTTTTTTTTTTATTAGTATTTAACCAGCCATTTAAACTGGATAGGGTAGACTATTGCTTTTCAGAGAGAAATCGCTAAACATCAGTATGGCTTACAAACCATTATAAAATTACTTCGCACTTTTAAAATTCTTTCAAAGGTGCAATCAAAAATAATATTTTAATTTAAAATGATCAGGAAATGAATGTTATGGAAAAACAAACAAAACCAAAGCAATTAGAACAATATTTTTCTAAGTTCAGAGAAAATACAATAGGAGTGAATCACACTTTTGATTCCATTTATGGCAAACAAAATTTATTATACGCCGACTGGGTTGCCAGCGGAAGATTATATGTTCCTGTTGAGGATGTTATGCTCAATAAAATTGGTCCAATGATTGCTAATACGCATTCATTTTCAAGTCAAACCGGGAAAGCTTCAACGTATGCTTATCAACACGCAAGAGCATCAATTAAAAAGCATGTAAACGCAAATGAATCAGATGTTTTAGTAACAACAGGAACCGGAATGACAGCTGCTTTGTCAAAGCTTCAGCGCTATCTGGGTTTGCGTACTGCAGATAATAATGTACATTCTAAAACGACTGATATTCAGGATAAACCAGTAGTATTTATTACGCATATGGAACATCATTCAAATCAGGTTCCGTGGTATGAAACCAATGCAGATGTCGTTATATTACCTTCTGATGAAAACAATTTGGTGAACCCAAAAATCCTTTCTGAAAAAATAAAAAAATACGCCGACCGAAAATTGAAAATAGGTTCGTTTACAGCCTGCTCGAATGTTACAGGTATAATTACGCCTTATTATGAACTGGCCAAAATTATGCATCAAAATGGCGGATTTTGCTTTGTTGATTTTGCAGCTTCTGCACCTTATGTAGAAATCGATATGCATCCGGAAGATCCTGAAAAACAATTGGATGCGATTTTCTTTTCTCCACATAAATTCTTAGGCGGACCAGGAACCTGTGGTGTTTTGGTTTTCAATGAAAAATTATACAAAAGCAATATTCCGGATAATCCTGGCGGAGGAAACGTAAAATGGACAAATCCCTTTGGAGAATACCAATACAGTGATGTCATCGAAGTCAAAGAAGATGGGGGAACTCCCGGATTTTTGCAGGTGATAAGAACCGCTTTATCAATTGAAGTAAAAAATCAAATGAAAGTGGAAAATATCAAAAACAGAGAAAAAGAATTACTTGATCTCTGTTATAGGAATTTTCAAAAAATACAAGGTTTAGCTGTTTTGGGAGATATTAAAACCGAAAGAATTGGCTGCATTTCGTTTATAGTAGAAAATATCCATTATAATTTAATTGTCCGCATTTTAAACGATCGTTTCGGAATTCAGGTTCGTGGGGGCTGGTCGTGCGCAAGTACTTACGCGCATTATTTGTTTGATATTAGTGAAGAAAAATCAAAACAAATTACAAACGAACTTCTGGACAAAAATCAAAAAAATAAGCCGGGCTGGGTTCGTTTATCGCTCCATCCAATCATGACCAATGAAGAAGTTCTTTTTATTTGCGATGCCATAAAACAAGTAGTTTTAAATTATCAAAACTGGCAAAAAGATTATAAATACAATTCGGCAACAAATGAATTTGAGAATAATATTAAAAATGAAACAATTCAGCAAGAAACAGAGCAATGGTTCTTGTTGGAATAAAAGTCCAAAGGTTAATAATTAATTGTTTGAAAGTATTATGATTCAATCTAATAAGAAATTATAAATTATTGATTTAATTTTTAAAATAATAAATTTAAAAGAAGAATTATTTATAAATTCACAGTATGAAAGCAATAATTATTGGCGCAACAGGTTCAACAGGAGGATTTCTGGTTGATGAACTTTTATCAAACGCAGATTATACAAGTGTAGCAATTTTTGTACGAAAGCCTACAGGTATACAAAACCCAAAGCTTACAGAACATGTTATTGACTTTTCTAAGATCAGTGATTACAAGGATATAATTGTGGGCGACGTTATTTTTTCTTGTTTAGGAACAACATTAAAAGCTGCTGGCTCTAAAGAAAATCAACAAAAAATTGACTTTGATATTCCTGCAATTTTTGCCGGATTAGCAAGAAAAATTGGGGTTTCATCTTTTGTCTTACTCTCTTCTTATGGAGCCTCATCCCAAAGCAAAGTTTTTTATTCTCAATTAAAAGGAAAACTCGAAGAAAAGATTGCGGAACTTAATTTTGAACAATATATTATTTTCAGACCCGGAATACTTGTAAGACCAGAGCGTTTTGGTGAAAAAGTAATGGTTAAGGTGTTAAATGCAGCTAATACAATAGGTTTACTCACCAAATTTAAACCATTACCAACGAAAGTCTTGGCACAGAAATTAGGAAAAGCACCAAAAGTGTTGCCAGACGGTAAAGTCATAATAGAACTTAAGGAAATATTTAGTTTTTGAAATATAAATAGTTTTACTGAATAGAATAGAGAATTAATGTTCTTGTTATTAAAAATTAATTAAAAAATATAACGATATGAATTACCACCAATTAGCATTTACAGATGCCATTAAAAAAATACAGGAAGAAGTGGGCAGTAGGGGCACTTATGATCGTATGGAAAAAATGTCTGTTGTTGATGGATTAACAGATAATGAAGTCCGTTTTATAAGCGACCGGGATAGTTTTTATTTGGCTAATTTTGGAGAAAATGAATATCCATACATTCAGCATCGCGGCGGACCCGCCGGCTTTATTAAAGTAATTGATAATAAAACGATCGGAATTGTTGATTTTGCCGGTAACCGACAATACATTTCTACGGGTAATATTTCTAGAAATGAAAAAGTAGCTTTAATTATGGTTTCGTATCCGCAAAGAGCGAGATTGAAAATGTACGCAAAAGCAAAAATTGTCGAACTGAAAGACAATCAGGAACTATATGATTTGTTGAAACCTGACGATTATCAATTTCGTCCCGAAAGAATAATGATTTTTGAAATCCAGGCTTACGACTGGAATTGTCCACAGCATATAACTCCGCGGTTTACAACCGAAGAAATTGAGCAGGCTTTATTGCCACAAAAAAAATATATTAGCGATCTTGAAAGTAAGGTACAAGAGCTTGAACTAAAATTATCTCAAAAATAGAAAATGTGAGTAATTTTTTTTTGTTTTTGATTATAATTTTTTTAGTACGCATCTAATTTAGATTATTACTTTCTTCCAAAGTAATCTTCTAAATTTATCGTATAAAGTAGTTAAGGAATATAATGTGTAATTGATATTTTTTCTTGAATTAATTTTCTATGACAACTTCTTCCTTGACCCATTTTACTTCTTCATTTTCAATAATAACTGTTATTGTATCTCCATCTTTTACTTCTCCTGCAATTATTTTCTTTGCTAAAGGCCTTCTTAAATGGCTTCTGATAATACTTTTAATAGGTCGCGCACCATATTTTGCATTGTATCCGCTTTCCGCAAGATAAAGTTTTGCATCCATCGGAATTTCGACCTTTATATTTATATTTTTAAGTAAATCCATAAACTCCTTTTTCAGGTGGATTTCAAATATTTTTAATGCATTTTCCTTACTGATAGGCGCAAAAGGTACAATCTCTGTTAAACGTCCTAAAAATTCAGGTCTGAAGTAATTCCCCATAATTTCCATTAAGGAATTAGAACCCGGAATCTGACCTTTATTAAAAGTTTCAACAATATGATCTGCACCAATATTTGAGGTAAAAAGTATTATAGCATTCGAGAAATCGCCTTCTTTACCTAATCTGTCATGCAATTTCCCTTCATCCATAATCTGAAGAAAGACATCAAAAACAGAAGGATGCGCTTTTTCTATCTCATCAAATAAAACAATTGAATAGGGTTTTTGCCTGATCTTGTTTACCAACAATCCACCTTCTTCATATCCCACATAACCTGGAGGCGCTCCGTAAAGCAATGCTGCTGAATGTTCTTCTTTAAATTCAGACATATCAAATCTGATAATAGCATTTTCATCCTGAAAAAGAAACTCAGCCAAACTTTTTGCTAATTCTGTTTTTCCGGTTCCAGTTGGTCCTAAAAAAAAGAAAGACGCAATGGGTTGCCCGGCTTTGCTTAATCCGGATCTGGACTCTAAAATAGAGCCTGCAACGGTTGCAATACAATGATCCTGACCAATAACTCTTCGGCCTAAAACCTCTTCAATACTATTCAGTTTTTGCTTTTCTTCTTCTTTTAATTTTCCGGCAGGAATACCCGCGAAATCAATCAGTTACTGGCGTCTGTAGAACAACAGGCTAAAGAAAGTAGTTTTTCTAAAAATAATGATCCGTATTTGATGATTAAGCCTAAGATTGATGAATCTACAGGAAAATCGTTTGCAATAAATTACTGGTCAACTTGTGCCGAGGAAGGAAATGATATTAAAGCTGGTACAGTGCTGGAATCTAAAGATGATTTGTATTTTGTAAGCAAAGAGGCCATATTAGTTACTAATACTGTTGGAGGAACAAATAAACAAAATAATAAAGACCGTATTCTGGCGTATCGAAACGCTTTATTAACACGAGGCAGAATCGTTACTTTTGCAGATATTAAGGCTTTTGGATTCAATCATTTTAAGAATTGCATTACCGATATTAAAATCGAAAAAGGAACACGAAAAGAAATTTCCGTAAAAGCAGGATTTAGCCGTACAGTCGATATTCACTTAAAAGTTAATACCATAGAGAAAGATTATTTGTCGGCAACAGAATGGGATTATTTATCTGAAAGTTTCATGAAAAATTTAAAGAACAGATCATCGAACGTTTTTCCGTATCGTTTATTTATTGAAGGTTAAATTGTTGTCGCATAAAAAACTCCGTTATTATATTGGAGTTTTTTATGTATTAAATTAGAATGAAATCAAGTTGCCCTTTTATGATCTATTAAGCCACAGATTTCAAATTATCACCATCTTTTAAACGTAGTCTTCTAAAAACCAGCCCTGATAAAATCGTTAAAGAGCCTACAACTAGAAAAGTGTAGCGAAAAGCATTGTGAATTTCATTGTGAATAAGTTTTACATCGCCTTGAAAAACTTTAAGTACCAATAACCCAAATGCAATTCCAAAACCAATTGCAAGCTGCTGATTTACTGAAACTAACGAATTACCGCTGCTGGTGTGATAGACTCTTAAATCTGCTATAGAAATTGAATTCATTGAGGTAAATTGTATGGAGTTGAAGAAACCCAAAACCGCAATTATAGGGATATACCAGTAGATAGAGGTATGAATTGATGGAATTGCCAAAGCGCAAATCAGAGCACCGATAATAAAAGTATTGACCATTAGGGTTTTTCGATATCCAAAAGTATTCAGAATGCCAATTACTGCCGATTTTCCAAACATCGCTGTAAGTGCCATTGGTGCTACAATCCATCCTGATGTAACCGCTGACTGACCGTAAGCAATCTGGATCATCATGGGCAGTAGCAACGGAATGGAACTAAAACCCAAACGTGTCGCCAAATTGCCCACTATACCCACGCGAAAGGTTCTTACCTTAAATAAATTTAAAGGAAAAATAGGATTATTGTCTTTAATAGCATGACAATAATACCAATACAGCATTAAAAATCCTGACATTAAAACAAGTAAAACCGGAGATAAGCGAACTGTATTGCCAAATAATTCTAAAGAAATAGATAGCAGGAGTGAAGCAGCTGCAAAAATTAAAAACCCTTTTAAATCAAAATCGATTATTGGTGATTTATAATCCGGCATGTATTTCAAACTTAAAACGATACCAATAAGGCCGAAAGGAATATTGATTAGAAAAATCCAGTGCCAGGATAAATAATCGACCATATATCCGCCAACTAAAGGGCCTAATACGGGACCAATTAATGCAGGAATAATGGCAAAATTCATTGCCTTTAATAATTCTCTTTTTGGAAAAGTTCGAATAAGCGCCAGTTTTCCCACCGGAGTCATTAAGCTTCCACCAATTCCCTGAATAACACGGGCAAAAATCAAATGACTTAAGTTTTGAGAAAGGGCACAAAATAAAGATCCCAAGCTAAATAAAAAGAGCGCAAAAATAAATACTTTTCGGGTTCCAAATTTATCCGATAAAAAGCCGCTTACAGGCATGAAAAGCGCCAGGGTTAGAACATAACTGATGATGGCATTCTGCATTTCTAGCGGTGACTCCTGCAAATCTCTCGCAATTGCAGTTATTGATGTATTAAGAATTGTAGAATCAAGCATTTGCATAAAAATAGATGTCGCCAGAATTAGGGGTAATATTTTTTTGATTGCTTCGTTATCGATATTTACATTCATATATTTCTTTTTTACTTGAAAGATTTCCGATGTAGTATTATATTAGTATCAATTCTATAAAATTACAAAAGATATAGGACTTATTGTCTTTACAATAAATGAAAAAAAGATACCGTTGCTGATATCTTTTTTCTGAAATTCTAGAAGGATTAAATAGATTTTTTGGGTGTAACCTTTCAGAATCATTATCCATTTTTTAAATCTTCATCTAAATCCTGAGCGATGTCGCTGTTTTTTTGAAAGTAAGGATCATCTGTATCGTTTTCATTCTTCTCGCCATCTACATCATTATCTGTAGCAAAGTCGTTGTGCAGATTATCTTCATCAAAATCTTGATTTTCAAAATCATTACGCTCATCACTCAACTCTTGGTTTAAAACCTGATTTTCATCATTCGTAACTGAATTGTCTAGTGGAGCACTTTTATCATCTGCCTTAAATCTTTTTTCATCTTGAGAATACGGTTCATTTTGACCGAAATTTTCCCTGCCATTTGTATTCATAATATCAATTTTCTAAATTATTTTTTAGTCTTAGTTGTTTTGGAATCTGAGTCTGTTGACTTAGTAGTGCTTTTTGATTCAGCTTTCTTACTATCTGTATCATCTGATTTAGAAGAACTTTTCGAATCAGCTTTCTTACTATCAGTATCTGTTGACTTAGAAGTACTTTTTGATTCGGCTTTCTTAGTATCTGTGTTAGTTGACTTAGTAGCACTTTTCGAATCAGCTTTTTTGGTATCTGCATCAGTTGACTTTGATACATTTTTTAATTCACTTTTTTTTGAATCGTCAGCTCTGGTATCTGCTTTCTTATCTGATGATTTTGCACCTGTTGTGCTGCTTTTTTTATCGTTTGAAGTTTTCATAATTTAACTATTTAAGTTTATAATATTGCTAAAGTAAATGATGTGAAAATCAATATTTTATAATAAAACACTTCAATAATTACATAATTAACAGCCAATGATTTGCGTAAGAAAATATTTCTGTCTTTATAATTTGCTTTTTTATAGAAAGCCAAAAAAAATTGAGACAATTTTAGTACTATAATGGAGTTTTACTGAAAAATGGAATGAGTAATTATGAGAAAAGCTGTAGTCTTATTTTAAGATTACAGCTTTTCTATTTATAAACTGGCAAGACTTTCAATTAAAATTACTGCAACTTTGTCTATGGACTGAATAACGATTTCTTCAGGAGAACCTTTAAATACTTCCCGATGTTTAATTTTGTTTTCGGGAGTTATAATGTAAAAGAAAATAGTACCAACCGGTTTTTCTTTCGTTTCGCTGCCACCATTCGTTGTAAGTCCGGTAATGGCAACTGTAATTTTAGAATTGAATAATTTTGAAGCCTGCTGTGCCAAAATTTGGGTCACTTCTGCAGATTCCGGTGTGCACTTTTCTATGACGCTGTGCGGAACATTTAAAATCTGTTCTTTTACAAAAACTTCATAACATACAATTCCTCCGCGCAATATAACTCCTGATTTTTCGGTCATAGCAAATTCAGCAGCCATTCTGCCGGCGGTTGCGCTTTCGGCAAAAGCAATATTCCATCCTTTTGCAGCTATTGCATTACTGCACTTTATAACAATTTCTGAAGGCATAAAATAAACTTTAATTTTACAAATTAATTTTAAAATGAAGAGGCATTTTTTACAGAAACATTCTGTTGATAATGACATTCTAACATTGATTTCATTAAATGAGGATTGTAAACAGCCGTTACAAACTCATCCCAGGTTTTTTCGGGAATAAGCTCTTTTAATAATTGCTCAACTTTCAGCACTTTTGGCGCATTTTCTTTTATCAAAGTGTCCCATTCTTCATGAAAGTTAAGAATATCATCCGGATAAACCATTTTTCTTTCGGTGTTTTCGTTAATAACTTCAAATGGTTTTTCTACATTCAGATAACCGTAATCATCCGTAAGTTCTTCGCCGGGATGGATATCTCTTATGGCAATTTCAAAATCATATGGTGTGCTAAAACAGCTTGGTTTAAAGCTGTGATTTACAAATTTCCCGTTGTCCCAGCACAAAACCATTTCGCCATTTTTATTGGTGAAAGAATAGGTATCAAGATATTTTTTTATGTTTTGATTCAGATTCGCCATTTTTTCTCTTGTGAAAATTTGATCAAGATCGTCCTGCACCCAAGTAATTGTTCCTCTCGGTATTAGTTTTGTAGCGACAACACCATACCCTTTTTCTTTACTTATAAAGCGTACTTCTGTATCAGGATGTATCATATTACAATTAAACTAATTTTAAACATTCACGTTCATAAACTTCTTTTCTTAAACCGCTGCTTGAAAAACGGTGATTGCGTTTATTGTAGAGAAGGTGTATACCTTTTTTTTCGCAATATTCGCGTCCTGTAAAATTAGAATCCCGGTATTCATCGCCAATAATTCGAACATCTATAGTAAAGGACTGAAGAATGTCCTGTAGATCCTGCTCTGTTGCATACGGAATAATTTCGTCTACAAATTTGCATGCTTTAAGCTGTATATATCTTTCTACTACAGATTGTGTTGGTTTATTTTTTTCAGGTCGGTCAATTGTGGGATCTGTCTGCAGACCAACAATTAAATAATCACAATGCAATTTTGCTTCCTCAAGCATTTTAACATGACCCGCATGTAATAAATCAAATGCACTAAATGTAATTCCGGTTGTAATTTTCTTTAATTCCATCTCATTAATTTTTGATTAAACGTTATTTAAATAAATCAATAAATTGATTGAAAAAGCTTTTTTTCTTAAATTCAGGCTGCACTTTCAGCAGGGCATTTATGTACTCCTGATGCGGAATTCGATTTCCGTTTTCTGCCAGATCCCAAATACCACATTCAGAATATTTTGTAAGGTCATCCCAATCCGGACGGTCTGTTACGGGATAAATACATATTCCTCTTAAATCAACTCCATTTTTTTTTGCCCTTAAACATTCGGCCGAAATTTCATTTAGCCATTCAACGCGTCCTGATCCAAAATGTCCGGTCTCTGAAACAAATATTGGTTTTTGATAGCGATTGTATGCCTCTTGTAATAATTCAGAAAAAGGAGTTCTTTTTTGTTGTGTATCCGGCCAATCGATTGGAGGCCCGTTTATTTCCCATTGGCAATTCCAGTAATAGTTGAACCCTAAAATTTCCAGAAAATCTTCAGAGCCTCCTAATTCAGGACACATTCTGCCGGCAATAATATCCATTGCCTGATATTGATTTTCGTTTGTATCAATAGTAGCATTTAAGACTTCAGTTGCCGCAAAGTGAATTTTAACCAATGGTTCGACCAAGACAATACAAGATTCGGGATCTATACTTTTAATTTTTTTTATACCCAAAATCGCAGCTTTACATAAATGGTATTTAATATCCCAGCCACTGTTTACAGCAAAAGGAACAGTTCCTCGCACGTCGCCTGAATGCCAGGATAAAAAACTAATTTCGTTTATAGGCACAACAAATAAAGGCTGTTTTGAATGTTCTTTATAAAACAAAGTAAAAGCTTCGCATAGTTTTTCGAATCGACTGCAAAAGTGAGGATGTGTTGGATAAATACCATCCGGATAACCAAAGTGAATCAAATCCCAAATTTGCTGAATTCCAAACTTTTCTGCAGCCAGCATTCTATTGTGAACTTCAGAAAAATCATAAACTTCCGGTGATTTTTCTACAACACTCCAGCAAATACCTTCACGAACGGTTTTAATGCCAATTGCTGCCAGCGCCTCATAATCTTCAGAAAAACGAATATCATGCTGCGTTTCCTTCAATAGATTAATTCTTTCGCCAGAGCGATTAATATGATCTGCACATTCGTAACCTCCCATAAAAAAAGTAGTAAAAGGTTTCATTATACAGCTGTTTTATAAATAAGTTTATTTTCCAATTTCGCAAAAAGATCCAGCGCATTTTTAAAAGCCTGATCCATATTAAAATATTTATAATTTGCCAGTCTGCCTACAAAGTGTACATCGATAAGTTTATCGGCTTCTTCTTTATAGCGTGCATAAATTTCCTGATTACGAGGATTTGGAACCGGGTAATAAGGTTCTCCTTCATCAACCGTAAATTCTTTTACAACTGTGGTTTTTTCTGATTTTTGGTTTCCAAAGTGTTTATATTCAATGATTCTGGTAAAATCAACTTCGGTTCCCGGATAATTTACCACAGAGTTTTCCTGAAAAAAATCGGTCTCGATTGTTTCACTTACAAAATTTATAGAACGGTATTCCAATTTTTCCAGAAGACTGTGTTTAAACTCAAAAAAGCGATCTACAGGTCCGGTATAAAAAAGTTTCTCATAATTTTTATATTCGTCTTTTACATCAAAATAATCGGTTTCTAATAAAACTTCGATATTTGGATGGTTCAGAATTTTGTCGAATAATTGTGTATAACCGCCTTTTGGTAATGCCTGATAATTATCTGAAAAATAACGATCATCATAATTGGTTCGCACCGGAATTCTTTCTAAAACAGAAGCATCCAGTTCTGCAGGGTATTTGTCCCATTGTTTTTTTGTGTAATGCTTGAACATTTTTTCATATAAAACAGGTCCTACACGGCTCAAAACAGCTTCTTCGCCATTTGAAGGATGAGCAATTGGAGAGCGGTGCTCTTCCAGCCAGTTTTTCATTTCTTCTTCGTGTGAAATTGTAGTGCCAAACAGCTCATTCACAGTTGTAATATTTACCGGAATTGGTACGGTTTTATCCTCAACCCGCGCAATTACTTTATGTTGCCAAGGATACCAATCAGAGAATTGATTGACGTATTTCCACACATCTTCTTCATTGGTATGAAATAAATGTGCGCCATATTTAGAAACTAAAATACCATTTTCGTCGATATAATCAAAGCAATTTCCTGCGATATGATTGCGTTTTTCTATAATTAAAACTTTTTTTCCAATAGATGCATAACGCTCTGCAAGTACAGAACCGGATATTCCGGCACCGATTATTAAAATGTCTATGTGTTTCATTTTGCCAATTTTTTAATGATTGATTCCATTTTTTCTGCGGTTGCATCCCACGATGTTTTTTCAAGGATTTTCGCGTATTCCAATTCCATTGCTGACTGATCTTTTTTGTTTAGTAACGATTGTATAGCATGGCAAAATTCATCGTCGTTTTCAATTAACGCGACACTGTCGCTATAGTCTCTAACTACATCTGTAATTTTGGTAGAAATAATTGGTTTTCCGGCAGCCATGTACTCTAAAGTTTTGGTAGGGCTTATGTATTTTGTTGCATCATTTAACGCAAAAGGCATCATGGCAATATCAAAAGCTTTTAAATAACTTGGTAATTCATTATAAGATTTCATGCCTGGGTAGTGAATGTTATTTTCTTTTGGAAGATCGCCTTCTTCAATTTTAGCCAAAGGACCAATCATTACAAAAGAAACATTTGGCAGTTTCTTTGCGCAGTTGTGCAGCAAGTCTAAATCGATACGTTCGTCGATTACACCATAATAACCTACAATTGGATTTTGCAGATGAGCAATATCACTTGCAATAGAAATTCCATTTAACGCCTGGGCAAAATGCTCCTGATCTACAGAACTTGGAAAACAATATACATTTGAATGAAGTTTTTCTTTTGATTCATACAAAGATTTTCCACCTGTAAAAACAATATCGGCATGAGCCATAAGATATTTTTCCTGATTGATAAGATGTTCCGGAGCGCCTTTAAAAAGGGATAATTCGTCCATGCAATCGTAAATTACGGTTTCAAAATTTATTTTTTCCAGTAAAGGAGAAAATGAAGCCGAGTAAAACCATCCAATAGGGATTGTTTTGTTTTTTACATAATGCGTAAGAATATTTGCAATTGATTCAATGTCTCGTACATAAGGCTGTAAAACGTTTAAATTATCGCTAACAGTAATAAGATTTCCAGTTTCTTGTGAATTATCATTATGAATTGGTTCTTCAATAAATAAAACTTTCATATTAGATGCCAGTCTGCTAATAATATGTTGCGGACGCTGGTAGACAAATTGCCATCTCAAATGACAAAACACAATCATGTCATAATGTTGTGGTGCGTCGCTACTTACGCTTATTTTTTGATTAGTGTTTTTTTGGGCATTTTTTAAATTGTTTATCATGGTTTGTAGTAATTAAAATGATTTGTTTTTCAAGG
>Ga0247806_10000356_pt1 | contig 30040 bp, 25 predicted proteins | sample UWRJL059202B1_FD_179935 | JGI IMG/M metagenome (GOLD analysis project Ga0247806, IMG submission 179935) | Plant litter microbial communities from Arlington Agricultural Research Station in Wisconsin, United States - UWRJ-L059-202B-1 | ecosystem: Environmental > Terrestrial > Plant litter >... | reverse complement strand
GCAGTTAAAATTATACCTTGTAGTTTAAATGGACAATTTCCGCTTGTTAAAGTATTACAAAAAACGGGTTGAATGAGATCTGATATGTATTTCAGATTAACTATCTCCGAGCAACTCAAAATCCACCGCCGCCTGTTCTGCACCATTGAGAAGTATGGCAAGCTGCTGTTTGCCGGCATAATAACGACGTGTCGTGATCGGCCTGAAGCTTTGCCTGCGGTAAATCACCGCTGTTTCGCCGGGCGCGTAGCTTCTTTCGCTGATCTTAAATACTTTGCGGGAAACCTGTTCCTGCTGACGCTTGTAGTAGATCACATATTCGAGCCGTATTGTGCGCGCAGGACCCTGATTTTCAATTTCAAATGAAAAATCCAGCGAATCGCCGATCGCAACTGCAGGTGTATGTACTCTAAAGCCGGAGAAAGAAATACCATGGCTGTCGAGACCATAATAATCCATAATCTCGGGATGACTTTGTTTCAGCAAAGTGCGCAGGCCATGCCTGATCAGCGCATCGGTTTCCGGGGAATTTCCCTGCCATTGGCGCGCAAGGCCGATGACGACCGTCGGATGGTGTTTGGATAGGTCGTTGAGGTGATTCGCAACGCTCCTGCGGACAGATTCAGACGGGTCGTTCTTCAGGTTTTCCAGCAATTTCAGGTTCACCAGCGGATCTTTTTTGAGCGCGGGGATTCCCATTCCCCACGGCAGCATCGGCCGGCTTCCTTCGCTTGCGAGCCGACGTACTTTGGGACTTTCGTGCAGCGACCAGCGTTCCATTTGCGCGAGCATCGGTTCGTAGTAACGCAAAATAAACGGACGGATGCCGAATTCACAGGTCACGAACTGCGTAACGAATTCCAGCGCATCGATGGAAGCATCATAATTATCCAGGCCATAAGTCGCAATGTAATCCGGGAGGAAAATAAATTCCAGTCCCTCTTGCCTGAAATCAAGGCGCAGCCGATGGATCAAAGTTTTCAGCAAGGCGACTGCTGCGGGATAATCTGCCGGAAAAAAAGTATGCAACACCGCCGTTGTGTGCGCCATCCGTTCCTTCAGCTCTTTCTGTTCGAAATCCGCAGTAAAAATCCTTTCCAGGAAAAGCGTCCGGTCGAAGGCAGGAACGGTATCCAGCAGGCTGGCCGATAGTTTTTCATAAAAAGCAGGAGAATACAGGTCTTTGAGTGCGCTCATGGATGATTTGGATTGGAATTGCGAAAGTAAGTTATTGTACGTTCATGGAAATGCGAAAAGTGAATTTTTTCTGCAAGCGTATGTCCATAAAAAGTGTGGATGCTGCTGCTGATATAATTCTACAAAAAAGCGAGGTGAATCCCGTTATGTATATTGTAATTCAATGAATTAGTCTTCAGAACTATAATTGCCGCAATTGGTATTGGCTTTGAAATTATCCCAGCAAATTCATCTAAAAAAAACACTATGAAAACAAGCAAGCAAACTTCCGGTTACGGAATGGAAGAATCCAAACTGATGAAACTGTTTGTCGATTCTTTGAAGGACATTTACTGGGCTGAAAAAGCGCTCGTGAAAGCTTTGCCGAAAATGGCAAAAAAAGCAACGGCGGAAGAGCTGGTCTCCGCGCTGGAGAACCACCTCACCGAAACGGAAGCGCAGGTAGAGAAGCTGGAACAGGTTTTCGAGCTGATCGGCGAGAAAGCGGTTGCCAAAAAATGCGACGCCATGGCGGGACTCATTGAAGAGGCAGAAGGCATCATGGAAGAAACCGACGAAGGTGCAATGCGCGATGCAGGCATTATTGCGGCTTCCCAGAAAGTCGAGCACTATGAGATCGCAACTTATGGTACGCTGTGCACATTTGCTGATACGCTCGGACAAAAAGAAGCATCTAAAATCCTGAATGAGATCCTGAAAGAAGAGAAATCTGCGGATCAGAAACTGACGCAGGTAGCTGTTTCAACGATCAATTTACAGGCCGCTGCTGAAGCGGAAGAATAAAAAAATCTTCCCCAGGTCAAAAAAGGCAATGCAGATTCGGTCTGCTTGCCTTTTTTTATGCCAGCTGATTTCGTTTGCATAAGCTGGTTTAACAGGTTGATCCTGTTTTGTTTATTGCAATTGAGAGAAAGAGACACTCCAGATACCGCTGTTGCCTGAATTACCCATTTAAAGGGGAATTGCCTGTTCAGCAGCTGGCATAGAATGTGAAGGTTTTACAATGAATCCCAAAATCTACACAGATGAAAAAGACAATTTGGAAATGCCTGGCAGTTGCAGGTCTGCTCAGCCTGGGCACCGGTTGCGGTCCTGATAAAAGTTCCAACGATCAGGATGGTGGCGCGAAAAAAACGGGCAGGAGTCTCGATCCGGAAACGGATCCGAATCACAGAACACGTTGGACAGATTCAACAATCACACCCAAACCGTGATGCACGAAATATCTAAAAACCATTTATATGTCTATACCTAAAGGAAAATTGCTCGTTATAGGCGGTGCAGAGGACAAAGAAAGCACGCAGGACCTCGAAATCATCGGCAAGAACAGAAGCTTCAAGCCTTTGGAAATTCTCAAGGAGCTGATCCCAGACCGCGATCAGAAGCTGAAAACGATAGAGATCATCACGACTGCATCGTCGCATCCCGGTGATATTGCCAAAATGTATCGCGAGGCATTCAAAAATGTCGGCTTTGACCACATCAACTTCATTGATATGGGGAATAACAACGATGCGAACAATCCTGAATTCGTAAAGCGCATCAACAAGGCGCACGCGGTGTTTTTCAGTGGTGGCGATCAGTTCCGTTTGGCAACGATCCTCGGGAACAGCGATGTGCTGCACGCCATACACGCACGCTATTCGGAGGATAAAGATTTTACGGTAGCAGGTACAAGTGCCGGGGCGATGGCAGCAGCCAAGCTGATGATCTATTATGGAGAAACGAATGAGGCGCTGCTGAGCGGTGAGGTCAAAATTTCGTCCGGACTCGGTTTCATCGACGATTGTATCATCGACACGCATTTCATCAAGCGTGGCCGCTTCGGCCGGTTGTCGCATGCGATTGTCATGAACCCGAACTGCATCGGCATCGGGATAGGCGAAGATACAGCCTTGATCATCAAAGACGGTAACCATGCAGAATGCCGCGGCTCGGGAATGGTAATCATCATCGATGGCAAGGAGATAGGGCATACGAACATTGCCTACGCAGAGGAGAATTTCCCGCTCAACATCGAGAACCTGAAAGTGCATATCCTCAGCACCGGGACTAAATTCCTGCTGAAGGAGAGAAAATTCATCCCGTCCCGGGAAGACGTGGAAAAAGAAAAAAGCGCGATGCAAATAAAATAAGAATGCATCGCGCCAGCTAATTTATTTAAACAGGAGTTTGATTAACAGAACTCAGAGGCTCAGGACAATTCCTGGGCCTTTTGTGCCTGTTGGATGTAACCAATGGTTTTGAGTACTTTATCCGCACAAACAACAATCAGCGAATCGGTCGGGGAATTGTACAAAGCGTGACCGATCGCTTCCTGTTCGCTGGAAATGACCTGGACCGGAATTTCATTGACCGAGCGGATGCCTTGCAGCAAGAGTTCCGTAATTTCTTCCCGCGTGCGGTCCCGCGTATCTTCATCGTGCTTGATGATGACTTCGTCAAACATATGTGCAACGATGCGTCCGATCGTAATCAGATCTTCGTCGCGTCGGTCACCTGTCCCGGAAAGCACGCCAATCTTGCGCGAAGCAACCACGCTGTCGGTGTATTTCTGAAGTTCTCTGAACCCATCGGGATTGTGCGCATAATCCAGGAGCACTTTTTTGTTCTTAAAATCAAACAGGTTCATACGTCCCGGCGTTTGTTCGGCCGAAGGCAGGAAACTGTTCAGCGCGTTGCGGATGTCAGCCAGATCGAAGCCTTGCAAATAGGCGGCGAGTGTGGCCGGTAAAATGTTTTTCACCATCGGACTGGACTTGCCTTGCAGGCTCAAAGGAACTTCCCGGATGTCGATGACCGGGATTTTTGTCCAGCCAGTGCGGATCGTTACGATGTTGTCTTCCAGCACAACCGCTGTTCCGCCGTTGTTGCAGTGGGATTCAATGTGCAGATTGTTGGGTTCGACGCTGAAAAGGCAAACCTGACATTGTACCTGTGAGCGCATTGCATATACAAGCGCATCGTCTGCGTTCAGGATCGTGTAACCATTGACTGCGGTACTTTTGGCTACCGTCGATTTCACAAGGGCGAGCCCTTCGATCGTATGAATGTCTTTAAGTCCGAGGTGGTCGTCTGTCACATTCGTCACAATGCTGATATCGCACTGGTCAAATCCAAGCCCGGAACGGATGATCCCGCCGCGTGCAGTTTCGAGCACGGCAAAATTGACCATCGGATCGAGCAGTACGGTTTGTGCGCTGACCGGACCAGTGCAGTCGCCTTCGAGAATCAGGTGTTCCTGGATGTAAATTCCTTCGCTGGTTGTATAGCCGACTTTGAAACCGGCTTCGCGAGCGAGATGCGCCAGCAGACGCGTGGTCGTGGTCTTGCCGTTGGTTCCCGTGATCGCAATGATCGGAATGCGGCCCGTTTTATTTTCCGGGAACAGCATGTCGAGGATGGGTGCAGCAACATTGCGTCCTGTTCCGTGGGATGGGGACAGGTGCATGCGTAAGCCGGGCGCTGCGTTGATCTCCACAATCGCACCCGTTTCCCGCGTGAGTGGCTGGTCGATGTTTTGTGCGACGAGGTCGATGCCGCATATATCGAGTCGCAGCAGGCGTGCAGCGCGTTCCATGATAAACCTGGTTTTCGGGTGAACGTGCTCTGTGACATCGGTCGCTGTTCCTCCGGAGCTGATATTGGCACTGCCTTTCAGGTAAACCGTCTTTCCTTCCGGCAATACGGTTTCAACGGCAAGGCCCTGTTTTTCGAGCAGCTGCAGCGTCAATTCGTCGATTTCTATCTTTGTCATGTTACCTTCATGACCATCTCTGCGTTCCGGGTCTATATTCGTTTCCGCCACGAGCTCTGCGATTGAGGATCTGCCGTCTCCAACCACGTGCGCCGGCGTTCTGCGTGCGGCGGCCACCAGCTGGTAGTTGATGACCAGGAAACGGTAATCGTCACCACTGACGAAGGATTCTACAATGATCCCGTTGGAAAAATCTTTCGCGATCTGGAAAGCGCTTTGCGCCTCTTCAAGACTGGTGATACGGGTGGTGATGCCGTTGCCATGATTGCCGTCGAGGGGTTTGATCACAAGCGGATAGCCAATTTGTTCCACGGCTTCCGCAAGTTCTTCAGCATCATAAATCAATACACCCCGCGGAACAGGAACGTGTGCGCGCCACAAGATCCGCTTGGTTTCGTCCTTGTCTCCGGCAAGGTCTATCCCGATGCCGCTCGTCGGATCGGCGATCGTAGCCTGGATGCGCTGCTGCTGATCGCCATAGCCCAATATGACAAAAGCATCGTCGTCAGGCCGCGTATGCGGTATGCGTCTTTTTTCTGCTTCATCGATGATGGATTGTGTGCTGGGTCCATAAGCGGCATCTGCAGCAATCTCACGCAAATCTTTCAAATCCGCCTCCAACGCGTAAGGAAGTCCTTGCGAAAGTGCTTCGAGAATGCGCAATGCCGCCTTACCTGCATAAATTCCGGCCGCTTCATGCACATAACTGAAAAGTACGTGGTACACCTGCGGCGTAATCGTCTCGCGTGCCTCCGCGAAGCTGATCCTGCTGCCGGACAAAACCTGGAGTTGCAGCGCGAGTTGTGCAACGAGTTCCTGCGCAGGCAGCTCTTCCACCTGGTCGAGCCAGTCCTGGATGGATCCGGCGGCAGTACCCTGCATTGCAACTGTTTCGAACAATTGTTTGAATTTCTCCCGCGTTTCTGGTTTCAGGAGCGGATCAGCGCCGTGGGTGTCGAGCTTCAAAATGATCAGTTTCGTATGCCGGTCGGACCAGTAATTGGGTCCGCGCATCACATTGGTTTCTATAACTTCCATCGGTTTTATATGTTTCTTTTAACAGCTGTAAGAAATCGCTGTGCCAGCGAAGCCGTTTTCATAGGCCGGAACATCGCAATAATCCGTTGGCCCGGATGTAACGATTGTCTGCGGCTTGTGAACGCGCCTGCAATCTGTTCCTGCATGCTTTTGCTCGCGAAAATACTGGCTCCAGCGCTGTACGGCACGTAATCCTTCCCCAACGAAAGTAGTTCACCTAAAACACTCATTTTCCAGTGTTTGTCTGGGTTGCGGACATAATTCCACAGGTAATTCTCAATTAGAGGAAAAATGGGGGTGATCCGGCAGGAAACCGTTGGCATCCGGCTTGTCAATCATTGGATATGTTTAACCAGTCTGCACTGCAGGCACAATATAAAGTATCATGTCAAATAACAGCAACAGAGAATCCGAAGAGAATTCAAAAAATCAGGCTCAGCCAGGACAGGGAACATCCCAGAATCCGCAAAACGCGAACCCGGCAAATCAAAATCCAACCGGTCAGCCAGGTCAGAACCCACAAGGTACGCAGCAGCAAACCGGACAACCTGGTTCAGCGCAAAATGAGTATGGAACACAACGCGGTTCACAGCCACAAGGTTCTTCCCAGCCTAATCAGCCTGGACAGGGAACACCAGCAGGTGAGAACCAGGGTCAGTCCGGACAAAACAATCCTACGGGACAAAGTCAAAGCAATCCAACCGGACAAAATCAGGCTGGACAACCAGGACAATTCGGTCAGACAGGCGCTCCACAGAATCCCGCTGACAAAAACACCACTGAAGAAGAGGAAGATGACGATCTTGGCACAGGAGCTGGCCAAAGCTTGTAATGCTTTCTGCGTGAAAACCAAAGCGTTAAATCGAGTCCTATCGGTTTAACGCTTTTTTGAATTTCCAATATCCAATTTTAAATACGTAAGCCATGAAAAAGCAATTCCCCCAACCAGGTAATGTGCCTTCAGAACATACGACAGAAGATGCGGATTTCCGTGCCAGTGAAGAAAATCCTGTCGATGAAACCATGGAAGAACAAGTAGCAGAAAACGACCGCACGGGTTTCGATAACAATCCGGAAACTTCGGGAAAACCGATAGTACCGGATGAACCCGCAACCAATCCTCCTGTTGCTGATCCCGCCATCGATCCGGATTCCATCTCCGATTATATCCCCGGAGAAGAAAGTGATACGCCGAATGAAAACCAGCGTACCGTAGCAGCCAGACAATTTGGTGGCGAGGAAGACAACAGTAAGTCAACAGGTTACAAAGATTATATCCATCCATCCGCCCACAATTCCGTGACAGGAAGCCCAAAAAAAGGTGATCAGGAGTCTTCGGATGAAAACCCGTCATCCGATGCGCCATGAGCAAAAAACAAAACATAGCATTGCATGTACTTGCGCTGGAACAAGAAATGGCGCAGGAACAAAGCCCTGAATTCAACAGGAAGGTACTCGAACTCCTACCGAATGTCATTTGTATCCACGATTTCAGCAAGGCTGACAATATTTTCGTAAACCGGAATATTTTTCAGGCCGCCGGATACAGCGCGCAGGAAATTGCAGACCTGGGCCCGGAACCGGAGAAAGAGCTGATCCATCCCGAAGATTTGGCGGAGCTGGAATGGAACCTGGAAGCCATCCGCGACGCGCGCGACGGAGAAGTGCTGGAATGCGCCTACAGGCTCAGGCATAAATGCGGGCAATGGACAAATCAATTGTCCCGTTACCTCGTTTTTACCCGCGATAACGCCGGAAAAGTACAGCAATTTCTCAGCGTCACAACCGATGTTTCAGAAATCTGCAAAGCCAATGAAATACTGGCGTCGAAAAACCAGGAGCTCGAAGATAACAATGCGGCGCTCGCTTCTTTCAGCTACATGGCAAGCCATGATCTCCAGGAACCACTCCGGAAGATACGGACATTTAGCAAGCTCATCATGCAGACGGAAAACAAGGGGCTACAACCGGTTGTGAAAAATTACCTGAACAGGATCTCGGACTCCACCGCCCGCATGCAATCCCTGATCGACGATTTGCTGAGCTACTCCAAAACAAGCAGCGAGGAACTCGTATTTGAGCTGACCGACCTGACCGCCATTGTCCGGGAAGTGACCGGAAACCTCCAGGAAAGCATGGACGAAAAACGGGCTGTCGTGCACATGGACAAGCTTCCTGTATTGCCAGTTTTGGTCGTGCAGGTCCGGCAATTGTTCGAAAACCTGATCGCAAATGCCTTGAAATACAGCAGGCCAATGACAGCGCCTGAAATACATATTTCGACGGAAGATATATCCGCCCGGGAATCCCGCGCGCTGGGCGACAATACAAATAAGCGTTATGTAAAGATCTGCGTGAGGGACAATGGAATTGGATTCGAGCAGGAGTACGCAGACAAGATTTTCGACTTGTTTACAAGGCTCCATGGCCGGGAAGAATATGCAGGAACGGGAATCGGGCTTGCCATCTGTAAGAAGATCATGCTCAATCACAAAGGGATGATCAAAGCGGTTGGACAGCCGGGATGTGGATCCGTTTTCTATTTATATTTTCCATGCGTTGTCAGTGAATAAAAAACGCTACCTTTGCCGCTTATTGAGTGAAGAGGGTATATGGAGGGAAAAGAAATTCGAATCTTATTGATCGATGATGATGAAGATGACCGCGAAATATTTACCGCGGCGATGCAGGAAGTGGCACCCGCCAACACCTGTGAGACAGCGATCAGCGGAAAAGAAGGATTGAGGCATTTAATGGCCACAAACCAATTGCCGGATTTAATCTTTCTCGATTTGAACATGCCCCTCATACATGGCTTTGAATGCCTGAAGATGCTAAAAGAAAATGACAGGCTGAAAGAAATCCCAGTCGTGATTTACAGTACTTCCAATAACCAGCCGGATGTGCAGCGGGCTGCCGCCCTGGGTGCATCTGCGTATTTATCGAAGCCAAGCCAATACACACACCTTTGCGAAAAGCTTCGCAACATCTTATTGCTCGATTTCCGCCAAACCATCAGACAACACCAGTATCTGGGCTTGATCTGAAGCTGAATTAGTTACAGCTTGTTTTGCACACTCTTTTCAGAATAAATAGCCTAAAAGTCCCCCGCGATCAGCGAAGCGACAAGAATCCCATATTTAGACTGGAATACCAGGAACTCGCGTTTGCCCATCAATCCGTCGTTGATTTCTGGAAGGGTATCACAGCGTATATCGGGCCAGCCCAATCCCGAATGAAGCTCGCAAAACACATGGTAAGCTTCTTCCCGGGGTTAATTAGCCCGGCATACCGCTACAAAGAACGCTGAAGAACAGAACAATACCGCCCCGTAAATTCAAGGTAAATAAACCGGTAGAGGTCTCAGTAATTTTTCCGTCGGTGTTACTAAAACATTGTGTATCGTCTGAAAACGCACGGATTGACTGCTTTCGGGAGCACCTGGATGGAAGTGTTGATTTTTTTACGCACACCTTTCGGCAATACCCACTTTTGGGACTGGCATCGATTGTGAATCAACACATAAGATATTAACCCCAAAAACAATCAAGATGACAACGAACAATTTTAAACACTGGCTCGCTGCGGGAATCATTTCCACGAGCGTGCTCACAGCCTGCGGACCGGGTGGGAACAGCAAACGAACCGGAGACGATTTTGAGCGCAATACAGACGATGCGCCGGACAATGGATCAGGAGCTGCAGTTCCCGACAATACCCGCACAGAACAGGATTCGACCGACTACGGTATGGATTGATCACAGGTAACGGTTGCATGGTTAAAAAGTGTAACTTGTTCATTAAAAAACAGATCCCATGAAAGATAATAAGCATAACCCAGACAAAGATACGGAGGGCAGGGAAGAGTTTCCGGGCTATCCGGCTTATCCGGCCAGTGAAGATATTTACAGGCAGGAAAAAGAAGAGATCGACATTGACCCAGAAAATCCGACGCAGCGCAAGAAGATCCTGGAGGACGAAGAAGCGATCGACCGCCGCATTTCGAAAGACCGCGAAATGGATGGTGAAGACCTCGATGTACCCGGTTCGGAGCTGGACGACGACCTGGAGGAAATTGGCTCGGAAGACGAAGAGAACAATTATTACAGCCTGGGCGGAGACAACCACAACGATCTGGAAGAACCGGCAGATTGAATTGAAGTGTTACTTCAATCAAAAAGGGATAACTGAATAGAAATAATGGTCTTTGACTTTTTGAGTCGGGTGACTGGTTTCAGGTATTCCCTGTACGTGTCTGCCTTTCCATGGTCACGGATTTCATAGACTGCTGATTCGACATGCCGCGAAGCAACAATGATTTCCGTATCGCCGGCGTGTTCCCTGAAAAGTGTTTCCACAAGTTCCGGTGAATTGTTATCGGCAGAAAGGTGCGAAAGCAATACATGGCTCATGTAATGCGGTTTGTGTGCCTTGAACATTTCGAGTGCCTCGACATTCGACAAATGCCCTTTGCCGCCGCGGATGCGGTGTTTCAGGTGCGGCGGATAATTTCCGTTTTCAAGCATGTCAGCATCGTAATTCGCTTCGAGGAAAGTCGCATGGCATTGACTGAAATGATGCACAAGCCTTTCGCAGCAGGCGCCGAGGTCGGTGAATACGCCAATGCGTACGCCATTACCCGTCAGGATGAAACTGTGCGGGTCTGCTGCATCGTGGATTTTAGGGAAAGGGATCACGGTTAATCCGCCGATCTCAACACCGGTGTACGATTCAAACGTGTGCACGAGGTGCGGCTGTAATTCGAGACGGCCGGACCGGCAGGTCGCAGGCGTGATGTAAACCGGGATATTGTATTTTTTCGACAGTACGGTGAGTCCGCGAATGTGGTCCGAATGCTCGTGAGAAATAAAGATCGCGCGGACTTTTTGCAACGACAAACCAAGCCTTTCCATGCGTTTTTCAGTCTCCCGGCACGAAATGCCTGCATCGATCAGCACCGCGTCATTTTCGGTGCCAATGTAATAACAATTTCCGTTGCTGCCGGAATTCAGGGATGTAATGAAAAGGGACATGAGTTGCAAATATACCGAATATAAAGCAGTGGAAGCACGACTGAAAAAGCAAAACTGCAGGTATCGGAATCGAAATGAAAAACAGGTAGTTAAAAACAAGAATTATGTCAGATAACTTAAACAAGAGAGCCCCGCAGGACGGGAAGTTTATCAATACCAGCGAATCCTGGGAAATGGATTACTGGACTTCAGAGCTGAATTGCACAAAAGAAGCGCTCGAAGAAGCCGTAAAAGAAGTTGGTAATTCCGCAGCAGCTGTGCGGGAGTACCTGGACGAAAAGTAACAAAAACGCGATCCGATGGGACTTGCAAAATACAAAGAGAAACGGAATTTCGGGGAAAGCCCCGAGCCGCAGGGCGGGAAGCCCGAAGCCGGTAAACTGCGTTTTGTGATTCAGAAGCACGACGCTTCTCACCTGCATTACGATTTTCGGCTCGAAATGGAAGGCGTGCTGAAAAGCTGGGCCGTACCCAAAGGTCCGTCTATGGATCCAGACATCAAGCGACTGGCGATGATGGTAGAAGATCATCCCTACGATTACCGGACTTTCGAAGGCATTATCCCGAAAGGCTATGGGGCAGGCACGGTGATTGTCTGGGATGAAGGCACCTACGAACCAATGGATTTCAAAAGTAAGGACAAAGCCGAACAGGACAAAGAATTACGCCATATGCTGCATGCCGGCAAGATCAAGTTCACGCTGAAAGGCAAAAAGCTGAAAGGTAATTTTGCGCTGATCAAAGCGTATGGCCGCGGGGAGAACGGCTGGCTGTTGATGAAGCTCGACGATAAATATGCCACCACCACGGACATCCTGCTGAAGGAAAAATCGGTCATCTCGAAAAAGACACTTGCGCAGGTAGAAAAGACAACGACAAACTTTTATGGCGGCAAGCCGGATGAGGCGAAAAAAGCCGCGGGTAAAAAAACAACAGTCCCCAAAAAAAAACCGGCTTCTGAAAAAATAAAGGTCAAACCACCTGCGAAAGGCAAAAGGGCGGCTTTTCCGAAAACACTGAAGCCGATGCTGGCGACTTTGGTCGACAAGCCTTTCGACGAACCGGATTGGTGGTATGAAGTTAAATGGGATGGCTACCGCGCTGTCGCGTTTGTCGATGGCGACAAAGTGGAGCTGAAATCCCGCAACGACAAGTCTTTCAACGAAAAATTCTATCCGGTCCGGGAATCACTTGCCCGGCTGGGGATGCGCGCTGTGTTCGACGGCGAGATCGTCGTGTTAAATGAGACGGGCCAGTCGAATTTTGGTGACTTGCAGAATTGGCGCAGCGAAGCCGACGGTACATTGGTTTACTACGTTTTCGATCTGCTCTGGTATGCAGGAAAGGACCTGACACAATTGACGCTGGCCGAAAGACGCGCGATTTTGGAAGAGATCTTTCCGAAAGCAGAAGATCTGCAGCTCAGCGACGTATTCAAGGCTTCAGGCTCCGAATTCTTTGAAGCCGCCCGAAAAATGGGACTCGAAGGTATCATTGCGAAAAAAGCCGACAGTCTGTATCATCCGGCACAGCGCAGCGACGAATGGCTGAAGATCAAAGCCGAAAAAAGACAGGAAATGGTCATTGGTGGATACACGATCAACGCAGGTACCAGCAAACCTTTCAGCGCCCTGCTGGTGGGCTATTACGAGAAAAACAAGCTCGTCTACGCCGGCAAAGTAGGAACTGGGTTTAGTCAGAAAGAACAACGCGCACTACTGGAGCTTTTCAAGCCACTGGAACAAAAAAAGATCCCGTTTGCTGCCGAGCCGGATATCAACAAGCCTTCGCGCTTCCGGCCAAATCCACCACATGCGGAAGCAGTGTGGCTGAAGCCTGAGCTCGTTTGTGAGGTCAATTACACCGAGTTTACGAAAGATGGTGTCATGCGGCATCCTGCATTTGCAGGCATGCGCGAGGACAAAAAAGCGAAAAGTATCGTGCGCGAAAAGGAGCTCCCGGCAGAAAAAATTGTCAAACCTGCGAAAAAGAATCAAAAAAAGCCGAACTCCTGAATGCGCAATAAGATCTTAAGAAGCGGAAACAAACCCATCCACCGGCAAAATGACGCTGAAAGTCGCGCCTTTCCCCGGTTCTGAATGTGCCGTAATTATCCCCTGGTGGTTATGTACGATCTTCTGGCAAAGCGCCAGCCCGATTCCTGTTCCTTCATAAGCGGTTTTCGCATTCAGGCGTTGAAAGATTGTGAAGATCTGGTCGGCATATTGCTGCTCGAAACCAATGCCGTTGTCGGCAAAAAACAGGTTGATGTATTTCCTGCGCAGATCTAGCTGCGGATGCGCCTGAACTTCGGCAGCGCTGAGCCATTGATGGCGGATACTGATCTGCGGATTCTCGCCGGAGAATTTCAGGGAATTCCCAACCAGATTAGAAAACAACTGTTCGATCTGCAAAGGGACACCCTGGATCACGGGCAGGTCCTCACTTTGGATATCGGCCTGCTTTTCGGCGATCAGCAATTCAAAATTGGACAGCACGTCTTTAACGACATGGTTGAGATCCACCAGCTCGATTTCGCGGAGGTCCAGCGACAACCTGCTGTGATTCAGAATGGAACGGATCAATTCCGACATGCGTTGTGCAGATGAATCGATCTTGTTGAAATATTTCTCGCGCATTTCGGCATTGTCGGGATGCAGCTGGATCAGGTTGGAAAAGGTCAGGATCTTACGCAAAGGCTCCTGCAAATCATGGGAAGCAACGAAAGCAACTTGTTCCAACTCCTTGTTTTGCACTTCCAGCTCGGCAGTGTACTGGCGCATCTTATCCTCGGCGAGCTTGCGTTCGGACAGGTCGCGTGTGACCTTCGAAAAGCCGATCAGCTTTCCGGAGTCGTCGTGCATCGCAGTCAACACAATACTTCCCCAGAACCGCTTTCCGCCTTTGCGCATGCGCCAGCCTTCATGCACGGCCCTTCCGTTTTCGCGGGCAGCGTGCAGAAATCTTTCAGGAGCTTGCTTTTTGCGGTCTTCCGGAAGGTAAAATATGCTGAAATGTTTGCCGAGGATTTCTGCTTCCCGGTAGCCCTTGATCTTTTCAGCGCCTTTGTTCCAGTGCAGTATCTGACCGTTTTCGTCCAGCATGATAATCGCGTAATCCTGGATTTCTTCGGTCATTTTGTGGTACCTTTCTTCGCTGCGTTTCAATTCTTCATTTTTGAGTTGCAGCGACTGGGTCCTTTCTTCGACTTTGCGTTCGAGTTGCTCTGCGATCCTTTTCTCATCGGTAATATCGAGCGCAGTTCCATACATTTTGAGCGGTTCATGCGCTGCATCAAAGATGAGCTTTCCATTGAACCGCAGCCAGCGCGTGGAGCCATCAGGACATTGTACACGTGCTTCGTAGAATAAAGTCCCGCTTTTCAATGCCTCTTTGTGCGCATCGCTGCGGATCTGCCAGTCCGCTTCAACGATGCGCCTGCTCAGGTCCGATTGTACCAATCCTTCTGCATCTTTTCCCGCATAGCAGAACAAGTGCGCGAGCTGCGGGGAATAGATGAATGTATCTGCCCGGATGTCCCATTCAAACGTTCCCATGCCCACCGCTTCGATGGCGAGCTTTTGACGGACATTGCTTTCTTCTATGGCTTTTTTGGCCATCACCTTGTCTGTAACATCCGTTACAGTAACCATGATACCTGAGATTTCCCGGGCCGTTCCAAACAAGGGCGAATATTCGAAATCCAGGTAAAACTCTTTCATGCCGTCGTTCCCCATGACAAATGCGCGCGATTCCTTTTCGCTGTAAATGACACCGGTCGTGTACACTTCGCGCAGGATCTCAGCATATTTCTGCTCGAGCAATTCCGGGAAGACATCAAACAATTTCCGGCCAATCACTTCTGCTTCCGTTTTGCGCCAGATGTGCTGAAACATTTCGTGATTTCCCATTTCGATTACGAACTCCGGACCTTTGAAAATCGCCACAGGAATAGGAGAGTTAAGAATGTAATTCCGGAATTTCACTTCGCTTTCCTCGCTCTTCCTGCGTGCGTTGACCTGCTGTGTGATGTCGTGGGCGATCACGAGGATGCCCGCAATCGCACCTGCTTCGTCGCGAAAAGCTTCGTAAGTGACTTTTAAAAACAGGTCGACGGGTTCGCCGTTTCGTTGCAGGCGGATGGGGATTTCATCCGCAGTAAAAGTCTCGCCGGTTTCATAAACGCCTTTCAACAGTGCTTCAAAACCCTGACTTCTGGCTTCCTGCACACCTTCAAAGACAGGCTTGTTCAGTACGTCTGTGATCGTTTTTCCCCAGATCTCGAGGATTTGCTCATTAGCGACCTCTACGATGTAGTTGGAGCCGCGCAACAGACTGAATCCGATCGGAGCCTCCCTGAACAGATGTTGTAGTTGCAGTTTCAGGCGTTCTGAGTCCGGATTTGACAACGGATTGGATGTACCCTTGGTCATGCAGGCAAGTGTTTACGCAGTGGATTGAAAATGATGTGCATGTTCATATTATTTCAAAAATAAAAAAAATATTGTATTTCGATCAAGACCAATGCAAGTGAGGATCACAAATATGATCAATCCCGCAGAACAGGTGACACAACATCCTCTAAATTAACTTTTTTTAAATTTTACCCGCCTTCAATAAGGGTATATTTAAAGCTGATTTGAACTTATGGAAAATATTGAAGAGCTGCAAACGCAGCTTACCGAATGTATCGTACAGAAAGATAAATTACAGGCACAGCTCGAAGACCTGCAGGATTTTTTTGAGAATGGGTCTATGGCACTTCACTGGGTCAATGCAGCCGGAAAAATTATCTGGGCCAACCAGGCAGAGCTGGATTTACTCGGATACACGAAAGAAGAATATGTCGGTCGTCCGATCCGCGATTTTCATGCAGCTCCCGGGCTGATCGAAGATATACTAAGGCGATTGACCAATCACGAAACATTGATCGATTATCCGGCAGAGCTCCTTTGCAAGGATGGTTCCGTGAAGTACGTGCTGATCAATTCCAGTGTTTATCAAAAAAACGGCTTATTCATACACACACGTTGTTTTACAAGGGATGTCACGACATCCACACTGGCGGAAATGCGCCGGGAGGAATTGCTCCTGGAACTCGAAACGGAAAGAAAAGCCGTCATGGAAAGTGAAAATCGCTTTCACATGGTGGCAGATACAGCGCCTGTGCTGTTGTGGATGTCGGGAACCGACAAATCCTGTCATTTTTTCAATAAAAGCTGGCTGAGATTCACCGGTCGAACGCTCGAAGAAGAATGTGGCGATGGCTGGAAAGCCGGGATACATCCGAACGACCTCGATCATTGTCTGAGCGTATACACCAATGCTTTTGATGCCCGCAAGGAGTTTTACATGGAATACAGGCTCAGAAGGTATGATGGCCAATATCGCTGGATTTCAAACAATGGCGTTCCGCGTTTTGACACCGATGGTTTATTCCTCGGATATGTAGGCAGTTGCATGGATATCGAGGACCAGAAAAATGCTGCCAGAAACCTCGAAGCGCAGGTGGCCGAAAGAACCGACGAGCTGAAAGTATTGAATCACCTGCTGGTGGATCAGAACATGCGGCTCGAGCGCAACAATGAAGCACTGGGATCCTTTAGTTATGTGGCCAGCCACGATTTACAGGAGCCGCTGCGCAAGATCGGTACTTTTTTGCAATTGATCCTGCAACGCGATGGCGATCAGCTGTCTTCCACATCGAAGGACTTCGCGAAGCGGATCTCAACGGCCACGAAACGCATGCAGGACCTCATTGAATCGCTGCTGAATTATTCCCGCGTTGACGTAGCCGAAATTGTGCTCGAAACGACGGACCTGAATGTGCTGTTTGCTGAAGTGCGCAACAATATCCAGGACCTGGCGGACGAAGTGAAAGCCACGATCGAGGTACCACACCTGCCGACCTTGCAGGTTGTGCCGGTGCAGATACAGCAACTGTTCGTAAACCTGCTCAGCAATTCCATCAAATATTGTCGCGCCGAAGTCCCTTGCAAAATCACGATTGGTGCAGAAAAAGCAAAACCGGAAGAGGTCAAGGCTTTTGGGGGAAATCCCGTGAAAACCTATTGGAAATTCACTTTCAAAGACAATGGTATCGGCTTCGATCAGCAGCACGCCAAAGAGATTTTCGACCTGTTTCACCGCCTGCACGGCAAGCATGAATACGCAGGCACAGGCATCGGGCTCGGCATCTGCAAAAGGATTGTTTCCAATCACCGCGGATATATTGATGCAATCGGCGTCCCCGGTGAGGGTGCGACATTTAGGGTTTACCTGCCTGAATAAGCATGCAGCGCTATATCAGCAAAGCAAACAATTCGGGCGTTACCGCCTATGAAACCGGCAGCGATTTTATCCGCGTGCGCTTTGTGGATGGAAGCGTCTATGAATACAATAGCCTGAAACCTGGAAAGATCCATGTCAAACGCATGAAACACCTCGCCGGGCAGGGCAGGGGATTGAGTACGTACATCAGTCAGCACGTGAAAAACAGGTATTTCAAAAAAGAGGATTGAGCTGTCTGAAAATCCAGCTAAGAATCTTAACGCAACTTGAATGCTGGCTGAAAGGAGTTCCGCAGGAACGTTAGGGCAATCTTATTGGAAACTTACAGATACCCCACCTTTCGAATCATCAATTGTTGCATGAAAATCGGGAAAGAATCAGCATGTTGGATCGTTAACCCGCATATTTACAGAGATTAGGCATTGAAAAACGGTGTTTCTTAAGCGCATTAGAACTTGGTGTACCTGGATTTTCAAAGCAAAAAAAACTGCCCGTAGGGCAGTTCCTGAAGACAGTTGTCACGAAAGATCCTGGTCCTGCTGCTCGCCAAACGTCGGCAAATCACGGTACGCACAGCCTTCAATGACTTTTCCGTCATAGTCGAACCTGCTGCCGTGACAAGGACAATCCCACGTTTTTTCGCCTTCGTTCCAGTTCACGATGCATCCCATGTGCGTGCAAACAGCAGAAACGACGTGGATATTACCGAGCTTGTCGCGGTAAGCGCCATATTTTTCACCGTCCAGTACAATTGTTTTCGCCTCATCCGGTTGGATGTTGTCCAGTTCCCGCGTGTCCGGACGGAAAGTGAGTTTGTGCACATACTGCGCTGCGACATTGGCATTCTCCTTGATAAATTTCCCGGCTGATTTCAATGGATTGAAACGCAAAGGATCGTAAAGGTCTGCCCAGGGATTTTTGCGGCCCAATATAAGATCCGTCAGGAGCATCGCTGCCAACGTGCCGTAAGTCAGGCCGTCGGTCGAATAGCCTGTCGCGATGAAAATCTGTGAATCCTTTGATTTCCGACCGATATAGGGCAGTGTGTCTGCGGATTTGTAGTGCTGCGCACCCCAGCGGTAAGCAATCGAATGCACGTCAAACCGCGCACGGATATAGTCTTCCAGCTTCTGAAAGCAGGTTTCGTTGTGCTCCATTTGGCCCACTTTGTGTGGTTCGCCGAGGATCAACAGGTAAGACTCGCCATTTTCATCTGTATACGTCCGCATCGAATGGTGGTGCGGCTTGTTGAAGGCCCAGAAAGTACCGTCCGGATAGGTATCGCTGTTCAGTTTAACAGCCAGCGCATACTCGCGGTAAGACCCCAGCAGCGTGTGGTACTGCATGATGCCTTTTGGGGTATGTGTGGCATGGATCACGCTGCGCGCGGTGACTGTTCCGCGGGTTGTTTTTACAAGGTTGAATGCGTCGTTCTCTTCTACTTCGAGGACTTTGGTGTGTTCGTAGATGCTGCAGCCGGCTCGCTGGGCAACAAGTGCAAACGCACGCATGTACATGACGGGATTAAATTGCGCCTGGTTCCTGACTTCCAGCGTCAGGCTCGTTGGAAAGGGAAGCTTTTGGTCTTTGACTTGGCGCGCATCCAGTCCGGCGCGCAGACAGGCTTCATATTCCTGAGTGATTGTTTCGTCGTCCTCGGGTGTTTCGGAGAACAAATACCAGGATTTCGGTGCATAATTGCAATCGATACTGAATTCCCGGATATGACCGGCGATCAGCTCCATCGCTGCGGTTCGGGAAGCTGCGACAGCTTGTATGGTCTCGGTATCGTATTTCGATTCAATCTTGTGGAACATTTCGTCCACCGTCGCATACAGGTTCCCGGTGGAATAACCGGTTGTTCCTCCGCCCACGGAACGGGCTTCAAGGACGGCGACTTTTTTCCCTTCCCGGGCCAGTAAATAGCCTGCGGTGATCCCCGTGATTCCTCCGCCAATGATGGCTACATCAACGGAAACGTCCCCATCCAAAGTGCCGAAGGTAACGGGTTCTGCATCTGCTTTCCAAAGTACTGTCTTTTTCATACGGTTGATTTTGTTCATTGTGTTCCACAGGAATTCTGATGCCAGCCGATTAAAGCATTCTGTGTTACAGTCCGTATCCAAATGTGCAAGGAATTCTACATTTTAGCGCTTCGCTGTTGATTGCCGGCGCTTTTGGCAGGTATCGGCTTTGCAGGACACTTAGGAATGTTCCTGCGGGAATCTAAAATTACGAACATGAATAATCGAACAGCACAAGATCAGGAAGCTGAGAAAACAGGAAAAATGCACCGCCCATCCTTATCGGAAAAGCAGGTAGGCAGCAATCCGGCCGGACAAAGCGAAAGCCAGGAAAAACCATTGGAAGCACCAGTAAAGGGCAAGCCGGATCTCGGGGAAAACTCACCGGTGGATCCGCAGGCTTTCGACAGTGCGAAAAAAGACAAGACGGTCGACAAGCACACGCGCCCGGAAGACCTGAACCGCGGCGAAAAATAATTTGCAAAACCGACCTATTTGTGGAGTAGGGCAAATAGCCGTAACTTTACAATATGCCGGAGCTTTATTTTAACAATCCACGTCACGCGGACTTGCCGCTGCACCATGGTCACGTTCCACCGTGGTTGGCAGACCGCATGGCGAAACTTGGCGGAGCGATTACTGAAGCGATTGTACTGGAATACGGCAAATCGGAGTTCCTGCGCAAGCTCAGTGATCCATGCTGGTTCCAGGCTTTTGGCTGCGTTCTTGGCATGGACTGGCATTCATCAGGTATTACGACCTCTGTGATGGGCGCTTTGAAAAAGGCGCTCAATCCGCGCGTCTCAGAATTGGGAATTTACATCTGTGGCGGAAAAGGCAGGTACTCGAAAAATACACCTGCCGAATTGCTGCATTATGCCCAAAAGACAGGGCTGAATGGGCCGGAGCTTGTCCGCTACAGCAGGTTGACGGCGAAAGTCGACAACACCGCGATCCAGGATGGTTTCCAGATCTACCTGCATACCTTTGTGATTACGAAAGAAGGCGAGTGGGCCGTCGTTCAACAGGGCCTGAACGATCAATCGGGCATGGCGCGCCGCTATCACTGGCATTCAGAACAGATTAGCTCTTTTGTGACCGATCCGCATACTTTCATTTATGGCCGCAACCAGGGCATGATTCTGAATCTGGCGGATGCAGGTGCTGTTCCCGCGCAGGGAGCAATGTTGTCGCTGGTCGGGGAAGATCCCGGCAAAATGATCCCGGAGATACAGCGGATCGTCCTGCCTTCGGAACACGCGCTGACCGCAGCGGATGTCAACGTCAAAAGGCTCGGAGCGATGCTGACCATGGCACACGAACGGGAAATTACTGATTTTGAAGATTTATTGTTGCTGGAAGGCGTTGGTCCGCGCACCATCCAGTCGCTCGCATTGGTGAGTGAAGTGATTCATGGAACACCGGCGCGTTTTACAGATCCCGGCAGGTTCTCTTTTGCGCATGGCGGGAAGGATGGACATCCGTTTCCGGTTCCGCTGACGATTTACGATGAAACCATCCAGCATCTGCAAAATGCGGTCGACAAAGCCCGTATCGGTGACCGCGACAAGATCCAGGCGATGCACAACCTCACCCTGGCCGTTCAGGGCATGGAAAATCAGTTCGAGCCGGGACCCGACCTGTTTGATAAAGCTATTCAGCGCGAAAGGGCGAATTCCTACCGCTATGGCGGAAGAACAGTGTTCGGAGAGGTTGAAAAACCAAAAGACGACGGTCAGTTGTCGCTGTTCTGAGCATCGGCCGAATCCGTATCTAAAATCCCATCCATCAAAGCCTTCCATTGCGGAATCGCCATCCCGAGAGAAGCACCGAAAGCGATCGCCGAATTGCGTGCGCGGTCTGTCCAGCGATCGGCATCCATATTGGGAATTTCATTCCTGCCTTTTTCTGCACCTGTGACTTTGTTTCCTGCACGCTGGATCAAAAACGTACTCGTCGATTCTTCGCTGTAGAAATGCGCAGGCGCGGTATCTTCGGATTTCGGATTGGATGCGGGCCTGACGCGGAAACCAAAAGTATTGTCGTCGCGTGCGGCATCGATCGTTTCCAGGTAAGCTTCGATGCAAACCCAGTCGTAACCGTCACCTGCACGAGATCCCGGGCCGGGAATATTGATCCGGATCAGGTCGCCGAGCTCAGGTTCCCTATACACGGGATTCCCCTGCGGATCTGTCAGCTGGAAAGTGGCGCTCGCCACACCGGCATACAAATCCCATTCGTTGATGTTGAGCAGCCTTCTTCGGGCTTCCGTGTAACATTGTACGGCCGCTTCGTGGGTGTCGAACTCCCGGTGTGCTTCGGCGCTCGTGTGCCTGCCGGTTTCCTGTGCAGGAACTATTTTAGTTTCGCGTGTATGTCTCATGCTGCTTAATTAAGGGTTGACACGGTTCGGTCCGCCGGGCGAGTCCTCGTCCAGTACCGAATCTGTTTTGATCGTATCTGCGGTTGTTTTGTAACCGGTTTTGATGCGATGGTCTGCCGGAAGCGTATCGTTGGTATACGCTGTTTTTCTTGTGAGCAAAGGAATGGCGACCGACAATGCGCCGAGGATCACATGCGGTAGGTAAATTTCGCCGCTAAAGTCAAAGATCCAGGGCGATGCCGCGAGGAAAATACCAGATAAAACGTCGAGTACGAGGTGAACCGAAAGCGGAATCACTTTTCCGATACTGCGCTCGTAATCTGTAAGGAGACTGTAAATGAAAATAAAATTACCCAATGCAAACGGGATCCACATCGACCGGTGGTCATCCGGTGCGTAAGTAAATGCCCAGGGCGATACGAGCAGCACGAGTGCTGTCAGGTAATCGATCGTGCCGTGGGCTTTGGTGCTGATTAACTGCATGAGCTGAGATTTTAAGCTCAAAACAGCGAATTTCATGCCTTGCACATGTCAGCAACAAACTTTTGCTGTTGTATTGTATTACAATTTTTCTGAATGGTAAGCCAACAGCCGGATTGAATGCTGAAAATATTTATTTTCAACGTGTTGTATAGTTGGTTTCGTGCGCAATAAATTCTACAAGGATGTGGAAATACTTACTTGCGTTCGATTTCGCGCAGGTTCTCCATTTTTTTGTTGGCGAGGAACCCGGTGATATCTTCGAGGTGCTCTTTCACGCGCTGATTTCCGAATTCAATGACTTTGGTTGCGAGCCCTTCGAGGAAATCACGGTCGTGGGAAACGAGGATCAGTGTACCGTCAAAATCTTTCAGCGCATCTTTGATAATGTCCTTCGTTTTCATGTCGAGGTGGTTCGTTGGCTCATCGAGAATCAGCAGGTTGACAGGCTCGAGCAATAAGCGGATCATGGCCAGACGTGTTTTTTCACCACCTGAAAGCACCTTGACTTTTTTTGTGCTGTTGTCGCCGCCAAACATGAACGCGCCCAGGATGTCCTTGATTTTGTTGCGTACTTCGCCTTCGGCAGCCTGGTCGATCGTTTCGAAAACGGTCAGACTTTCATCCAGCAGCGAAGCCTGATTTTGTGCAAAGTAACCAATGCGGATGTTGTGCCCCAGCTCCAGCGAGCCTTCGAAATCGATTTCGCCCATGATCGCTTTCACGAGGGTGGATTTTCCTTCTCCGTTCCGGCCAACAAATGCGATCTTTTGTCCGCGCTCAATCGTGAGCGAAGCATTTTTGAAGACGGTGTGATCGCCGTAAGCTTTGGATAATTCCTGGATCACTACCGGGTAATTCCCGGAACGCGGTGCAGGTGGAAATTTCAGGCGCAAAGCCGAATTGTCGACTTCGTCCACTTCAACGATTTGCAGCTTCTCGAGCATTTTGACACGCGATTGTACCTGCAAAGTCTTGGAATACGTTCCTTTGAAACGCTCGATGAACTGCGTATTCTCGGCAATCATCTTCTGCTGCTCCTCGAATTGTTTTTGCTGCTGCTCGCGGCGTTCTTTGCGGAGCTCGAGGTAGCGGCTGTAGTTCACTTTGTAGTCGTAGATGCGGCCCATCGTGACCTCGATCGTACGCGTGGTGATGTTGTTGACGAAAGCGCGGTCGTGGGAAATCACAACGACAGCTTTTGCGCTGTTGACCAAAAAGTCCTCGAGCCATTGGATCGATTCGATGTCCATGTGGTTCGTCGGCTCATCCAGCAGGATCAGGTCCGGCTGCTGCAACAGGATTTTGGCAAGCTCAATGCGCATCCGCCAGCCACCGCTGAATTCAGAAGTCTGCCGCGTAAAATCGCTGCGCAGGAAGCCCATACCGATCAGGACTTTCTCGACTTCTGCTTCGTAGTTGATTTCCTCGATCGCGTAGAATTTTTCGCTGAGCTCGGATACTTTTTCAATGATTTTGTAATATTCTTCGGATTCGTAGTCGGAGCGGGTGGTCAATTCCTCGTTCAGCGCCTCGATCTCTGCTTTCATGCGGAAAACCGACTCAAATGCCTTGCTCGTTTCTTCGAGAACCGTACTGTTGTCGTCGGTCAGCAAATGCTGTGGCAAATACGCGATCTTATAGTCTTTCGGCGCGGAGATATTACCGCTTGTGGCTTTGTTGACGCCGGCCAGGATCTTCAGTAAGGTCGATTTTCCCGCTCCGTTTTTGCCCATCAGGGCAATCTTGTCTGTTTCATTGATAACGAAGGAAACATCACTAAAAAGCGTCGTTCCGCTGAATTCTACCGCAAGCCCGTCTATTGAAATCATGTAATTGTCATTTTGAAAGCTGCAAAGATAGGGAGAATCCGCTGAAAGTAGATGAAGTTGTTTTTAAGTCTGAAATTCAAAATTTATATCGCCATAGGATGACATCTCAGGATTGAAGTTATTCTATTATCGGAATAGCGCAATAATGCAATATCGCCTCCTGATCTACCGGAATATTACTTCATATTTTGCTAAAACCCAAAAAGCCGGTACATTCAATTGCACCGGCTTTTGATCTGAATATTTGTCTGAATTATTTCCAACCACCACCCAGGGCGCGGTATAACTCAATGCCGGCGTTCAATTGCTGGTATTTCAAAGTGCTGAGCTGCAATTCGCTTTGCAGGACATTGCCTTGTGTGGCAATCACCTCCAGGTAATTGGCCATGCCGCTTTTGAACAGCAGATCTGCGTTGCCTGTTGCTTGTTGCAAGGTTTGCACGCGGCTGGAGACGATCTCATATTCCGTCCGCAGGTTTTCAATCTTCACGAGCGATCCGGAAACTTCGCCTACGGCGTTCAATACAGATTGGCGGAACTGCAGTACGTTTTTCTCTCTTTCGAGCCAGGCAATCTCGTATTGCGTTTTTAATTTTCTGCGCTGGAAAACAGGCTGCGCCAGCGTTCCTGCGACCGTTCCGAACAAAGATGCCGGGATGTTGAACCAGTTGAAAGACCGGAAGGAATTCAAACCGAAACCTGCCGTGATGTTCAAAGCCGGATACATATTTGCTTTCGCAATGCCGACACGTGCGTTGGCGCTGTTGAGCTGCAGCTCCGCGCTGTGCACATCCGGCCGGTTGCTGACCAATTGTGCCGGCACGCCGGATTTCATTTCCCGGGGCAGTTCGATCGCCGCCAGCTTTGTGCCACCGGTAATTGCTCCGCCGGGAAATCCGCCTGCCAAAATGTGCAGTGCATTTTCCTGGAGCGCGCGCTGCTGCTGTAGTTGCGGAATCAATTGTGCCGACATCGATTGTTGTACACTGGCCTGTTGCACCGCAAGCGAAGTCACTTGCCCGGCTTCCTGTTGCAGCTGAATCAATTGCAGCGTGCTGTCGTTCAGCGCGAGGTTTTTCCGGGCAATTTCGAGTTGTTCGTCGAGCATCAGCAGGCGGTAATAGCCCGATGCGACCTGCGCGACGATGGATGTTTGCACCGCTTTTTGCGCTTCGGCCGTTTGCAGGAATTCCGTTAGTGCGAGCTTTTTCTGGTTGCTGATCTTGCCCCAGATGCCGATCTCCCAGGAGAAAGCGAGGTTTGCTGTATAATCTTCGATATGGCTGGCACCAATGAACTGACTCGCGAGCGAACCATTCAGGCTGTTTTTCGAGGGCTGACTGCTGGAAATGCCGACATTGAGTCCGAGGTCCGGCAACCAGTTTAATCTCGCTTTACGCAAGGATTGCTGTGTGATCTCAAGGTTCCGCAACGCGATCTGTACCTCATAATTGTGAACCAGCGCGCTGTCTATCAAGGTTTGCAGGGTTGCGTCCGGAAAAAAGCTTTTCCAAGGCAATGCGCCGAGATTGGTTGAATCGCTTGTGGCTTGCTGATTGTAACTCGCCGGAACGGCCGTTTCAGGCGCCTCCAGGTCTTTGGATATTTTGCATCCGGCCAGCAGCAGGCCGAAGCCCGCCGCGAAGATCCACGGATTGATGTGTTTTTTCATGGTATGGAATTGAATGGATCTACAGGTTAATTGGTGGACAAGCTTTCTTCCTGCAAATGCCCGCTGATGTCACTCGTGTGACGCAGCTGTTCGCGCATTTGCGGTGTTCCGCTGATTTTCTCCTGTAGATATTGGAATGTAATGAATAAGACAGGAATGATGAACAATCCGAGCACAACGCCTGTGATCATGCCGCCGGCTGCACCAATGCTGATGGAATGATTTCCCATCGCAGAAGGACCGGTTGCACGCATCATCGGGAGCATGCCGACCACGAAGGCCAGCGAGGTCATGATGATTGGTCGCAGACGCAGTTTGGCTGCTTCGAGCGCTGCGGAGAGCAAGGTTTTCCCCGCTTTTCTGCGCTGCACGGCATATTCCACGATCAGGATCGCATTTTTAGCGAGCAGACCGATCAGCATCACAAGTGCTACCTGTACATAAATGTTGTTCTCAATGCCAGTCAGTCCGATCGCTGCGAACACGCCGAAAATACCGACGGGAATCGAGAGGATCACAGAGAATGGCAGCAGGTAGCTTTCATACTGGGCTGAGAGCAGGAAATAAATGAACAGGAGACAAAGTCCGAAGATCACTGCGGATTGTCCACCGGAGGAAATCTCCTCTTTCGTGATACCAGAGAACTCGTAGGCATAACCGGAAGGCAGGCTCGTCGCAGCGACTTCTTCTACGGCACGGATCGCATCCCCGGAGCTGAAGCCGGGTTTGGCCATCGCATTGATCCCGATCGAGCTGAACAAATTATAACGCGAAGCCGTTTCAGGCCCATAGACGCGCTTCAGTTGGATCAGCGTGTTGATCGGCACCATTTCGCCCGACTGGTTCTTGACAAAAACCTGGTTGATGGCTTCCGGCGTGGCGCGCGCAGCAATATCCGCCTGCACAACAACGCGGTAGTATTTACCAAAACGGTTGAAATCAGACGCCTGCGCACTTCCGAAATAAGCCTGCATCGTTTGCAGAATGTCGCGGATGTTGACGCCGAGCTGTTTCGCTTTCAGCTCATCGATCTCCATTTCCAGCTGTGGATAATCGGCCTTAAAAGCGGTAAAAGCAACGGCAATCTCTTTTCTTTTCATCAGCTCCCCAATAAAATTATTGGAAACGGCGCTGAACTTGTCGAGCGATCCGCCACTGCGGTCCTGGAGGACGAGGTCTAGTCCGTCCACGTTGCTGAATCCCGGAACGGTAGGGAAGGTGAAGACGAAGAAATTGCCACCTTTTACAGTCGCCAATGCACCGCGGATCTGGTCCATGATCGCATTGATGTCTTTCACCGCGCCGCGTTTTTCAGTGGGTTTCAGCAGCACAAAACATACCCCGGCCGACGGACTGTTGGACTGCGTCATGATATTGAACCCGGAAAGCGTATTCAATAATTGAGTAGATTCAAGTCCTTCTAATTGTTGTTCTGCACCATGCAGTACTTCCGTCGTTCTTTCGAGCGAAGCGCCTGAAGGCATCGCCAATGCGATCGCAATAAATCCCTGATCTTCGGAAGGAATAAAACCGCCCGGTGTTTTCTGTACCATCCAGATGGTCAACAAGCCTACAAATGCCAATCCGCCTAGGCTGATCCATTTGAAACGGATCAGGAAACGCAGGCTTTTCAGGTATTTGCCGGTCATTTTATCGAATCCGGAGTTGAAACCGGCGAAGAATTTTTCCTTGAAGCTTTTTTTCGCAACAGGAGCGCCATCCACGGCGTGTTTGGGTTCTTTGAGGAACAGTGCACACAACGCCGGACTCAAGGTCAATGCATTGATCGCAGAAATCACGATGGCAATCGCGAGTGTAAAGGCGAATTGCCGGTAAAACACGCCGGTGGAGCCTTTCATGAATCCAACGGGCAAAAACACGGCCGACATAACGAGTGTAATCGAGATAATCGCCCCGGTGATCTCACTCATCGCAGCAACGGTCGCCGCTTTCGGTTTCAGGTGTTTGTGCTCCATTTTGGCATGTACAGCTTCAACGACGACAATCGCGTCATCGACAACAATTCCGATCGCCAGTACCAATGCGAACAAGGTCAGCAGGTTGATCGAAAACCCGAACAGCTGCATGAAAAAGAAGGTCCCGATAATCGCAACCGGCACAGCAATCGCCGGGATCAGGGTCGACCTGAAGTCCTGCAGGAAAAGGTAAACGACGAGGAACACGAGAATAAATGCTTCGATCAGCGTGTGCTTGACCTGGTCAATCGATTGATCCAGCGCAACTTTCGTGCTGTACATGATGTCGTATTTCACGCCATCCGGGAAGTTTTTGGAAGCTTTTTCCATGAATTTGTTGATCTCCACCTGGATTTCATTCGCATTGGATCCGGCGAGCTGCATGACACCGATATCGATGCCCGGTTTCCCGTTGATACGCGTATTGCTTGTATTTGTATAAGCACCGAATTCCACACGGGCGAGGTCCTTCAGGCGCAAAACAGATCCGTCCGGGTTGGAGCGGATGACCATTTCTTCGTAATCAGCCTGTTTATTCAGCTTTCCTTTGTATTTGATTACGTATTCGAAGGCTTCGCTGCTGCTTTCGCCAAATTTGCCTGGTGCTGCTTCGACGTTCTGATCCTGGATTGCGGCCATGACTTCCTGTGGCGTCAGCTGATAGGTTGCCATTTGCGTAGGATTCAGCCAGACGCGCATCGAGTAATCTTTGTTACCGCCAAATCCGATGGCCTGGCCAACGCCCTGGATCCGTTTGATCTCGGGGATCAGGTTGATCGCGGCATAATTGGCCATGAAGGTTTGATCATAGCTTTCTGGTTTGTTGCTGTAGAGGTCGAGTACCATGATCAAGCTATTCTGCTGTTTCGCAGTCGTGATCCCGGCTTGTACGACTTCTGCGGGAAGCTGGCTCGTGGCCTGCGAAACCCGGTTTTGTACGTTCACAGCGGCCTGATCTGCATCTGTGCCGAGCTTGAAAAAGACGGTAATCAGCAGGGTTCCGTCATTGCTGGCGGTTGAGCTCATGTAACTCATACCTTCGACACCATTGATCGATTCTTCGAGTGATGGCGCCACGGAACGCAAAATCGTTTCTGCATTCGCGCCGGGATAAAAGGCTGTAACCTGCACGGCAGGCGGCGCAATATCCGGGAATTGTTGTAAGGGTAAGGTGGTTAAGCCCAGCACACCGAGGATCACCAATAAAATGGAGATCACGGTGGCCAGTACGGGTCTGTCTATAAATTTCCTGAACATAGTTGTGTGTTTTTACCGCAAGGGCGAATGTGTGTTATTATGGATGTGTGGTCTGAACCGGCTGGGGCTGAATAACAGCACCTTCCTGAAGTTTGTCGAGTCCGCTGAAGACAATCGTGCTGCCGGCTTTCACGCCTGATGATACCAGGTAATCCGTGCCGCTTGTACCGATGATCTCAATCGGTTTTTTGTATACTTTGTTTTGTTTGCTGACTTCGAATACAAAGACTTTGTCCTGGATCTCGATCGTTGCTGATTGCGGAACGAGAATCGCGGCGAGGTGTTGTCTGCCGAGTCTTACTTTACCGGTGTTTCCGGAGCGCAACAAGCTCTGCTGATTGGGGAAGGTCGCGCGGACGGTGATCGCGCCGGTGCTTTTATCGAATTGGCCATCGACCATGTCGATCTTTCCTTTTTGTGCGTAAATGCTGTTGTCGGCCAGTAGCAATTCAACGGCCGGGAGCAGCAATAATTTCTCCTGCAATGTTTTGCCGCCATGCTGCGATTTGAACTGGATGAAATCGGTTTCACCCATCGCGAAATAGGCATGTACTTCATGTACATCCGAAAGCAGGGTCAAAGGTTGCGGATCATTCCTGCCGACGAGGCTTCCGGTCTTTTTAGGCAACCTGCCGATGAATCCGGCAACAGGTGCTTTGATCAGCGTGAAATCGAGGTTGATCTTGGCTGCGCCGACCTGTGAACGGGCCTGCTCTACATTTGCGCGGGCCATTTGGTACGCAGATTTGGCGGTCTTGAGCTGGATGTCCGACACCACTTTGTTCTGTACAAGCGGTGTCAGTTTGTCGATTTCCAATTGTGCACTGGCCAGTGCGGCTTCTGCGGCGTGGAGACTAGCCGTTGCGCTGTTGAGCTGCTCGCGGTACGGCAGGTCCTGGATGCGGAACAGGTTTTGTCCGGCTTTTACATAAGCGCCTTCGTCTACGAAGACTTCTTTCAGGTAACCATCTACCTGCGGACGGATCTCCACATTGACCTTGCCTTCGATCGTTCCAGGATAATCGCGGTAAGTCAGGGTTGTAGCCGTGTCTATGCGGATGGTCTCGGCCTGTACCGGCCCGGTTGGACCCATTGGCTGT
>Ga0247806_10000355_pt1 | contig 30059 bp, 20 predicted proteins | sample UWRJL059202B1_FD_179935 | JGI IMG/M metagenome (GOLD analysis project Ga0247806, IMG submission 179935) | Plant litter microbial communities from Arlington Agricultural Research Station in Wisconsin, United States - UWRJ-L059-202B-1 | ecosystem: Environmental > Terrestrial > Plant litter >... | reverse complement strand
TTCTAAAACTCCTGCAATGTATAGTGTTAACGGAAGTGCTTTCCAGGCAACTCCAAGTTTTACATTCAATGCTGCCGGAACTTATAATTTAGTAATTCAGGATGCTAACGGATGTACTGCTAATGTAGATTATATCGTATATCCTCAACTACAAATTAAAGCAGACGTTACTAAAGAACTAGATTGTACAACGACTCCTGCTGCTCAAATTACTTTGACAGCTACTGGTGGAAATACAAATCCGGCTGCTTCATATGTATATACATATTCTTATAATGGCGGAGCATTTTTACCAACAACAAATGTTCACACTACAAGTGCATTAGGAGATTACATCTTCAGAGTAACGGATGCTAATAATGCAACATTATGTTTTGCAGATGTGCCTTTCAGGTTAGAAGCAATTCCTTCTCCGGCAGTAACAATAGCAAATACAAATGTTAGTTGTAATGGTGGAGCAGATGGTACAATAACTGTTACTACAACAGGCGGTGTAGGTCCATTCCAATTTAGCTGGAACAATGGAACGATTTCGTCTCCATTCCAATCATCAAATATATTTGAAGATTTGCCAGCAGGTAACTATGTAATTACAGTAAGAGATGCTAAATCATGTCTTTATCCACAGACTCCGGTTGTAATAACACAACCACTTATTTTAGCAGCTACTGCTTCTGTTGCAGCTTATTCTTGTGATTTAAATAATGTTGCTCAGCCAGCTGTTGTAACTGTAACTGTAACTGCAGGTACTGGAACAGCTCCTTATAAATACAATTTTGATGGTTCTGCTAACTATTATGATGCAAATACTTTAACAGTTTTAGATAATGGTACAGCTAAAACCATTCACTACTATGTGAAAGATGCTAAAGGCTGTATGTTTGATAATACAGTAATAGTAAATCCATACCAAAAAATTACAGACTTAACTTTTGCCGGTGCTGCAATTACTTGTAATGCTCCTTCAACAAGTATAACAGTTACTGTAGTGGGTGGATATGCAATTACAAAATATGAAATCGTTTCACCAACTGCAAACGCAGTTGATAATGGATCTGTAAATGTTTTCAACGGATTATTACCAGGTACATATGTTTTCAAAGTAACAGATGCCAACGGTTGTTCATTCCAGAAATCATTAACAATAAATCCAGTTACTAACATTACAGTTTCTGGTCAATTAATTAAAGATGTTAGTTGTAATGAAACAGCAGCTACACCAAACGGTTCTGTTGAATTTACCGTAGGTAACTTTGCTGCAAATTATACGTATTCTATAAACGGAGTTGCGGTTGCAGGAACACATACGAATCCTAAAGTTACGCTTACCAATTTAGCGGTAGGTAACTATAGAATTGATGTAGTTGATGTAGCTACGGGTTGTATTGCATCTACAAATGTTGATGTTAGCGAACCGGCAATACCGTTATCATTATCATTGGTTTCTAATGTTAATGCTAATTGCAACTTTGGTGCACAAGTAAGTGTTGTAGCTGCAGGAGGAACTCCGGGTTATACTTACGCTTATGCTGAAAGCCCAACTGCTCCCCTTGCAACAGCTTACAAAGCTAGCCCAAGCGCGGTTTTAGATCCTTCTAAAGTTTGGATTGCTTACGCTAAAGATGCAAATGGATGTATTGCTCAATTGCCAATAACAATTGTTACAGATCCAAGACCAACAATCGACCCGATTACAGGTATTTGTTATGATGGCTCTCCTGTAAACGTTACATTGGTAGGTCATGGAGTTGGTCCATTAACGTACAGTATTGGTAACGGATTCAAAACAGATCCTAACTTCGTACTTAACGCACCTGGATCATATACTTTCTATGTAAGAGATAAGAACGGTTGTGACGCAACAATTCCATACGTTTACCAATTAGATCAAAAATTATTATTAGATGCAGTACTTCAGGATTTAACTTGTGCGGCTCCTAATTTAGCTACAATTACGTTGACAGCTACTCAGGGATCTACCTCATATACAAGTTATGAAGTATCATTTAATGGAGGTGCGTTTGCTACAACAACGTCTCCATATACTACTAATGTACCAGGAACATATGTTTTCCAGGTTACAGATAGTAAACTTTGTCAGACGGTTTCAAAACCAGTTGTAGTAAATCCTATAGTAATGCCTACTATTTCTACTTCTCAATTCAACGTAAGTTGTGCTAGTGGTAACAACGGAAGCATTACAATTACTGCAGGTGCAGGACTTGCTCCTTATGAGTATAGCATTGATGGATTAACGTATAAAACATCTAATATTTTCGCTGCGTTAACTGTTGGTAGTTATACGGTATATGTAAGAGATGCTAAAAAATGTGTGGTTAGTACTCCTGTAGACATTACAGAACCAGTTGTTTTAACAGCTAGTGCGGTAGTTACACCATTTGGATGTAGCATTACAAATGCTCCTCAGGATGCCGTTGTAACAATAACAGCCCTGAATGGAACACCAGATTATAAATATAGTTTTGATAACGGAGTTTCTTTTGGAGATTCTGCGACATTAACTGTAAGCAATATAGTTGTTGCTAAAACAATAAACTATGTGGTAATCGATGCAAACGGATGTAGAGTTACTGGATCTGCAATTGTAAATCCTTACACGCCACCTACAGATATGGATATTACGGCAACACCAATTTATTGTAATACAGCTGGAGGAGTTTCAACTGCTACAGTAAATACAGTAACTGGCGGTGTAGGACCATATACGTACGAAATAGTTTCACCAGCTGCGGCTGTTGCAAGTAATGGAACTGGAATTTTCCCAGGATTATTGCCAGAAACTTATCAAATTAAAGTTACTGATACTAATGGTTGTAGTACAACTAAAGCAATCGTAATTAAAGAATCAGACAAAATTAATGCTCAACCTCAATTGTTGACGGATGTATTATGTAACGGAGGAAATACGGGAACTGCTTCATTTATTGTGAGCAATTACACTACTCCTGCTGATTATGCATATTCAATTTCACCAGTTACGGGAACAGCTACTCAAACGGGAGATGTTATTACATACACTGGTTTAACTGCAGGAACATATACATTTACAGTTCTTGACAATAGATCTCAATGTACCGATCAGGTAGTAGATTTTGTGATCAATCAGCCAGCTGTTTTAGATTTCACATCTACAGCAACAAACATCAATTGTATTGATAAAACTGCTGAAATAACAATTACACCAACAGGCGGAACTATAGCTTACAGCTACGCAGTTGTTCCTCATTTAGCTGCTGCTCCAACAACATTTGGAACAAACAATGTGATCACTGTTGATACAGCAAACGGAACAATTTTAACTTGGGATGTTTATGTTGAGGATCGTAACGGATGTCCGGTAATGAAAACTCAGGCAATTCTTGAAGATGCATTACCAACAACGCCATCAGTAGCGCCATACAGTCAATGTCCTGATGCTACAAACGGAACGTATACATTTACAATTACGGGAGTTACAGGTATAGCACCAATTACATATAGTATTGGTGGTGGTTTCCAATCTAGCCCAACATTTACAGTTCCAACCTCTGGTTCTTATGATGTAACAGTGAGAGATGGTAACGGTTGTGAAGTAACAACAACTGCGGTGGTCAATATTCCACCGGCATTAACATTAGATGTTGTTGTAACCGCCTTGCCCGATTGTAATACTACTAATGGAACTGTTACAGCTACGGCCACTGGAGGCGCAACTCCTGCAAATTACAGCTATAGTTTAGATGGGAATTTTGGTCAGTCAACAGGATTATTTACTGGTCTGGGTGATGGTAATCATTCGATCACTGTAACTGATTTAACAACAGGTTGTGAAAGAACTGTAAAATTTGAAATGATAAAAGCTACTCCAATTGAAGGATTTGCTATAACACATACAGATATTACTTGTAACGGATCTAAAGATGGAACAATCACAGCAACTATAGATGAAACTGGTAAAAACAACAACCCAATATACTATTACAGTATTACAGCTGGGCCAGAGCTTAGACCAAACCAAACATCTAATATCTTCACAGGATTACCAAAAGGACAGTATACTGTTACGGTTACTTCTGGAAGAGGATGTAAAGATTTAAAAGATACTGAAATATTCGAACCAGATCCTATCGTTGTAGTAGATGTTACGTTTGACCAATTTGGTTGTACAACTGGTAACACAAATGTTAATCCTACAATTACAGTAAATACTGTAACCGGTGGTGCAGGTCCGGGTCATTATGTTATTTATCAATTCTTTAAAGATGGAGTTGAAGTTCAAAAAAGCGCTTCAAATACATATACTGTATTCGATCTTACTGGAGGAATTTATACTGTAAATGTTTTCGATGATAAAGGATGTAGCGGTTCATCAACACAAATAATTGATATTAAACCGTTTATTAGTTTAGATGATTTAATTATAGACATTGATGAAGATATTACTTGCCTTAGAAATGAAGATATAACTGTAACTGTTAAAACAACAGGAGGTACACCAGCGGCAAATCAATTGCTGTACAGCATTGCAGGAATTGGTGGAAGTACTTTCACAGACAACAATACAACAGGTATCTTTACAGGATTGCCAATTGGTAATTATTTAATTACTGTAGTAAATTCAGTAACAGGATGTACAATTCAGGAACCACATTATGTTTCTGATCCTAATACATTCGACCTTAAAGTAAATACCACTGTTGCTCAAGTTTGTTTTGCTCAGACTAACGGAGCTGTTGAATTAACTTTTGTTGATAATCAACTTGATCCTAAAGATGATGCAGGAGCTTTCAGTTATACAATTACAAGAGGTGCAACTCTAATAACATCAGGAAATAGCCCAACCGCAGGTCCTTGGCCAGTAACAGGTTTAGGTGCTGGAGAATATACTGTTATTGCTAAACTGGATAATAAACCAGAATGTGAGCAAACAAGAGTTTTCACAATTAGCCAGCCTGGTACAGAATTAGAAGTTGATGCAATAAAAGACGAAATTACTTGTGTGACAGGTAATAATGACGGTGTTATTTATGCTTCTGCAAAAGGAGGATGGGATACTGATTATCAATATGAGTTGGTAAATGAAGATACTAATGCTATTGTAGCTATCTATTCTCCAGCATCTATATTCCCTAATTTAGTTGCAGGAAATTATAGAGTAAATGTGAAAGATGGTAAAGGATGTCCTGCAACAACAACTGTAGAATTAAAAAATCCGGATCCAATACAATTTAATGCTGTACCAGATGCTAGTGTACTAGCTTGTTATGGTGATAAAAACGGAGTAATTAGAGTTAGTCCTCCTACGGGTGGTCAGGGAAGTAATTACTTATATACTTTAACAGTAGTTTCAAATAACCCTGTAACAACTGTTGGACCTCAAAGTGATCCTGTATTTACCGGATTAGCAGAAGGAAGATATACAGTAACAGTAACTGACGGATTTAGCTGTTCAGCAACTACGACTGCTGAAATTGTAATTACACAGCCTGAATTGATTAAACCATTATTGGTTAAGTCTAGAAGTCAGACTTGTTTAACACAATCTCAGCTTACATTAAGCGCAACTGGAGGTACAGGTGGTTACCAATATAGTGCGACAGAAGATTTTGCAATTGTTTTAGGATCATTCACAACGTCAATTTCATTTGATGTTCCTGTTGGAAACTATAAATATTTTGTAAGAGATGCTAACGGATGTAAATCATTTGAAACCGCACCGGTTGATATTCAACCTCTTGTTCCATTAACAATTACTGTAGATGTTTCTGCAGCAGTGGTTAAATGCCAGGGAGATGCATCAGCGACAATATTTGCTGAAGCAACAGGCGGATTAGGTGATTATGTTTATACATTGCTTGCCGAAGATGGAACTACGGTAGTTCGTGCAGGTCAGTCAAACGGAACATTTGCTAACTTACCTGTAGGTAGATATATAGTTTCTGTTCAAAGTGGCGATTGTCCAATGAAAAGTGATGTTATACCAGTCAATGAGCCGCCGGCAGCATTAGATGCTCAGCCAATAGTAACAGACGTTACTTGTTTCGGAGCTAACAATGGTAGAATTGAAATTAAAGCAACAGGTGGTACAGGTAATATTCAATATGCAATTTACCCGGATTTAGATAAATTCGATTCTAAGTTTATTTTTGAAAATTTAGCTCCTGGTCCTTACCAAATTGTTGCAAAAGACGATAATGGATGTAGCGTAATAATCGATGTAACAATTGCAAACGGTGTATTACTTTATGCAACATTAGATGAACAATCAATCATTCCGGAATTATGTGGAGGTGATAACAGTGCTTCATTCAGAGTAGATATATTTGGTGGTAAAGCTCCATACTTTGTACGTATCAACGATGAAACTGCATTTGTTCCTGCAAATGGTGTAGGTGGTGCATATCATGTCTTTACAGGATTAAAAGGTGGAGATCATAAAGTGTACATTACAGATAGTTTTGGTTGTGGACCAATGGGACTTAATGTTTCAACTCCAAAACCGGTAACAATTAATCCGGTTACTACTGAAACAGTATATGGTTGCGAAACAAATACTACCACAGTTGAATTCGATGATAGCAATAATATTGCAGATCTTGATTTCTCTCTTGATAATACAGGAGTGATTAATCCTGATGGTCCAATATTTAAAGATCTGACACCTGGTCCTCATACTATTTTAGTGAGACATACAAACGGATGTGAGCAAAGAACCGAAGAATTCATAATCGAAGGATTTGATAAGCTTACAATTAAGGATATCACTGTAAGTAGTAAAGCTGAGGTTAATATAATCAGAGTTCAGGCTGCCGGAGGTAAAAAAGATTATGTATACAGTTTCAATAAAATGCCATTTGATGTAGCCAATAAAGCACCATTTACATCATCTAATGAATTCAGAATTTACGAATCAGCTATTTATAGAGTATTTGTTAGAGATGAAAACGGTTGTGAGGAATATATAGATATAGAAGGTAAATTCATTGATTTCTGTATGCCGAATTACTTTACACCAAATGGAGACGGCAGATACGACGAAATTGGCCCTGATTGTGGAGCATTAGCTTATAAAGATCTAACATTCAATATCTTTGACAGATACGGTAGAGCAGTAGCGAAATACAGGGTAGGTCAAAAATGGGATGGTAGATACAACGGCGAAGAATTACCAACAGGTGATTACTGGTATGTTCTTAAACTAAATGACGAGAAAGATGATAGAGAGTTTGTTGGACATTTCACATTATACAGATAACAAAATTATAGCCCCAATGATGTTATCTAAAAAAATTATTACAATGAAAAAATTATTTTTATCCTTAGTACTCATGGCTGTAACAACAAGTTACAGCCAAGAGTTAAACCTACCGGTGTTTACGCAGTATTTAGCTGATAATCCATTTGTAATTTCACCGGCTTTTGCGGGTATTGGAGACAATCTTAGAATTCGAGCCAATGGACTTACACAGTGGGTAGGAATTAAAGACGCACCAGATAACCAGTCATTGTATGCTGATTTCCGTATACTAGACCGTTCAGGTGTTGGTTTGTCATTGTATAATGATAGCAACGGTAATACAAGACAAACAGGAGCCAAAGTTTCGTTTGCCCATCACCTTATATTAGATTATTATTCTAAACAATATTTATCATTTGGTATCTCGTACAACTTCAACAGCTTTCGTATAGATACTGGTAATTTTACTGGTGATGTGAATGGTGGGCCAATTCAGGATCCAACAAGACCAACAGATAACAGATATACGCAAAATAATAACTTTGACCTTAGTGCGTTATATCGTAATAAGAATTTTTACATAAGTTTTAATGCCAACAACGTTTTAAAGAAAAATACGGAAAAGTATTTTGTAGACGAACCTGATTTGCTTTCAAATTATCAGGTATATACAGGTATGATTTTTAAAGACGGAGAAAACAGCCGTATAGAATATGAACCATCTGTATACTACCAGTTTTTTGCAAGTGATAAACGTTCCACAACAGATTTTAACTTCAAATACAGACGCTTTAATCGTTACGAAGATTACTACTGGATAGGAGTTTCATACCGTATGTTAAACGACCAGTTCCCTAAACCATTATCAGTTGGGCCAATGGTTGGTTTCATGAAATCTAAATTTTACTTTGGATACTCGTATCAGGTAATGTTCAATGATCTTGGAAGTTATAATACCGGAACGCACTCTATTACTATCGGATTCGATTTCTTCGGTTCAATTAGTAACTGTCCTTGTACACAAAGTCCGGTTCACGACTAATAATTTTACAATTAGAGCTTACTGTAAACTAAATCTTATATTTTTTCGTTTCATATAAATGAATAATCAACATTTGGTTTACAGTAACTTTTAACTGTTAATAATGCTGCTCAACAATTTATATTTTTAAAATAAATTTGTTTGTTTTCTTAATTTACAACGTTTTCGTTGTTATAGATAGGTTTTTTTTAGATTTTCTGAATTTAATACTTCATTAAAAGTTCTATATTTGTTATTACTACAAAAAATTAAAAAATTATCAAATGAAAACTTTAAACGATTTCGACTTTAAAAATAAAAAAGCAATAATCCGTGTAGACTTCAATGTTCCTTTGGATGAAAACTTTAATGTAACAGATGCAACACGTATCGAAGCTGCAAAACCTACCATCGATGCCATCTTAAAGCAGGGTGGAAGCGTAATTTTGATGTCGCACTTAGGCAGACCAAAAGGAGCAGAAGAAAAATACTCATTAAAACATATACTTAAAAAAGCTTCAGAAATTTTAGAGGTTGAAGTTAAGTTTGCAACTGATTCTATCGGAGAACCAGCACAAACTGCTGCAAAAAACCTAAAACCGGGAGAAGTTTTATTACTTGAAAATTTACGTTTTCATGCTGAAGAAGAAGCTGGAGATGTTGCTTTTGCAAAAGAATTGGCTTCACTTGGAGACATCTACGTAAACGATGCATTTGGAACTGCACACAGAGCGCATGCTTCAACTACAATTATTGCACAATTTTTCCCAACAGAAAAATGCTTCGGAACTTTATTGGCAAAAGAAATTGAAAGCTTAAACAAAGTACTTAAAAATAGCGAGAAACCAGTTACGGCTGTTCTTGGCGGATCTAAAGTTTCTTCAAAAATCACCGTTATCGAAAATATCCTTGATAAAGTAGATCACATGATTATTGGTGGAGGAATGACTTTTACATTCGTTAAAGCACAAGGCGGAAAAATTGGTGATTCTATTTGTGAAGATGACAAACAAGAATTAGCACTTGAAATTTTAAGATTAGCCAAAGAAAAAGGAGTACAAATTCATATTCCGGTTGATGTTATAGCTGCAGATGATTTTTCAAACACAGCAAATACACAAGTGGTAGACGTAACTGCAATTCCGGATGGATGGCAGGGTCTTGATGCCGGACCAAAATCATTAGAAAACTTCAAAAAAGTTATTTTAGAGTCAAAAACAATTTTATGGAATGGTCCATTAGGCGTTTTTGAGATGGAATCTTTTGCAAAAGGAACTATTGCTTTAGGTGAATTTATTGCAGAATCGACAGAAAAAGGTGCTTTTTCACTAGTTGGAGGAGGTGATTCTGTTGCAGCTGTTAAACAGTTCGGTTTTGAAGATAAAATGAGCTACGTTTCCACTGGTGGCGGGGCAATGCTTGAAATGTTAGAGGGAAAAGTTTTACCTGGAATCGCAGCGATTTTAGACTAAAATATCACAATTAACATTTTTTTACATAGTTTTATTGGATAAACTATTTAGTTTTGCAAAAGTAAACATCTCTGTAAGGAGTTGAATTATAGAATTTTAAAAAAATGTTATATGATTATAAGGAAAATTTCATTAGCGGTTTCTTTCTTTTTTTCAATAGCTTCTTTTGCGCAGGATGTTGCAAAAGCAGATATTCAAATTAAGTCAGATGTTAAGATCTCGTATTTAGATTCAGTTAAAAATTCTTTTAAAAAAGACCAACTGTGTACTCGCGTAGATAGTCTTTGGATGAACGAGTTGGTAAGTTTAGATATATACGATGATTTAACAAAAGACATTCAAACCATCAATACAGATATTACTGTAGATGAAGAATTACCAACAGATTTGCTTAAACAGCGACTTCAGGTAATGAATGAAAAATCACCTTTTGAAATCGAATATAATCAAGGACTGGAAAACATAATTAAGTCATTTCTTAAAAATCGTAAAAAATCATTTTCACGATTAATGTCTTTATCAGAATATTATTTTCCAATCTTTGAGGACGCTTTTGCAAAACAAAACGTTCCTTTAGAAATTAAATATTTAGCCGTTGTAGAATCTGCTTTAAATCCTAAAGCAGTTTCTAAAATGGGCGCCACCGGAATCTGGCAATTCATGTACGGAACCGGAAAACAATACGATCTTAAAATTGATTCTTATATTGATGAACGCAGCGATCCTCTAAAATCAACTGCAGCCTGTTCAGAATATATGACTAAAATGTTCAAAATTTTTGGTGATTGGGAACTTGTACTTGCGTCCTATAATTCAGGTCCGGGAAATGTAACCAAAGCCATACGTCGCTCTGGCGGAAAAACAAAATACTGGGATATTCGTAACCATCTTCCAAAAGAAACCCAAGGTTATGTTCCTGCTTTCTTAGCTACAATGTATCTTTTTGAATTTCATAAAGAACATGGAATCAACCCCGAAAGAGCTGTAGTTAAAAACTTTGAAACAGATACAGTTCAAATTAAAAATCAAATGTCATTCAAGCAAATTGCTGATTTGTTAGATATGCCACAATCGCAAATTCAACTTTTAAATCCTTCGTATAAATTAGGAATTGTTCCATTTTATCAAAACGAAAAACATTTCTTACGTTTGCCAAAAGATAAAATTTCGACTTTTGTTTCAAACGAAGATAAAATTTATGATTACGTAGCGTATCAGGCACAGCACAAAGGACTTCCAAAACAACTTGCTCTTAAAGTAACTCCAAAAGGAAAAGTAAAACTGGATAATGCTGTTGCTGCAACAGAAACACAATATTATAAAGTTAGAAAAGGCGACAACCTGGGTTCTATTGCAGACAAATATGACGTTTCTATTTTAGAACTGAAAAAATGGAATAACATTAAAGGCAATGCAATTGCTCTAGGTAAAACCTTAAAAATAAAATCAAATATTGATTCGATTGCAAAAGTTCCAAAAGAGTTGAAAGCTCCTGTAATCGATAAAAAACAAGTAGAAGAAGCAGTTGCTTCAAATGATGATAAAGAGAAATCAAGTACTGTACATCAGGAATATGTTGTAACCGCAGGTGATAATTTAGGAAGCATCGCTAAAAAATTCGGTACAACTATTGCTGACTTAAAAGAGCTGAATAATTTAACATCAAATAATATCGGTTTAGGAAAAACACTGATTATTTCTAAATTGGTTACGACAGTAGATGATAATAATGTTGCATCAACTGCAATAGTGGTAAACTCTGTTGATTCATTCAAGAAAAAAACTGCATCTGCAAAAAAGCTTGGAGAAGATTATTATGTTAAAAAAGGAGATTCTCTATATAGTATTTCAAAAAAATATCCTGGAGTGACTATTTCAGATATTAAAAAATGGAATAATATTCAGGATGGAGATATTAAACCCGGAATGAAACTTAAAATAAACGGATAATAAAAAAAATCTTAACTAAATTTGGGTTTTATTTCATTAAACTAAGAAAATGAATAAAACCCATTTTTTATGCCTTTTACTTTCATGTTTGTTTGTTTCTTGTATTAAAAATGAGAAACAGCCTCAACCCGTTTCTGGCAAAGCAAACACCATTTCTATTATCATCGACGATCAGTTGTGGTATGGTGAAGTTGGCGATACGATTAGAAATAAATTTGCATCTCCGGTTTGGGGACTTACTCAGGAAGAACCTTTGTTTACGATCAATCAATATCCTGCAAAATTGCTTGAAGGGTTTGTTACCGATAGTCGAAGTATTATTGTAGTTAAAAAAGCCGCTACGGATAAATTCGAAATAAAACACAGTAAAACTTTACCACACAACACTTTTCGTATTTACGGAAAATCAGTAGATGATATTATTTGCAGTATCGAATTGAATTCTGCACAAATGATCAAGATGATTCGTGATGCCGAAATTCAAAAAATTCAGCAGGACAATAGTAAATCGTTATTGAATCCTACTATTGTAAAAAACAAGTTTCACATTAATTTGCAAATCCCTTCCGGTTACGAATATATGTTGCATAAAAAGAATTTTATGTGGCTGAAAAAAGATATCATTAGCGGAAATACCAGTTTACTTATTTATCAAATTCCAATAAAAAGGCTTACCAAAGGTTCAGATATTGTAGGTAATATTGTTCGAATGAGAGATTCCGTAGGTCTATACATTAAAGGTCGTGAACCTGATACACCAATGATTACAGGAGAAGCGTATGCTCCTTATTTTTCAAACACGATTTTAGACGGAAAGAAAACTTTTGAAACCAAAGGTACCTGGGAACTAAAGAACGATTTTATGACCGGACCGTTTATAAACTATGCAATTATTGACCATGCCTATAATAGAATATTAGTTATAGAAGGCTTTTGTTATTCTCCGTCAAATCAGGAAAGAGATTTAATGCTTGAGTTAGAAGGTATTATAAAATCTGCTAAAGTAGATAAAAGGTAATTAGATTTATTTTCTTACATTTGTTTTTTAACAATCAATAAATCAGTTAATTATGAAAAATATTTATCTTGCATTATTAGTGATATGTTTGAGTATTATTTCTTGTAAAAAAGATGTAAAATCATCAGATGAAGAAGTAAAAGTTTCGGATACAATTAAAACAAAAGAAACTACAGCAGAGCCGGTTCTGGATTCAGCAGCACAAATGAAAGCCTGGGTAGATTACGCAACACCTGGAAATGCACATAAGATGATGGCCGACGAAACAGGAACATGGAATTGTGAAATGACATTTTGGATGGAACCAAACGCGAAACCTGAACAAGCAACTTCAACAGCACAAATTAGAATGATACTTGGGGGCCGTTATCAGGAAGCCATTTATAGTGGGAAAATGATGGGACAGCCATTTCAAGGAAAAGGTACACTCGCTTACAACAATGCCAGCAAAGAATATACAGCTACCTTTATCGATAATATGGGAACAGGAATGATGATTAGTGTTGGCAAATATAATGAGAGTTCCAAAAGTATCGAATTAAAAGGTGACATGGTAAATCCCGTAAATGGCAAAAAAGCGCCATATCGTGAAATTTATACAATTGTTGATGCTAAGACACGTAAAATGGAAGTGTTTGATGTAAAGAACGGAGAGGAGTACAAGAGTATGCAAATCATTATGAAGAAAAAATAGATATATTATATTTTTAAATACATGTCCCGATTACGCTTTGTAATCGGGATTTTTTTTTAATACATTTAAAAAGATAAATCAATAATTAAATTAATTTAGTCCTCATTAAAAAATAAAAGACAATAATGGAATTAAAATGGAAAATTAAGCCTTTTGACGCATTAACTGTTCACGAGTTATATGATTTGCTGAAACTTCGAAGTGAGATCTTTGTATTAGAGCAAAATTGTGTGTATCTGGATCTTGATGGAAAAGACCAAAAAGCTTTTCATCTAATTGGAGAATTTGACAGTAAAATTGTTGCTTATGCACGTTTATTTGATGCTGGAATTAGTTTTGATAATGCCTCAATTGGAAGAGTTGTTGTGGATCAAAAATATAGGGATAAAAAGTGGGGCCACATCTTAATGCGTGAAGCTATTGCCGGAATAAAAACTAGTTTTGGTAAAGACCATATTACAATAGGTGCACAATTGTATTTGAAAAAGTTTTATGAAAGCCACGGATTTGTTCAGACAAGTGAAATGTATTTAGAAGATGATATTCCTCATATTGAAATGATAAGACAAAATTAATGCAACATTATTGCAAACTCTTTTTTTTTAAAATAACATAAAATAAGTGCTTTATAGACAAATGATTAGTAGTTGTTCTTGAAGTAATGCTTTAATCCGAAAACCTGGTATTTGTAAACTATTTTTTAATTTTTAGTAATTGAAATATAGTAAAGATTAGAGTTATCATTTGAATTAAAAGAATATTTAAGGAATTCATGTTAAGACTATTATTAACGATGAAACCCTTTGTCACAAAATAAACAGCAAGATAAACTTGCAGATTTTTATCATCATTGCATTAATTCAGAGCGATGCAATGACGATAGAATTATTATTTGATTGGATAAAGTTCTGAAAAATCAGAAGATGTGATTTGTATTTCCTTTTACATTTTTAGAATAGTTTTATACTCAGTTTGATTATTTAAAACATTTATCGCTTTCTTAATTTCTGAGTTGTTTTTAATGTAAAATTGATACAAACCTTCCTGATATTGATATCTCTTTATAAGTTCCTCCTGAATTAGGTTTCTAATTTCATTTTGGTTTTTATCCAGAAGAGTTATTTCACTTTTTTCTAATGCATTCAATAACTGCTGATATTCTGTTACAATAGCTTCGTCTATCTTTTCATTCTTAGCGGCAGTCAAAGTATTTTTCAGTGCTACTTCAGTTTCAGTATCAAATGTGAATTTATTTACTTTAAGGTATTGTTTGAAGGCGGCATAATCGGAATCAGTAATAACTGGTATTTTCTCACCAAGATTTGGATTTTTATAATAGTAGCTTGTAGCAAAATCAAAGATTCCGTCATTCCTTAAAAGTGCAGTCGTAATCGGACTCATTTTTGCTTCATCCAATTCGATATCCGGCAAAACGCCCCCTCCATCATACACTGTTCTTCCTTTTCTGGTTTTAAAAGCGTTGAAGTTTTTAGCATCTGTTTTTACAGCCAATCCGTTTTTATCTTTATGAGCATAATCGAGAGCCTGAATACATCTTCCTGAAGGCGTATAATATCTGGAAATAGTGACTTTAAGCTGAGTTCCGTAAGTTAAATCTACAGAACGCTGTACCAAACCTTTACCAAAACTACGGCTTCCCAGAACCACTGCGCGATCTAAATCCTGCAAAGCTCCCGAAACAATTTCTGATGCTGATGCACTTCTTCCATTTACTAAAATCGCCAACGGAATTTCTGTATCTATTGGTTGATTTTGAGTTTTATAAGTATTGTTATGTTTCTCAATTCTCGATTTTGTTGTTACGATTACTTCATTCTTAGGTACAAATAAATTACAGATATCGATGGCTTCGTTTAACAAACCACCCGGATTTCCTCTTAAATCAAGTACAATTTGTTTTGCTCCATCTGCTTTTAATTTTTCAAGAGCCTCTTTTACTTCAGCAGAAGCTTTTCTGCTAAAATGTGCCAAAACGATATAACCGGTCTTATCATCAATTTTGCCATAAAACGGAACTGATTTAATATCAACTTCATCCAAAACCAATTCTGTTGTAAAGGGTTTTCCCTGACGAAGGTATTTTATTGTAATTTTAGTGTTTTTTGTTCCCTTCAATAATTGCGAAGCATCATCTTTAAAATCAGCAATTAAAACATCACCAATTTGAATAATTTCATCACCGGCTTTTAATCCCGCTTTATCTGCAGGATAGTTTTTATAAGGTTCGCGAACAATTAAGCGATCTTTTTTGCGTGCGATCATTGCGCCAATTCCAGTATATTCACCGGTATTGTTAATTTTGAAATTTACGACATCCTGTTCATTAAAGTAAACCGTATACGGATCTAAACTTCCCAACATGCTTTTAATGGCTTTGTCCATCAAATCACCCGGATTTGTTTCGTCTACATAATTGGTGTTGACAGCTTTGAATAAAGTTGTAAAGATTTCAATTTGCTTTGCGATCTCAAAGAAATCGTCTTTAAAACTGGTTCCAATAAATAAAAATGTTGCCGCAACAATTGGTATAATGATTTTCCGTTTGAAAAAAGTAGCCATATTTGTATAATATCTGAGATAAATAAAGCACTAAAATAAGAATAAATCATTAATAACGGTGATTCGCGGAAATGAATCTCAAATCTCTTCTCAAAAAGATTGATTACTAAGGATGTTATAATTCCGTTTTATTCTCATGATCTTGCGTTTTGTTTACCTGTAGCAGGAATTTCTGAAACAATTGAATTGTTTTGGTATTAATTTCTTCGTAAGATAAACGGTCTTTTGTCTGGTAAAAAAACATGAAAGAATAGGGTTCTTCAATATTATCCCAAAGCAAATGTTTATTCAGTCTGTAGGTTTCCCTAAGAACTCGCTTGAAGTAATTACGGTCAACAGCTCTTTTAAAATATTTCTTGGAAACAGAAACTCCAATCTTAATTTTTTCGTCTGAATCAGCTTCCGCCTGACGGTAAACCAAACGCAACGGATATTTTGAAACTGATTTTCCTTCAGAAAAAAGTAAGCCAATCGTTGTTTTGCTTTTTAAACGTTCGTTTTTGGAGTAAGTAAAGTTCATTTAATTCAGAAAAAGGTGCGATTTTTGAAGCAAAGGTACAATTAAACCATAAAAGCAGTTATTGTTTTCAATTTTTATACCGCTAAAAATTTATTTATTACTTTTGAGCATTAATTTTTAAAGCATGCAAAAAATAATTTCGTATCCCATATCCGTAATTTACTATTTGTTATTTAGTTCAGTTTTATTGGTTTTTCATCCAATACAATGGTTTTGTTTAAATGTTTTTGGTTATCATGCACACAAAAAGAGTGTCGATTATTTAAACTTTTGCCTGTTAAGGTGTACAAATCTTGTTGGAACGACTTATAAAATTGAAAATAGAGGGACAATTCCTACTGGTGTACCTTTGATTTTTGTTTCAAATCATCAAAGTATGTATGATATTATAACAATGATTTGGTATTTTAGACGATTTCATTGTAAATTTGTAAGTAAGAAAGAGTTAGGGAGCGGAATTCCGAGTGTATCATACAATTTACGCCACGGAGGATCGGTGCTAATTGATCGGAAAGATCCTAAACAAGCGATTCCTGTAATCAAAGGCTTGTCTGAATATATTGAAAAAAATAAAAGGTCTGCAGTAATATTTCCCGAAGGCACGCGCAGCAAAACCGGTAAGCCTAAAGAATTTGCCCATAATGGTTTAAAAATATTGTGTAAATACGCGCCGTCAGCATATGTTGTTCCGGTGAGTATTAATAATTCATGGAAAATGGTTCGTTGGGGTCTTTTTCCTGTAGGGTTAGGAAATCATCTTACCTTTACGGTTCATAAAGCTTTGGCAGTAAAAGATTATGATTTTACGGAGTTAATTGCTTTAACGGAAAAGTCAGTTGTAGAAGGAGTAAATGAGTATAAATAGATTTAAGCAATAAGAAAAAAGCTTAAGTCCCAATCTTAAATTAGTAATGTCTATAAAAAACATTAGATTAGAAGTGATGCAGTTTTTGGAAAAAAACGTGGATAGCTTCGTTGATCAGTATTTAATTCCAGTAGAAAAAATTTGGCAGCCGTCAGATTTTCTGCCTAATTCTGAAGGAGATAATTTCTTTGAGGAGGTTAGAGAATTACGTGAAATTGCCAAAGAATTACCATATGATTTCTGGGTTACGCTTGTTGGTGATACCATTACCGAAGAAGCTTTGCCAACATACGAATCGTGGTTAATGGATGTAGAGGGAATAAATCAAATTGAAAACGGTGGAAATGGCTGGTCTAAATGGATTCGTCAATGGACTGGAGAAGAAAACCGCCATGGAGATTTGTTAAATAAATACCTGTATTTGTCTGGTCGTGTAAACATGCGTGAAATCGAAATGACAACACAGCACTTAATTAACGACGGATTTGATATTGGAACTGGATCTGACCCGTACAAAAACTTTGTATATACTAGTTTCCAGGAATTAGCAACGTATGTTTCGCACAATAGAGTTGCCCAAATGGCAAAGAAATTTGGTGATAACAAGTTGTCTAAAATGTGTAAAATGATTGCAGGTGACGAAATGCGTCATCACCATGCATACAGCGAATTTGTTACTCGCATTTTTGCAGTAGATCCAAGCGAAATGATGTTGGCGTTTCAATACATGATGAAACAAAAAATCGTAATGCCGGCTCACTTCCTGAGAGAATCTGGTCAAAAGATTAGTTCAGCTTTTGAACAATTTTCTGATTCAGCACAACGTATTGGGGTTTACACCGCAAGCGATTATGTTGATATCATGCAAAAATTAATGGACAAGTGGGAAATTGATAAGATGTCGGGTTTGACAGACGAAGCCGAAAAAGCTCGTGATTACTTAATGAAATTACCAGGCCGTATGGCAAGAATTTCTGAGAGATTGGTAATTCCACAGGAATCACACATCTTTAAATGGGTAGAACCAGCGAGACTTTAATTTTAGAGTTTAGATTGAAATATAATATATTGTTGATTGTCGAAGTGAAGCTTTGACAATCAACATTTTTATTTAAAAAATAAAAGAATCGGCGTTAATCCATATCAATTCATGTCATCCGTGTGCCATTCTTAATACAAAATACAACTATGAATAATTCTGATTTAATAAATAAGACAATAACGTTTGTAAAAGAAAAACTAAGCGATGCAGAAGGCGGACACGATTGGTTTCATATTGAGCGCGTGTACAAAAATGCACTTTTGATTGCAAAAGATACCAAATGTGATTTGGTTGTCGTGCAGTTAGGAGCTTTACTTCACGATATTGCCGACAGTAAATTTCATAACGGAGATGAAACCATTGGACCAAAAACCGCGCGATTATTTTTAGAATCTCAAAATGTTTCTGAAGAAACTATTCAGCATGTAGTGAATATTATCGAAAACATCTCGTACAAAGGTGGAAATTTCGACAAAAAGTTCTCTTCTGTAGAATTAGATATTGTGCAGGATGCTGACCGTTTGGATGCAATAGGAGCGATTGGTATTGCACGAGCCTTTAATTATGGTGGATTTAAAAACAGGGCTTTGTACAATCCTGAAATCGCGCCGATAACCAATATGACTAAAGAAGAGTATAAAAAGAATAATGCACCGACAATTAATCACTTTTACGAAAAATTATTGCTTTTATCAGAGAAAATGAACACCAAAACCGGAAAGCAAATAGCTGCCGAAAGACATGGTTTCATGGAATCTTTTTTATCGCAATTTTACGCAGAATGGGAAGGGGTAAAGTAATTTGCTGTTTTAGAGCTACTAACGATGTTTCATGAAAAAATAAAAAACTGCTCCGGCGCATAGAAAACCAAGTGTAAACCACAATAATCTTGAAACCCTGTTGCCTTTTGTAATCTCTGTTCTATCAAAATCTTTCATTTCTTTAAAATTTGAATTAATGAAACGAAGTTAAAAGTTAACGGCCTTAAATAAGGCTAGTTAAGGTTTTATAGTGTCAATAAAAGACACATTTTATTTGCAGGCTGTAAGTTTTAGAAAACGTACTATTTAAATTCAACTACAGCCACAGTTTCCGCTGCCACAATCTTTTTTCTTTTTAGATTTCCAAAAGAACTTTTTGATCAAAAAGGCAACAGCAATAATTAATATTCCAAAGGCAATAATTTCTTGTATCATGGCCGTTTATTTTAAAAGTTGATAGGCGAGAAGAGCAACAAAATAAGCTAATCCGCTCATTAAGAATAACTGCATTGCAGGCCATTTCCAGGAATTGGTTTCCTTTTTTGTAATCGCCAATGTACTCGCGCACTGCATCGCAAAAGCATAAAACAATAAAAGCGATATTCCCGATGCAAAATTGAAAATCTTCTCGCCCGTTTGCGGATTTACTTCTTTCTGCATTTTGCTTTTAATGGTTGCTTCATTGTCGCTGTCTCCAACGCTATAAATGGTAGCAAGAGTTCCAACAAAAACCTCACGTGCGGCAAACGAACTGATAATTGCAATTCCGATTTTCCAGTCATAACCTAAAGGAGAAATTGCGGGTTCAATGGCTTTACCCATAATTCCGATATACGAATTCTCTAATTTTTGAGAAGCGACTTCGTTTTCAAATTCTAATTCATTTAAGGTTGTATTGGCAAATCTTTCTTTTACGATAGTTTCTGCTTCATTAAAATCTTTTCCGGGACCAAAAGAGGCTAAAAACCATAAAATAACAGATATCGCTAAGATAATTTTACCCGCGCCAACAACAAATGCTTTTGTTTTCTCGACCACGTTGATTCCCACATTCTTTAAAAGTGGCATTTTATAACTTGGCATTTCAACTACGAAATAGCTTTTAGTGTTGAATTTTAAAATTTTATTCAAAATTAACGCAGATAAAATAGCAGTTACAAATCCCAATAAATAAAGCAACATTAGTGATAATCCCTGCAAATTTAGAATTCCTAAAACGCGCTGATTCGGAATTACCAGCGAAATAATAATGGTATAAACCGGAAGTCTTGCAGAACAAGTGGTGAATGGCGTTACCAAAATAGTGATTAGGCGTTCTTTCCAGTTTTCAATATTCCTGGTGGCCATAATGGCCGGAATAGCACATGCTGTTCCTGAAATCAATGGCACGACACTTTTTCCAGAAAGCCCAAATTTTCGCATTATTTTATCCATCAAAAAGACCACACGGCTCATATAACCGCTTTCTTCCAAAATGGAAATAAACAGAAACAAGAAGGCAATCTGTGGAATGAAAATCAGAATTCCTCCAATTCCAGGAATAATGCCCTGTGAAAGCAAGTCGGTTAAAATTCCGCTTGGCAATTCTGAAGCGGTCCAACTGCTTAGAGAAGCAAAAGTGCTGTCAATGAAATCCATCGGAATAGTGGACCAGCTGAAAATCGATTGGAAAATCAAAAATAAAATAGCCAAAAAAATTACATAACCCCAAACCTTGTGCGTTAAAACACGGTCAAGTCTGGCACGAATGTCTTTTGCCATGGATTCATCAACTTGTAAACCTTCTTTCAAAACATCATTTATAAACTGATATCTTTTAATGGTTTCTTTTTGCTGTAAACGCTTTAACTCTGAATGTGATTTGGTAAAAGTACTTCGAATTTCATTTCGGTCTAAGTTCGAAAAGTTGACATCCTGGGTAATCACCAGCCACAATTTGTATAACAGCTGGTTCGGAAAAGCGTGTTGTAATTTTTCAAAATAAGCAGTGTCAATAACTGATGAATTTAAGCAAGCTTCATTTGGAATGGTTTTATAAGAAACGATTAATTCTTTTAAATTGTCAATTCCCAAACCTTTTCGTGAACTTACCAAAGCAATTTTAGTCTTTAGTTTTTCTTCTAAATATGAAATATCCAAAGTAATTCCTTTTCTTTCCATACGATCAGACATGTTAATGACTAAAATCGTCGGAATTTCAAGATCTTTTATCTGTGTGTAAATCAGTAAATTTCGTTTCAGATTTTCAACATCGGTAACTACAACTGCAACATCCGGATATAGTTTATCGTTTTTGTTTAGCAAAAGTTCAATAACAACACTTTCGTCCATCGAACTCGCATTCAAGCTATATGTTCCCGGTAAATCGAGAATATTAGCTTTTATGTTATGGGGTAATTTACAGAAACCAATTTTTTTCTCAACCGTAATTCCGGGATAATTCCCCACTTGCTGATTTAAACCGGTTAGCTGATTAAAAACAGAAGTTTTTCCTGTATTAGGATTTCCGATAAGGGCAACATTAATATTTTGAATGCTCATTACAAATTGGTTTTGATAAGTTCAACTTCAATTTCGCGAGCAGTTTCAACACGAATCGCCACATGAGAGCCATTAATGTCTAAATATAAAGGATCTCCAAAAGGAGCAATCTGAAGCAATTCAACTAAGTTGCCAGGCAAACAACCCATTTCTAATAATTTTAGAGGAATAAGATCGATATCAAAATCTTTGATAATGGCTTTCTCGCCTTTTTTCAGAGTATGTATTGTATTTTGCAAGCTTATTTAGATTGAATTTAGATTGCAAAAGTAGGCAATAATTCTTTATTTAAAGGTATTTAACACTTTTGAATATGCTAAATGTTTCTAAAAATAAGGCATCTTACTCCTGACATAAGAAATCAATGTCTTCCAGGAGACGTTTCATTTCTTCTTTATTCGTACCGTCATAAAATCCGCGAACGCGACGTTTTTTATCTACCAGAACAAAATTTTCTGTATGAACCATATCATAAAGCTGATCCGGTCTTCCAAGTTTTACAGCCAGGTATGATTTTCTGGCCATAGTATAAATATCTTTTTTATCGCCGGTAACCAAATTCCATTTGCTGTCTACAACATGATGTTTGATGGCATATTCTTTTAAAACCGGAATACTATCAACTTCAGGAAAAACGGTGTGGGACAATAACATTACTTTGGGGTTATTTAAAACAGCTTTTTGAACTCCCTCAAGATTCGTAGTCATTTTTGGACAAATAGATCCGCATGTTGTAAAGAAGAAATCAGCAACATAAATTTTTCCCTCGTAGTTTTGCTGCGTAATTGTATCACCATTTTGATTTACAAACTTAAAGTCGGCAATCGTGTGGTATTTGCTTTTATACTGAACGGTACTGTCAACCAATTCAGGATTAACATCGGCAGGATTGTAAATTGGTAACGTTTTTTTGGGCTTTAAAGCCGAATAAAATAAGGATATAGTGACAACCGAAAAGACAATTAAAACAATAAAGAATTTGCGGTATTTGTAAAGAAACGATTTCATAAAAATAATTTGTCGCAAAAATACAAAAAGCGCATTTTAAAATACTAGTTGGCTGTGGTTTTTAACAGATAGGAGTTGGGTGTAAAAGTAATTGAGATTTATTTTAATGTTTTATAATCTCGCAAAGAATAGCGCGGAGTTCGCCAAGTTTTTGTAATACGCAGATTTAACTGATTTGAGATAAAGAAACGTACCCAGCATAAAGCCAGGATAAAAAACTTATGGCCTCAATTTTCCTGAAAATTCACTTTAAAAAACAATTTCAAATAATCCTTTAAATGAAGATGTTATTGATAAAAATTTTCGTTGTAACAGATGAAATATTGCATTAAAAAACTTACGCTTTAATATCATGCAATTTTAACATAAAGTTTAAAATAATAACAATAAGTTTGTATGTATCCAAAATAAACTTATAAAAATGAACAAACAGCTTAGCAAACCATTGTTTTGTGCTTTTTCTGCATTCTTCGCGCTAACGGCAGCTCAGGCGCAGAATGGAACCACAAAAGAACCGGGAATTAATGTATCTTATATGAATACGAAAATTAGCCCGGGTGAAGATTTTTTCCGTTACGTTAACGGAACCTGGTTAGATAAAACAGAAATTCCAAGTGATAGAACAACTTGGGGAAGTTTTAACGAACTGATCAAAAAAACAGATAAGGATGCAATGGCAATTTTGAAGGAAGCTTCTAAAAATCCGGTTTACAAATCAAATACAGATCAGGGTAAAGCAGTGAATTTGTTTACCACTATTTTAGATACTGTGGGAAGAAACAAAAGAGGAATTGAACCTTTAAAACCTTATTTGAAAAAAATTGATGCCATAAAAAACGTGGCCGATCTTCAAAAATACTTAATTGAAATGGAACCACAGGGAGGTTCAGGATTTTTTGGTACTTATATTGGAGCTGATGAGAAAAACAGTTCTAAGAACTCTGTAAGTTTGGTAGTAAGTCGTTTAGGACTTCCAGATAAAGATTATTACACTTCGGAAGATAAGGATTCAAAAGAAAAACGTGCCAAATACGAACTTCATGTAGCTAGAATGATGCAGTTTATTGGTGAATCGCCTGAAGCGGCTAAAAAAAATGCAGCTGAAATTTTGGCGTTAGAAACAACTTTATCTTCACCAAGATTAAATCGTGTTGAAAGCAGAGATAGCCGTTTGCAATATAACCCTATGACAATTGCTGATCTTCAAAAGCTAACTCCTGCCATTAAATGGGATACTTATTTTTCTGGTCTTGGTATGCCAAAATTAGATACAGTAATAGTTATGGAGCCGCGTTATATGAAAGAATTGCAAACTGTTTTTACTCAAAACAAAGTGGGAACATGGAAAGAATATTTGAAATGGGATATTTTAAATTCAACGGCTTCGCAATTAACAACTGATATTGAAACGGCTAATTTTGAGTTCTATAGTAAAACCTTAAGAGGAGCGGTAAAAGAGATTCCACGTGAAGAAAAAGCATTGCAGTCAGTAAATCGTAATGTTGGTGAAGCGCTTGGTAAGTTATATGTGGAAAAAGTATTTCCTGCTGAAGCAAAAACAAAAGCAGTTGATATGATTCAGAATGTAATTTTGGCGTATCAAAACCGTATTAACAACTTAACCTGGATGTCTGATGCTACAAAAGCAAAAGCAATTGAGAAATTAAATAAGATTACAATTAAAGTAGGTTATCCGGATAAATGGAAGGACTATTCTGCTTTGGAAATTAAAGGTGTTGCCGAAAATGGAAGTTACTTTGAAAACACAAAAAATTTAGCCAAATGGAATTTTAAGAAAAACCTGGAAAAGTTAAGTAAACCGGTTGATAAGACAGAATGGGGAATGTCGCCTCAAACTGTAAATGCTTATTACAACCCTTCCTATAACGAAATTGTGTTTCCGGCAGCAATTTTGCAGCCGCCTTTTTATAATTACCAGGCAGATGAAGCAGTAAATTACGGTGGAATTGGTGCGGTAATCGGACATGAGATATCGCATGGATTTGATGATTCCGGAGCTAGATATAATGCACAAGGAAATCTTGTTGACTGGTGGACAGCCGAGGATTTAAAACAATTTACACAGTTAGGAACCGCCCTTGCTGAGCAATACAGCGCTTTAGAGCCTTTACCGGGAATTCATGTAGATGGTAAATTTACTTTAGGCGAAAACATTGGGGATTTAGGAGGAATAAATGCAGCCTATGATGGCCTGCAATTGTATCTAAAGAAAAATGCAAATCCAGGTTTGATCGACGGATTAACTCCTGAACAGCGTTTCTTCATTTCATGGGCAACGGTTTGGAGAACAAAATCGAGAGATGAAGCAATCAAAAATCAGGTAAAAACAGATCCACACTCGCCTGGAATGTACAGAGCAGTTGTTCCAATTCAGAATGTTGATGCTTTTTATCAGGCTTTCGGAATTAAACAAGGCGATAAAATGTACATAGCACCAGATAAAAGAGTTAAAATCTGGTAAGAGGTTAAATGAAAAAACGGCGCTAATTTAGCGCCGTTTTTATTTCTATTAATATAATATTTAGTTTTTCAGATTGCTGTAAATATAACTTTCGATTGCTTTCAACTCTTCATCAGACATTGCTTTTGTAACCGGAAAATTTGTTTTCATTACATCAAACTGACTCGGATCTACAATTGGTTCTGCGTTTCCTTTAAGGAAAGTAACAATATCTCCTTTTTTGTCTTTGTACATTTTTGCGATTTCCTGTATACTTGGTCCAATTACCTTTTGATCAACCTGATGACAGGAATAGCAATTTCCTTTTCCTTCAAATATGTCTTTTCCTAAAGCTTCCGGTGTTTTGGCTTCTGCCGAATTTCCTTCAGAATAAGCTTCTGTTGCAGTTGGATCACTATTTTCAGTTGCTTCTTTTTTACAAGATGTTAAAGTTAATATTGATAATAAAACTAATATGCTTTTCATAAACTGTTTAAAATTATTTTACCATAGCCTCAAACTCATACCCATTCGATAGAAGTTTTGCTACAATTTGTTTCGAAAGTACATCTCCATCTCCACTTTTTTCAGAAATATTAAGCTGTGTTATTACAGAATCAGGAAGTTTTTGACTTATGTTAAATGATTTTTTGTCCTCTGTGATTAATTGCTCCTTAATGTTTTTACCTGTTACTGGGTTTTCATATCCGGTTTTTGCAGCATACCAAGTGCCCACTAATCTGCTCCATGATGTTACTTTTATGCTTCCTTCATCTTTTTTATATACTGAATTTACTGTATATGTCAAATTAGGAGCAAAACCAGGCATATAAGCTACACTTTGTTTTGATATTTTACCAATTAAAACGTCTTCTATATTTGATGTAGGGTATTTATCTACTAATCGTGTTTGTGTAATTTGTCCATCTTTACTCACCTTAATCCTGTTTTGTATCAAAATATCCTGTTCCTTTTTAAGATTTTCAATAGTTTTTAAATCGGCGTCGTCAAAATCTTTTTGTATAGTATTGGGAGCATTGTTTATATATTCTAAAACTCCTTTTTCATCTATTCCGGTCGCACTAATAAATTTGTATTTCTCGTTGCAAACACTAGCCACAATAGCTTTTTGAAAACTTAGCCCCTGATCTTTTCCATAATCGAGAATTCCGTTTGTTTTACTATTACTTAAATCTGTAAGAAGAGACCAATATATTAATGAACCATCAAGTAAAGTATTAGCCTTTCTTTCGATTGCAAAGATTGGCCTGTTGTCTAATGAAAGAATCTTATAAGATAATTTTTCTTTGTCTAGAATTGCAACTTCGGTACCGTCTATACTGATTTTGTCTTTTTTAATTTTTATCTCTTGCGCAACAGATGTTAAACTGACAGCAACCATGAAACTAAGTAATAATTTTTTCATTTTATAATGTTTTAATTTAGGAGGCTAAATTATACTTTTTTATTTTTAAAGTCTACCTATTTAAAATTACAGCAGCTTCTTTTGCAAAATAAGTGGAGATAACACTAGCTCCGGCACGCTTAATGCAATAAAGTTGCTCTATCATAATTTTGTCATGATCTAACCATCCTTTTTCAGCTGCGGCCTTTATCATAGCGTACTCACCAGATACCTGATAGACTGCAACCGGAACATGAACCGCATTTTTCACCTCGCGAACAATGTCTAAATATGCAATTCCAGGTTTTACCATTACAATATCCGCACCCTCTTCAACATCTAATAAAGCTTCACGAATTCCTTCAATTCGATTGGCATAATCCATTTGATACGTTTTTTTATCTTTTGGAATATTTTGAGAATCGACCGGAGCAGAATCTAAAGCATCGCGAAATGGTCCGTAAAATGCCGAAGCATATTTTGCACTATAACTCATGATTCCTACGTTGTGGTGTCCGCTTTCTTCTAATGCTTTTCTAATGGCCAAAACACGTCCGTCCATCATGTCACTTGGCGCTACAAAATCGGCACCGGCATCAGCATGACTTAAACTCATTCGGGTCAAAGCATCAACAGTCGCATCATTAATCAATTGACCGTTTTCGATAATTCCGTCATGGCCATAAATCGAATAGGGATCTAAAGCTACGTCTGGCATTACAATCATTTCCGGAACAGCATCTTTTATCCCGCGAATGGTTTGTTGCATTAAACCATCTTTATTCCACGCTTCAACGCCTTTATTGTCTTTAAGATTTTCACTTACTTTAACGTAAATATTTACCGCTTTTATTCCTAAATCCCAGGCTTCCTTTACTTCTTTAATAGTATTGTCCAATGAATGACGGTAAATTCCCGGCATTGACGGAATAGCAACTTTTACATCTTTTCCTTCTGCAACAAACATTGGAAGCATAAAATCCTGTGGACTTAAACTTGTTTCGCGAACTAATGAACGAATTGATTCATTTGTTCTTAAACGACGGTTTCTTTGTAATGGGAACATTGTTTTTTTGTTTAAAGTTTCATGTTTCAGGTTTACCCTGAAATTATAATTGTTTATTTAAGTTTTTGTTTTTCAGGACAATTAAACCCTTACTGTTCATTGTTTTATGTGATAGAAGCGGCGTAAATCTCTTGAATTGTCTTTTCTAATTTACTATTAAAGGAATCGTCAGATTGAGTTGCACTCAGTCCTTCAGATAATGCACGGGAAAAACTTGCAATCAATCCGTGGTTTTGTGAAAGTTTTTGATTGGCTTCGTCCTGGCCATATCCGCCAGATAATGCCACAACACGCACAACATGTGGATCAGTCATTAGTTCACTATAATAGTTGGTAATATTAGGAAGAGATAATTTCAGCATAACTTTTACATCTTTATCCAGCAAACTAAGTTGTTTCTTAAGTTCTTGTTTTAGAATTTCTTCTGATTTTTCTTTATCAGTACTGTAAATATCAACTTCAGGTTCAATAATTGGCACAAGTCCTTTTTCGAATATTTGTAAACCAACTTTAAATTGCTGTTCTACAACTTCGCGAATTCCTTCAGTATTTGCTTCTTTGATAACAGAGCGCATCTTAGTTCCAAAAACATTTTTTTCTACAGCGCGAGTTAGTAATTCATCTAAATTAGAAATTGGTTTCATCAACTGTACGCCATTGGCAAGATCGGCAAGTCCTTTGTCTACTTTTAAAAACGGAACTATATTTTTCTTTTCCCATAAATAATCAGCAGTCCATTCTCCTTCAATTTTGCGGTCCATAGTATTCTCAAACAAAATAGCGCCTAAGATGTACTCGCTTTTGAATGCAGGACTTTTAATAATACGGGTTCTCATTTCATGTACAAGAGTGTACATTTCTTCGTCATTGGTAAAGCTGCTTTCCTGAACACCATATTGTGCTAAGGCTTTTGGTGTGCTTCCGCCACTTTGGTCTAAGGCGGCGATAAATCCTTTACCTGAATGAATGCGATCTAATTGTGCAATATTGATTTCTCTCTTTTCCATAATATTTTAAATTTTAGATTTTAGACTGAAGATTTAGAGTAAATTACAATTTAAATTTATGATTACAAAGAAGTTACATTAATATTGGCTTCAATTTTTAGATCCATTCGCGTGGGTTCTCCAACACATTTACCAATTTTTCTTCTTCACTTCCAGCTTGCGGATGATGATCGTAAACCCATTGTACATGTGGTGGCAAACTCATTAAAATACTCTCAATTCTTCCGTTGGTTTTTAAACCAAATAAAGTGCCTTTGTCATGAACCAAATTGAACTCGACATAACGGCCACGACGAATTTCCTGCCAATTTCTGTTTTCTGGAGTATAGGCTAATGCTTTTCTTTTCTCAACAATAGGAACATAAGCCTCTAAGAAACTATTCCCAACTTCAGATACAAAATTGAACCAGTTTTCCATTGTCATTGATTCATTTGCTTTGCAATAATCAAAAAACAAACCGCCAATTCCGCGGGCTTCATTTCTGTGCGCATTCCAAAAATAAGCATCACATTGTTTTTTATATTTTGGGTAAAACTCCGGATTGTGTTTGTCACAGGCCGTTTTGCAAGTTTGATGAAAGTGTTTTGCATCTTCTTCAAACAAATAATAAGGCGTTAAATCCTGTCCACCACCAAACCATTGTTCGATTACTTTTCCGTGTTCGTCGTACATTTCAAAATAACGCCAATTAGCGTGAACCGTTGGAACCATTGGATTTTTAGGATGAATAACCAAACTTAGTCCGCAGGCGAAAAAATCAGCTTCGCCAACGCCAAACATCTTTTGCATCGCTTCCGGTAATGTTCCGTGAACGGCTGAAATGTTTACACCGCCTTTTTCGAAAACTTCGCCATTTTCAATAACGCGTGTTCTTCCACCACCGCCTTCAGGACGTTTCCAAAGATCTTCACGAAATTTTGCAGTTCCGTCTACAGCTTCTAATCCTGCGCAGATTTGATCTTGTAAGTTTTGTATGTATGTGTAAAATTTATCTTTCATTATATTCTGATTTAAGCAAGCCGAAATAAACAGTATTTTGCAATTCGCCATCACCATTTCTAAATTCGTCACGTAAAAGTCCTTCTTGTTTGAAATTGTGTTTTAATGCAATTCGCTGGCTTGCAATATTAATTTCTGAAGTGCAGATAAAGACTTTGTTCATTAATAATTCATTAAAACAGAAGTCAAGTGCATTTGAAACCATTTTTGACGTTATTCCTTTTCCCTGAAAATTTTCATCAATAAAATATCCTAATTCACATTTTGAAATTCGATAATCTATAGTTTTGACACATAAATAACCAATTAAATCGTTGGTTTTGATATTTCTCGCGTAAAAATAAAATCCTTCATTGTTTTTTTCTTTAAGTATGCTAACTTCGAGAAAATCGTCTGCTTTTTCCAAAGAAT
>Ga0247806_10000354_pt1 | contig 30163 bp, 27 predicted proteins | sample UWRJL059202B1_FD_179935 | JGI IMG/M metagenome (GOLD analysis project Ga0247806, IMG submission 179935) | Plant litter microbial communities from Arlington Agricultural Research Station in Wisconsin, United States - UWRJ-L059-202B-1 | ecosystem: Environmental > Terrestrial > Plant litter >... | reverse complement strand
ACGTGCGCGACGGCACCTGCCGGTTCCCCGGCTGCACCCGCCCCGCCGCGCGCAGCGACATCGACCACACCCGGCCCTGGGAACACGGCGGCCCGACCGATCTGGACAACCTCGCCCACCTCTGCCGCGCACACCACCGCTTGAAACACCAAACCCTGTGGCAGGTCGAGCAAGAACCCGGCGGCGTGCTGGTCTGGACCTCCCCCGCCGGACAGACCCACCGCACCTACCCCGAAACCTACCTCGGCCCACCCGTCACCCAGGTCGACCCGCCGGTGGCTCCCGCGCCCGAGAACCCAGCGCGGTCAGCAGACCTCCCGGAGGACCCGCCGTTCTGAATCCGCCACTCAGACCCGCCGTTCCGAAATCCGCAGGTGCTGTTCCCAGGGTTGGCCTGCACTTTTCCCTAGGCCCACCGGGCGCAGACCGCTAGGTTGAGCAGCAGAGCCACCCATTACCAGCGCCCAACCAGACCGCGATCGCACCCAGGATGGACACCATGCCAGCGAACCTTTCCGCACGAGCCCTGTTACGGATCGGCATCGGCCTGATGGCCGTCAGCGTGATCAGTCAGACCACCATTGATCTGGTGTGGCGAGCGGCGGGCAACGACTGGATGACCGGCGCGATGTCCAGCTGGTGGTACCCCTTCTATCAGTTGGTACCGACGGTTCTGATCCCTTTGGGCGCACTGGTCGTCGCCGCATCGTTCGTGGCACGCGCCCTCGAGAGTGACGCCAGGGCCGATTCCGCGACCGATCGCCCTGGCACCCGGGCGGCCTGGTTGTTCTGGACCGGTCTGGTGCTGACCATCCTCGGCCTCGTCGTGGGCGCGTCGCTGCAGGACTGGCTGACCGACCTCAACGCTCAGGGTCGCACGAGCCTCGCTCTGGATGCGCTGAACCTGATCGTCATCCCCCTGCGCATGGTGCTTCTGCCCCTCGGCCTGGCTCTGCTTCCCAGCGCGGTCCTGGTGAAGAAGATCTCGGCGCTGAGCGTGGCGTCGGAGCGAGCTTAGCTGCCCCGGTAGGTGGAGTACGCGAACGGGCTCAGCAGCAGCGGCACGTGATAGTGCGCTGACTCATCGTCGAGCTCAAAGACGATGGTGACGTACGGGTAGAACGTGGTCTGATCACGAGCGGAGAAGTAGGTTCCGGTGTCGAAGGTCACCCGGTACCGACCGGCAGACACCGCTTCAGGGCCGAGGTCGGCGACCCGGCCGTCGGCATCCGTGCGTGCGGTCGCCAGTTCTCGCCAGCTGCCCTCGATGTGCTGTTCGAGCACAACTCCCACGGATGCCGCGGGGTTGCCGGATACCGCATCGAGAACGTGCGTGGTGACGTGGCTGCGCGGGCTCATCGAGGGTCGCCCGTTGGCGCAGCTGAGTCGGAGGAATGGATTTCGGGCACCGAGACATCCTGCCACTGACGGGCGAAAACAGCCAACCGAAGCAGTGCGATGTCGCGCAGTTCGGAGCCGACGATGGCCGCCTCGGTGTCGTCGTCCAGGGTGAGTCGGCGCTCCAGTTCGGTGAGAATCTCCCGGCGACTCCGGCCGGCAGCCCGAATAAGGAATACCCGGTCGAAGCGCTGTTCGTAGCTCCGGTTTCCGGCCGCGATCGCGGTGGCGAGGCCGGCATCGTCGGCGTCGGCCGAGGCCTGTTCGGTGCGGGAGAAACCCGCCGCTTGAGAACTGCCGGTCGGCTTCTCGCCGATCCGCGGATGCTCGGCCAATGCCTCGTCGATCTCGCTGCGGTTCAGTGGCGTGGCTTCCCGGTCGGCGGCCTCGATGAGTGCTTCGGTGGAGTCGAACGGCGCCTGGCCGGTCACGGCATCGGCCCAGCGCGGAACGGCCAGGCACGCCAGAAGCGCAGTGCGCAGTTCGTCGCCGACGGGAATCGCGGTCATGGGGTCCTCCGGGTGGTCGTGGTCGGATCGAGGAGCAGTACGGCAGGGATATTCGCCGGACGCCTTACGATGACAGGCATGCGCTCCGATGACATCGCTCCCCCAACCGGGCCCGGGCTGGCCGGGCTGGTCCTGGCAGCGGGCGCGGGCACCCGGTACGGCAGCCCGAAAGCGCTGGTGGTGGATGCGGCCGGGGAATCGTGGTTGGTGCGAGCTGCCCTGGTTCTGGCGGACGCCGGCTGTGATCCGGTGCTGGTGGTGCTCGGTGCCGGCGGCATGGAGGCCGAGGCCATCCTGCGGGCCTCGGTCGACCGGTTCGAGCATGCCGATCGGCTCCGGGTCGTGCACTCGGCGCACTGGGCCGACGGGCTGTCGGCGTCCCTCGACTCGGGCCTGGCCGAGCTGCAGCAAATCACCGAACCTGCATCAGCCGCCGACGGGAACGATGAGCCGGTCACGGCCGTCGTCCTGGTTCCCGTGGACGTGCCCGATCTCACCACGGCCACGGTACGTCGGGTCGCCGACGACGTCACCCCACAGACCCTTCGGCAGGCGCACTTCGGCGGCCGGCCCGGGCATCCGGTGGTGATCGGCCGTGACCACTGGCCGGCGCTTCGCGCGAGTCTGGCCGGCGACACCGGCGCGCGACCGTACCTGCGCTCCCACGGCGTGCAGGCGGTGGCCTGCGACGATCTCGGTACCGGTCTCGACGTCGATACACCCGCCGGGTAGTCCCGGCTGCCAGGCCACCGGATCACCACGGTGCTTCGAGTTCCTCGAGGTCCTCGTACACGCTCGTGATGGCAGCGATGCGGGTACGGCTCTCCCGCACCTGCGCGCCCATCGCCCCGGTGGCGAGCAGGTTCACCAAGCTCATCGCCGTGGCATAGCTGTCGAAGGCCGACACCGAATCCACCGGGCATTCCAGCCAGTGCGTGGCCTGGTCGGAGTACTTGCGCGCCGACGAGTCGGCCATCAGGACCAGCGGCACCTCCCGGCGGCGGATGGCGGAGACGATCTCGCCGAAACCGGCGACCCGACGTCTGAACCCCATCAGCACCACCACGTCGCGAGGCCCGAGACCGGCCAGTTCTTCGCCCAGCGACTGGCCGGGTAACGGAGCCAGCCGCACGTTGTCGCGGGCCTGCACCAGCTGCTGTCGCAGGTGCAGCGCCAGCGGGTAGCTGTTGCGCAAGCCCACGATCACCACGTTCTGGGCTGACTGCACCAGCCGGGCCGCGGCATCCAGCCGGCCGTCTTCGAGGGTGAGCAGCAGCCGGCGCAGGTTGTCGTGCTCGGCCTCCGCGTGCGCCGCCAGCCGTGACGGGGTTCCGGCGGATGCTCCCGGCCCGCCGAGCGGGGCACCGAGGCTGCGGAGCGCACGGGCGTGGTCGCGCACCTCGGCGGAGTCCTGAAAGCCGAGTCGGCGGAACAGCCGCGACACCGTGGCCTTCGACACCCCGCTGAGCCGGGCGAGTTCGGACGCGTTGTACACGGCGAGGTCGCTCATGTGGTCGAGGATGAAGTCGGCGGCGCGCTGCTCCTGCGGAGAGAGCTCCCCGTAGCGCCCGTCGATGCGCTGCCCGATGTTCATGGTCATGCCGGGTCGGCCTCCGGCGTCGGGCCCGGCGCCGAGGGCGGGGTGGCGCCCGGCGCCTCGGCCAGGGGCACCTCGGCCAGGGGTGCATCGGCCAGAGCCAGCACCGCGGCCTCGAAGGCGTCCAGCGCGGCGGCGACGTCGGGCTCCGTGACCGACTCGTCCGGGTGGTGGCTCACCCCGCCGGCACAGCGCACGAACAGCATGCCGATCTCGGTGAGGTGGCCCACCGCCATGGCGTCATGGCCGGCCATCGACAACAGTTCGAGGGGCTCCCGATCGGCGTCCGCGGCGCCGGTACCGGCCGTGCGGATGCCGGTGGCGATCGCGGCACGCATCCGGTCGCTGCAATGCGCGGCCGGGGCCGAGTGCGTCTGCTCCACGGAGACATGCAGGCCGCGGGTGTCGCAGATCTCCGCCAACACCGCCTCGACCTGCTGCCAGGCACGGTCGCGGTCCGCGTCGAAGCGGCCACGCAGGTCGAGGCTGAACTCGGCCCGGCCGGCGATCACGTTCACGGCGTCAGGGAACACCTCGAGGTGACCGACCGTGGCGATCAGGTCGGCGGCGCGGGCGAGCCGCTCGATGGCCACGATGGCTTCACTCGCCCCGGCCAGCGCGTCACGGCGGTGGATCCACGGCGTGCCGGAGTGGCCGGCCTTGCCGGTGATGGTGATCTGGAAGCGCCGGGCGCCGGCGATGGACGAGACGATGCCCAGCGGCCGGTCCTGTTCCTCGAGCACCGGGCCCTGTTCGATGTGGGTCTCGAGGTAGCCGATGAAATCGTTGGAGGTGCGGGCGGCCTGCCCGATGGACGCCGGGTCGAGGCCGAATGCGAGGAAGGCGTCGTGCAGGCTGGTGCCCTGCTCGTCGGCGAGGTCCCACCAGGCGTCGTGCCAGGTGCCCGCCAGCGCCCGGCTGCCGAGAAGCGCCGTGCCGAACCGGGTGCCCTCTTCGTCGCCGAAGGCCACCACCTCGAGGGCGAACGGCAGGCTGTGGCCGCTGGCCCGGACGCGGTCGATCACGGCGATGGCCGTGAGCACGCCGAGGATGCCGTCATACCGGCCGGCCGAGGGCACGGTGTCCAGGTGCGAACCCAGCAGCAACGCCGGCAAACCCGGGGTGGCGCCTTCGAGGCGGCCGCATTGGTTGCCCGCGGCGTCCTGCCAGGTGGTCAGGCCGGCCTGGCGCATCCAGCCCGCGGTGAGGGCGTTCACCGCTGCGTGCTCCGGCGAGAGGTAGACCCGCTGGATCAGGCCGTCGGGCAGGTCGGAGTGTGTGGCCAGCTCGTCGCAGCGAGCGAGCACGGCGGCGGCGCTGGTGCGTGTGGTCAGGTCACCCCGCTCGGCGAACCCGCGCTCGCTCATGCGCCGTCTTCGGTCGGCGCCGTACGGGCGGCGTCCTGGTAGACCTCGTAGGCCGCACCGACGCCGCCTCCCCCGGTGACACTCGCGCCGGCGCGGCGCAGCACCTGCTCGAGGGCGGCGAGGATGGTGAGCACGGTGTCCTTGCGGGCGTTGTAACCCATGGTGCCGATGCGCCAGACCTTGCCGTGCAGCGGACCGAACGAGGTGCCGATCTCGATGCCGAAGTCGTTCAGCAGTTCGCCGCGCACGGCATCGCCCACAACCCCGTCGGGGATGTGCACCGCGACGACGTTGTTCATCCGGTGCGCCTGGTCGCCGAACACCGACAGGCCGAGGCCCTGCACTCCGGCGAGCATGGCGGCGCCGTGCAGCCGGTGCCGCTCGACGGCCGCGGTCATGCCCTCGTCCACGAGCAGCCGGGCGCACTCGCGCGCGCCGTAGAGCATCGAGGTGGCCTCGGTGTGGTGGTTCAGCCGCTTGGGACCCCAGTAATCGAAGATCATCGACAGGTCGAAGTAGTTGGAGCGGATCGGGTGAGCGCTCACGGCATCACCGGCCTCGCGGATGCCCGCTTCGATGCTCTTGCGGGCGTTGATCACCTCGACCGCGCGCGGCGAGAACGTCGCCGGAGCCGATCCGGAAGGGCCGCCCAGGCATTTCTGCAGGCCGGCGGTCACGGCGTCCAGGCCCCAGGCATCCGCCTCGAAGGTGTTGCCGGCCAGGGACGCGGTGACGTCGGTGTAGAACAGCACACCGTGGCGGGCACAGATGTCGCCGAGCTCGTCGAGCGGCTGCGCCACCGTGGTGGAAGTGTCGCCGTGCACGATCGCCAGCAGCGCCGGCCGGGTCTCTACGATCGCCTGCTCGATCTGCGCCGGCGTGAACACGGTGCCCCACTCGACCTCGCGCACGTGCACCTCGGCGCCGGCGCGCTCGGCGATCTCGCGCAGCAGGTGACCGAAGCGGCCGAAGATCGGCACCAGCACCCGGTCGCCGGGGCTGATCAGCGACACGAGCGCGGCCTCGATGCCGGCGCGGGAGGTGCCGTCGATGAGCAGGGTCTGCTCGTTGGTGGTCTGGAAGACGCCGCGGTACAGCTCCATCGTCTCGTTCATGTACGCCGTCATGGACGGATCGTACTGACCGACGAGCTGGGCGGACATGGCACGCAGAACCCGCGGGTCGGCGTTGACCGGGCCGGGGCCCATCAACAGACGCGACGGCGGATTGATCGGAAGACTGGAAATGACTGTTTCACCCCTCGGCAATTCTGAATCAGATGTTTCAGATGCTCAGCTTACGCAACAGGTGTTTCAGTCATGTTTCGAGCGGTTCACGAACGTCGCCGCGTGGTCGATCAGGGCGAGATCGGAGTGCCGCGGGCCCACCAGGCAGAGCCCCACCGGGGCGCCGGCGACCTCGAACAGCGGCACCGAGAGCGCCGGGTACCCGCCGATCCCGGCCAGGCTGGTCATGGTCAGGGTGTTCGTGCGCGTCCGGTCTATGGCGGCCGGGTCTGCCCGTCGTGAGGGTGCGGTCGACGACGCCGACGGCAGCAGCAGGATGCGTCCGTCCAGCACCGCGTCCAGCCGCGTCCGGGCCGCAGCCAGCGCGGTCCGCGCCGCCTCCTCCTCCGCCGGGTCGCTGCGCGAGGCGACCGCGAAACGGCCGGCGACGGCGGCACCGAGCGCACCCGGGTGGGCGGTGACCCAGTCGCGATTGGCGCGCCACGCCTCGGCGGCCTGCACGGTGCGGAAGATCCGAAGCGCCTCGGCGAGGTCGCCGACGTCGACCAGGTCGGGAGTGGGGAGCAGCCCCGCGTTGGTGAGCCGGTCGAGCCCGGCGACGAACGCGCCCTGCACGTCGTCGTCTGCGGCGAAGACCAGCGCGGCCGACACCACAAAACGGGCGGGGACATCCGTCTGCCGGGCGGCGTCGAGCGAGGCGGCCGCGGCGGCCCGCAGCACCGCGGGCCCGCGGGTGAGCCAGCCGACGGTGTCGAACGACGGGGCGAGCGGCAGTAGTCCGGCTCGGTCGACCGCGCCGTGCGTGCTGCGCAGCCCCCAGAGCCCCTGGTAGGAGGCGGGAACCCGGATCGATCCCGCCGTGTCGGTGGCCAGGCCGATGCTGGCCTGACCGAGCGCCACCGCGGCGGCCGGGCCGCTCGACGAACCGCCGGGCAGCCCGCCGGGCACCCGCACGTTGGGCGGGGTGCCGTAGTGCTCGTTGTCGCCGGCGATGCTGTACGCGAACTCGTCGGTCTGCGCGATGCCGCGTACGCTCGCACCGGCGGTCAACAGCGCCGTGACGGCCGGGGCCGTGGTGGTCGCGGGCACGGCCTCGCGCAGGTACACCGGGTTGCCGGCGCCCACGGTGAAGCCGGCGATGTCGTAGAGGTCCTTCACGGCGATCGTCTCGCCGGCAAGCGGGCCGGCCGCAGCGCCGTCGGCGGGCGTCGCGGCGACGAGCGGGTTGCCCACCAGCCGCCATACGGTGGGGTTCAGCGCGGCGGGCGGGGCGGCCACCTGGGCCACCTCCACCTGCCAGGCACCGGTGTCGGCGAGCGACCAGAGCTGGGTCACCAGGCCGGCGCCGCCGGCATCCGGCGAGTTCACCGACACGATCAGTGCGTGCCCCGGGTCGATCACACGCACGTGCAGGGCGCGGATGCCCCGGGCGACGGTGCCGCTGCGGGCGCCGCGGAATCCGCTGATCGCGTCGTGTCCCACCAACAGTCCGGTGGCGTCGCCGCGCAGGGTGTGCTCGCCGGGCGCGAACCAGGCGTCGAGAGCGGCGAGGTCGTTCGTGGCCAGAGCGTTCTCGTAGCCGGCGAAGGCGGCGAGCAGCCCGTCGGGCAGCTCACCGGTGACGGTTGTCGGGGTGGGCACGGTGAGCTCAGACATCGAAGTCCGCCGTCCGGATCCGGGCGTGCACGCCGGCCACAAGGTCGACCACCTGCGAGATATTGAAGTCGGTGGCGGCGCTCAGATAGGCGTAGGCAAGGGTGCGGTCCATGCCGTACCGGGCCGCGAGCAGGTCGATCGCGGCGCGCACGCACTTGCGCACTGCCTCGTCCAGGTCGGCGTCCAGGCCAGTCGGCACCAGGAACTCTGCAGTCTCGGCCAAGGGCCCGACGAGCGCCCCGAAGGCCGCGACAGCATCGGCCTGCGTCACCACATCGAAGCGGATGGTCACCCGCAGCGACGCCTCCATGGCCGTGAGCGCCACCTCGCCGTCGCCCTGGGCGAAGTGCGGGTCGCCCACGTAGGCCAGGGCACCGTCCACCTGCACCGGCAGGTACAGGGCCGACCCCACGGTGAGGAGATTGATGTCGATGTTGCCGCCGTGGGCGCCGGGCGGCACCGAGTGCGGTCGTTCGTTCCCGGCGACGGCGACGCCCATGATGCCCAGGAACGGCCGGAGCGGGAAGTGCACACTCCGCTCGCCGCCCGGCACGAGCGGGAGCGTGCCCACCTGGCCGGCCTCGGTCTCCTCCAGCGCCGCGAAGACGCTCACGTTCCCCGCACCGAGCGGATACTCGCCGGGCAACGCGCCGCGGCCGTGCCGGTTGGAGATCACGCCGTACGGCACCCGCGGGGTGGCCTCGAGCACCGTCATCTTAAGCAGGTCGCCGGGCTTTGCCCCGCGCACGTGGATCGGCCCGGTCACCAGGTGCGGCCCATCCACCCCGGGGTCCCGCGGGCCCTCGGCCGCGGCGAGCAGCACGGCGTCGTCGAGCACCGCTGCACGCTCCACGCCGTGACCGGCGAAGAAGGCCGCCGGGTCACGGCCCTGGTCCTCGAGCACGCCCTCGTGGCTGATCGTGTCGATGGTCACCTCGGTGCCGGCGTCGATGACGAGCGCCGGGGCATCCGTCGCGCACGGCAGCCGACCCCACAACACGGTGTCGACGGTGGCCGGCAGGTAGTGCTCGGCGCGGATGGGCCCGGTGCCGGGCTGCAGGATGTCGAATGGCATGGGGTGCGCCCTTTTCGTACTCGTGGGTCGGGACGACAGGCGACGCCGGCCGATGCCGGTGCAATCTGCGTTGCTCGACATTAGCGCCCGTTTTGCGCGCGCCCCAACCAGCCGCTACCGTGACAATTCCCGAGCCGATAGGACCATTGTGGCCTCCACCCCCGTCATCCACCGACTGCGCAGCCGGCCCGACAACCTGCACCTGGGCCTGATGCTGGCCCTCACCTTCTCCACCGGTGTGGCGGATGCGGTGGGCTACCTCGGCCTCGACAAGGTGTTCACCGGCAACATGACCGGCAACGTCGTCATCCTGGGCATGGCTCTCGCCGGCGCCGACGACCTGCCGGTGGTGGGCCCACTGATCGCCCTGTTCACCTTCATGGTGGGCGCCGCGATCGGCGGCCGGGTGCTGCGCCCGGTGAAGGCCGGCTGGACGACGCATTCGACGGTGCTCTTCGGCGCCGTCGGCCTGGTGATGGCCGCCCTTGCGATCACCCTCTTCGCGGTGGGCGGAACACCGCCGGAGCCGTTGGCCCTGTTCATCACCGGTTTCCTGGCCGCCGTCATGGGCCTGCAGGCCGCCGTGGCACGCCACATCGCGGTCAAGGACGTCACCACCGTCGTCGTGACGAGCACCATCACCGGCTTCGCCGCGGATTCCCGGTTCGGCGGCGCCAAGAACCAGCCCTGGTTCCGTCGTTTCGCCGCCATCGTGCTGATCCTTCTCGGTGCCGGCGTCGGCGCGCTGCTGCTCATGGTGCACATCGGCTGGGGCATCGCCCTCACCGCGGTGATCACCCTGGCGGTCACGGCCATCGGCCACGCCGCCGGCCGCCCGCACCACGCCCCGAAGCCGGTTGCATAACTCCTGCCAGCCGCTGAACGGTTGGACTCCGAACGCCTGATTCTGCAGCCGCTCACTCTGGAGCACGCACAACCGATGCTTGCGGTGCTGGCCGACGCGGCGCTCTACAGCTTCACCGGTGGTGAACTCCCGACGCTCGGGCAGCTGCAGAAACGCCATGCCGCCCAGACGGTCGGCGGCCCGGCTGACGGCACCCAACGGTGGCTGAACTGGATCGTGGAACCGCGCGGTGCGGATGCGTCGGTGGGATTTGTGCAGGCCACGGTGCATGCGCTCCCGGATGGCATGGCGGCAGGCCGTGCCTGGCTGATCGGCTGCGCGAACCAGGGCCAGGGCCTCGCATCCGAGGCCACCGGCACGATGATGCTGTACTTGCGCGCTCAGGGCGTCGCGACGTTCGCCGCATTCATCCATCCCGACCACGAAGCCTCGTACGCCGTGGCCCGCCGCCAGGGCCTTCGCCCCACCGGCCAGCTGCACGACGGTGAGATCCGGTGGGAGTCGCGCCGAGGGCACACAAGGCACTAGTGACGTTTATAGGATGCGATCAGGCAATTCCATCCTGATTAAGTCATCATGCCCTCGTAAACGTGCGCCTGGTGAGGCTGATCCCGAGGCCTAGCGGAACAGCGAGGTAAGCCCGAGCATGATCAGGGAGAACAGCGGGAACATCCAGTTGGTGACCAGCATGCCCACCCGGGCACCCAAGCTGCTGCCGGCCGACACATCCGCTAGCGGATCGATGATCTCGTCGCCGCTGCCGGGGCGACGGGACCGCACGGTGAGCAGGATCGACAGTGCCACCATGACCAGCGCGCAGCCCACCAGCCACGGCACCGGGTCCAGGGCCAGCCAGGCGTCCGCCCGGGTTGTGGGAGCCACGACGGACGCCAGGAACCCGGCCAACCCGCCGAACACGACCAGTGCAACCACGGCCCAGATGCGCCGCACGAGCGCCGCCAGGTAGAGCGGCAGGAGCGCTATGGCCACCACGGGGGCGGAGAGCAGTGCCAACTGTGCGGGCGAGAAGAGCAACAGATCCGAGAGCGCCCAGGCAGCCGCGGCCTGGGTGAACAGCAGGAACGCCAACAGCCCGACCATCGCCGGCCAGAGTGCGGTCCGCATCCACTCGTACTGGGGCGCCCGGGGCAGCTCGAGCGAGGAGGCGTACTCCCGGGCGGGACCGAAGGCGTCTTCGGCGCTCTGGCCGGTGTCGGCCAGAAGCTCCCGGGCGCTGGCGACGGTGTCTCCGATCGCCTTCCCGTTCACCTGCTGCAGGCGCAACTCGAGCACGAGTTCGTCGAACCACTTCTTGTCGGTGCTGGTGTCGGGGGTTCCGGTACGGGTCATTGTGAGGTCTCCTTCGTGGGCCGTTCGGGGTCGAGATAGCGGATGCTGGTGTCGGCGAAGCGCTGCCAGTCGGCGCTGAGGCGCGCGAGTTCGGCGCGGCCGTGGTCGGTGAGCGCGAAGTATTTGCGGCCGGGGCCGCCATCGCCCGCACGCCACTCGGTCACGACGAGGCCGGCGGTCTCGTAGCGCGTCAGGAGCGGATACAGCGTGCCGCCCTTGATCGTGCCGAAGCCGTGCTGCTCGAGGTCGCCGATGATGGCGTAGCCGTACGACGGACCGGCGGCCAACGCGCGCAGGGCGAGAAAGCCCAGGGTTGCCCGCATCCAGTCGCTCGGCCAGTCAGGCGTCTCGGGGCCCGCGCTGCCCGGAACAGCGGCACCGGAACGTGCGCTCCTCGAGCTCGGCTGGTCGGCATCCGCAGTAGTCATGACTACATAGTGTCTCTAAGTAGTGAGGCTGTCAAGCCCGGTGCTGCCGGCTACTGGGCGATTACACAGGCGCGTCGACGCAGGCGGGGGTAACCGAGGGCGGCCACGGTTGCACTGATCACGAAGGCGGCGGCGACCAGCAGCCCCACGCCGAGCACGCCGGTCGGAGGGAGCATCCCCCACACCGTTGCGGCGGCGCCGGCACCGGCCACCGCGCTGACGACGCCCCGTCTGAGCGCGTCGACAGGCAGCCGCCGGGTCAGGTAGTGGGCTGCAAGCCCGGCACACGCCGAGGCCAGGCCACTGCACGCTCCGACAAAGATGCCGAGCCAGGCGATAAACAGCAGAAACGAGTCGGGCCATGACAGCACCAGTCCGACGCCACCGCCGATCAGTGCTCCCGCTATCGGCGCACCGATCAGAAGGATCAACAGCACGTCAGCCGAACCGGTGTGGTGCCGAGTGTCAGCCATGCTTGGATTCTAGGCGTCGCAGGAGTCCAGCACGGCGGTCATCGCGGCGCGGTCCTCCGGGGTCACGCCCAGGTCATACGCCACGAAGACCGGCACCAGTTTGTCCACGTACCAGCACTGCAGGCTGGTGTCGGCGGGCAGGTCGTCCCAGACCACCCGCTGGCCGAGGTCGTGCCGGTCGGAGACATCCGGGTAGTAGCCGGGCAGCCACTCACTCGGCAGCGAGTCGGACTTTGACGAGTTCTCGGTGCCCTTCACGGCGAGCAGGTTCACCGGGTCGTTCGCCAGGGCCTCGCGCTTCTCGACCGGCCAGGCCGCTCCCCCGGTGGCATATACGGCCTTCAACGGCAACAGATGGTCGATCTGCACGTCGGCCGAGGTATCCTGGCCCCGCACGAAGTTGATGGTCTCGCCCGTGTACGGGTCGGTGAGAATGCCCGTGTACACCCGGCAGGTGGCCGGATCGATGTCGGTGGCGGTGAGGTCGCGGGTCAGGATGTCGTTCCGGGCGTCGCAGCCGTTGTGGTCGAAGTCGAACGCCCAGGCATCGCCGAAGAGCTCCTCCCGGTTGCCGGCGTAACTGCCGTCATCGGTGTAGACGGCGTCGGGCAGCGCGGACACCAGTGCGAGTGCCTCGGCCGGGGAGAGGGCCGATGGCGGCACCTGCACCGGTGCGGACGCATCCGGCGCTGTTGCACTCGGTGCTGTATCGGCCGGCTGGTCGCTGGCGAACTGACCGACCGCCCACACGATGCCGACGGCAATGAGAACGGCGAGAAGGTAGCGGGGATTACGACTGCGGTTACGACGGGGACCGCGACTGCGGGTGGAACGGGGACGAACGGATGGACGACGACTCATTGCTCAAAACTCACGATCCCCCAATCCTGCCACGCGCATTCGAACTCGCCGTGGTAGCAGTATCCGCGTGGGCGTGTGAGGCTTAACGGGTGCCCCAGATCGATGAATCCACCCGTGTGCGTGAGTCGGTCTCCCTCGACCGCCCCTGGGTGACCGTGGTGTGGGACGACCCGGTCAACCTGATGTCCTACGTCGCCTACGTCTTCCGCAGCTACTTCGGTGTGAGCGCGCCGGAGGCCGAGCGACTGATGCTGCAGGTGCATAACAACGGCCGGGCCATCGTGGCGACCGGTGACCGTGAATCGATGGAACGGCACGTCGAAGCCATGCACGGCTACGGCCTGTGGGCCACCCTGGACAAGGCTGAGGAATAGATACTCATGACGAGGACCAGCGCATGATGGAGTTCCGCCGGGAGGAATCCGGCACGGTCTCGGCGATGTTCGAACCCGTCGAGGTCGACCTGCTACGCCACGTTGCCTCGCAGCTGCTGCAGCTGTTGGCCTCCGTCGACACCGACGACACCGCCATGCTGTCCCAGCCCGCCATCCACCGGCTCCTGCCCGACGCGTACCCCGATGACCCCGAGGCCGCGGCCGAGTTCCGCCGCTTCACGGCAGACGGCCTGATCGAGGGCAAGATCGCCAACGCCACCGTGGTGCTCACCGCTCTCGGTGACGAGGAACGCTCGTCGGACACCGACTGGGCGGACACCGGCCGGGCGGAGAACGACGGGGCGGATGTCTCGTCACACGACCCGCTGCCGGTGCCGATCGTGCTCACCGAGCCGCAGGTGCAGTCCTGGCTGCGCACCCTCACCGACCTGCGCCTCGTGGTGGCCGACCGTCTGCAGATCGACACCTCGGGCGTCACGCACCTCGACGACGAGGACTCGCAGGTCGTCAACGAAATCTACAACTGGCTGGGCATGGTGCAGGAGTCGCTCGTCTACGCGATCGACGCGTAGCCGCTGGGCTCACCCGCCGCCGGGCGCGCACAACTGTTGCCGCATCGGACTTCTGCGTCCGGCGCACCGGACGCAATTGTCCGCACGGGGAACAGTTGTGGGGTAACCGGCGGGTCAGGCGCCGCTTGGCGCCGCCGGGACCGCCTGCAGCGCGGCGTAGGCCCGTTTGGGTCCGGCGTCGTCCGCGAGCGTCTTACCGAGTGCCGTGAGTCGGGCGCGCGGTTCACCGCCGAGCTCGAGCAGCGCCGCGGCCGCTGACCGCAGCTCGGCGGGAGTGGCGGTGTTCGGGTCGAGGGACAGCCCGAAGCCGGCCTGCTCCAGCGCCGCGGCACCGGCGAACTGGTCGGTCGAGAACGGCAGCACCAGCAGCGGCACCCCGGCCGTCATGGCCTCGGTGACGGAGTTGTTGCCGCCGTGGGTCACGGCAAGGGCGGTGTGGCCGAGCAACGTCACCTGCGGCAGGAACGAGCGCACCAGCCAGGAGTCGGGGATGGGGCCGAGCTCGGCCGCATCCGTTGCCCCCACGGCGATCGCGACGCGCACATCGAGGCCGCGCAACGCCTCCGCGACCCGGGCGAGCACGTCGCCGCGCACCGACAGGAAACTGCCGAAGCTCACGTAGACCAGCGGGCGGTCATCGGACTCGGCCAACCAGCGGGTGACCTCGGGGTCGTCGGCTTCGCTTCGCACCGCGGAGCCGAGGAAGGCATGCTCGGGCAGCAACGCTGTGCGCGCGGCATCGTGCAGCTCGGCCGGGTAATTGAGCAGCAGCACGTCGCCGGTCTCGGTGAGCGCGTCGCCGCTGGGCGGCGCGGTCGGGTCCAGCTGTAACAGCGTGTCGTTCCACTGCAGGGTGAAGTCGTCGCGCACCCGTTCGCAGAGCAGCCGCAGCTGCCGCAGTTCCTCGGGGTCGGGTCGGAAGGCGGCCGGCCAGTCGGACGGCGACCCGTACACCTCGTCGCCGACGGGCAGGGCGGTGGGATGCCCGAGCACAACGTCGGCGTGGTGCACGCCGGCGCTGATCAACGCCAGGCGGGCGCTGAAGGCGAGATGGTCGACGATCACCTGGTCGGGCTGGATCTCGGCGACGATGCGCTGCACCTCTCTGGCCACCACGACGGGGTTCCAGAGCAGGTCGCTGCTCCGAGCCTCGGCCTGGAAACGCAGGGTCTCCACGAGGCCGACCCGGGTGGCGTCGAAGAAGCCGCGCAGGGCGTCATCCTCGCCGGTGGGCTGCTCCTCGGCACGGATGGTGCCCGGATTCGATCCGCGACCCAGCTGCAGGTTCACCCGTTCGAAGCCGAAATCGGCGACGATGCCGGCCGTGGCCGGGCCGCTGGCGACGACGACGCGCTCCCCGGCGGCCAGCCAGGCGGTGCCGAGCGTGGCGAGCGGGTACAGGTGCGAGGCGTAGTCGGGGCTGATGATCAGGAGGGTCATGAGGCGCTCAACGCCCAGTCGAGGGCGGCCTGGGCGTCGGCGACCGACCGGTAGACCTCGGCGAGGGTGTTTGCCATGGCCTGGATGGCGAAGGTGCCCGAGACCATGTCGGCGGCGCGCTGGGCGAACTCCGCCCCGAACGGGCCGCTGGCCAGCTCGAGAGCGTCGGAGATCCCGCCGGCGAGCCGTCCGGCATCCGCGGTGTTCACCAGGAAGCCCGTGGTGCCGTCCTCCACATACGTGGCCGGACCGCCCGCGTCGGGGGCGACGACGGTGAGGCCGGTGGCCATCGCCTCGAGCAGCGCGATGCCGAATTCTTCCTTCATGCTCGCACACACATACACCCCGTTCGGGGCGGCCAGACCGGGCCGGCCGTGTCTCGCGGCGGCCAACCAGCGGGCCACCGAGTCGTTGGCGCGGTGTCCGGCGAGCAGCAGGCCGTGGTCGGCCGCGCTGGCCAGGGGCACGGCGCGGCCGATGAGGTCGAGCTGGCCGCGCTCATCCAGCGTCGGGTTGGTCAGATCTCCCCCGACGATCAGCAGGTTGCAGCGCTCCCGCAGACCGGCGTCGTCGGCCCAGGCGTGCACCAACGTCGCCATGCCCTTCACCCGGTGCAGTCGGCCCACCGTGACCGCCAGCGGCAGGTGCCGCCGGTTTTCCGGCAGGGTCTGCAACAGGGCGTCGAGGTCGGCGAAATCGGCGGGGTCGGCCGCGATCGCGGCGGCCACTGAGCGCTCGATCACGGTGAGGTCGATGCCCTCGGCGACGACGGAGTGACGCTCCGGATGCGCCGTGATGTCGATGCCCACGAGGTCGCGCATGTCCTGCTCGAGTGCGGGGCGGGGAAAGAGCACGGTGTGGGCGGCGTCGGCGGCCATCCGCTGCACAAGCCGGGCGCGGAACCAGAAGTGCTCGGCCTCGTCCACGGCACCGAAGTTGGCGCGGGTGAGGCTGCCGGCGGCGTCCATGGCGTTGATGACGCTGTGCGGATCGGGCGCGACGGTGAAGACCACCGGGATCTCCAGTTCGCGGGCGACGGTGGAGGCGGCGAGGGTGCCGACGTCGGCCATCCGCAGGTGCAGCACGTCGACGGTGCCGGCGGCGCGCAGGATTCGGCGGATGCCACGCTGCACCGCAACGCGGCGGGGCCAGGACTCGGCCGACGAGATCGGGGCGCCGAGGAATGGCACCGTGGCGAAGGCGTGGCCGGACAGGGTGGAGCTCACCTCCGGCAGGCAGGTCAGCGCCGCGGCGGGGCCACCGCGAGAGAGGGTGAGCACCCGGTCGACCGTGGGCGCGAGAGGGTCTGGGTCGCCGTCGCCGGCCACCAGGGCGTCGCCCAGGCGCACCAGCAGGGTGGCGATGCCGCCGTTGTCACCGGAGCCCACCTGGGTGAGTTCCCGGTCGATGTCGGCGTGCAGGAACAACTGGGCCACGGTCTGGCCCTGGCTCCACGGCGCCCGCGGGTAGGCCGGCACGGTGAGGTCGAGCAGGGCGAGCCTGGCCACATCGGCCAGGTCATCGTCGCCACGGGCGAGGTCGGAGACCAGCGCAATGACGGCGTCGGTGGCCGGGCAATCGCCCAGGGCGGCCACAGCGGCAGCCCGCGCGTCGAGACTCTCGGCCGCGTCACCGGCGATCCGGCGTAGCATCCGTTGCGGGATGCGGCCGGTGATCAGTCCGATGGTTTCGACGAGGCGGGCGCGGGCGGCCGGGTCGGTGACCCCGAGCATGGCGCCTTCGGCGGCCAGTGCCACGTGCTCCGGCGCTGACGCGGCCCACTGCTCCAGCGTGCGCTGGGCGATCATGCCGGAAAAACCACCGTCGACCACCATGCTCAGCAGCCCGGAGATGGCGTCGAAGCGCGGCAGCCGGGTACCGAAGGCCCAGGCGGCGTGCTCGCGCAGAAACCCGGACTGGTGCTCGAGCAGCGCGACGAGAACATCGTCGGCGGACTCGTCAAAGACCTGGGCGAGGGCGTGCACCGCGGCAATGGCGGTGAGCTGGTCGTCGGGGTCGAGCGCGGCCTGGGCAAGCAGGCGGACGGCACGGTTGCCGCCGTCGCGACTGGCGGCGATGGTGAGATCGTCCGCACCGCGGATGCCGGCCAGGATGCCGTCGGCCTGTCGAATGCTGTCCAACGTCGTATGGGTTCCCACGGTGTCTCCCTCTCGGCGGACACGTCCGCCACACTCATCACTGACCACGCCGGCCCCGGAAGGGCGTTCCGTGCCGGATCGGGACACCGGGGCAGGCAACGCTGCCGGCCCGTGGTCTCCCGCCAATACTTCGGAGCGGTCCACAAGATGGTTTGCCCCGGAGCGATATTCTGCCATGACGAGGTGGCCGGCTTCTGACCGCTGTGACTTGGTCAGGTCATTGGCAGGTTGGCCGGCCGACGAGCCAGGAAACGAGTTCGGCTAGAAGACGAGCCCGGCGGATGCCGTCAGCCCGCCGTCGGCGGCGAGTGTGGTGCCCGTTACATAGGAGGCGGCCGGTGAGAGCAGGAATGCGATCACCTGCGCGATCTCGGCCGGCTCGCCCAGTCGGCACAGCGGGATGCGGCGGGAGAAGTCCCGCCCGAAGGACTGGTCGGCCGGGTTGTCGTCACCGGCGTCGGCGCGCACCAGGCCGGAGGCCACGTTGTTCACCCGGATGCCCCTGGCCGCATAGGTGAGGGCGGAGGACCGCACCAGGTCGATCATCGCGATCTTCGACGCGTGGTACGCCCAGTTGCCCGGATCGGCGAGCAGCCCGGCCACGGAGGCTGTGGCGACGATACTGCGATGGCCGTCGAGCGAGAGACCGTTCACTGCGGACTGGATACCCAGCGCAATGCTGTTGAGGTTTCGGGCGAGAAGCCGTTCCCCCTCGGCGATGCTGCCCGGCACCCGCAGCGATCGAGACCCGCCGATGTCGGCGTGCAGCACGGCGGCGTCGAGACGACCGAACGTGTCGAGGGCCTGCGTGACCGCGTTGCGGGAGTCGGTTTCGACGCCCACATCCCCCACCAGCACCAGGTGGCGTTCACCAAGGGTCGGAGTTGCCTGCACGTCGATGCCGGCGACCGCGTAGCCGTTCAACAGGAGCCGGGCCACGACCGCCCGCCCGATGATCGAGCCGGCACCGGTGACCAGCGCGACCGGTGTCGGGGTCTCATTCGTCTCGGCAGCGACGGGCTGGGTGTCAACGTCCTCGGTCAACTCGGCCTGAGACGCCACTTCGAGTGCCATATCAACCTCCAGGGGGCGCGTATTGGATCTTCGGGCTCCTTAAGGAAATGCTACGCTCGCCCGGCCGCGAATGGGAAAAACATGCTCTCGCTGGCGTCTGTCGGACGGGTGACCTACACTTTCGAACATCGAACATTTGTTCGATGTAATTTGTGTGGAAGGCGCCCATGCCCCAGATCATCGACACCGCGGTGCAGGTTGAGCTCTCCGCAGACGGAGACCCGCTTGCCTTCGTCTGGGACCGTTTCGAGCACACCATCATCGGGCAGCCGCAGGCCGTGTTCACGCGCACACGCTGGTGGGAGAACGAGGGCACCCCCACCCGCATCGACACCGAACTGTGGCGGGTGGATGCCGTGCGCGGCGGCGAGGAACAGCACCGGTACGACCTGCGCCACGATGCCGACGGCACCTGGGTGCTCTCGCTCGATTGGGGGTGAGCACGTGGGTTTCCCGCATCTGCACGTCGCCAGCGCGTATTCGACGCACTATGGAGTAACCCTGCCCGAGGCCCTCGCCGGACAGGCCGCAGCCGACGGAGCGACGTTTCTGGCCGTCACCGACCGGGACGGCCTGTACGGGGCCGTCAAGCACGTGCGTGCCTGCGCGGCACAGGGCATCTCCCCCGGGCTCGGTGCCGACCTCGAGGTACACGACGACGATCTGGTCTCCCTGGGCCGGGTGGTGGTGCTGGCGCACGGCGGCACCGACGGGCGGGGCTATGCCGCGCTCTGCCGGGCCGTCTCCAGCGCCCACGAAACCACGGTTCGCCTGCCCGGCCACACGCCGAGCATCCCGCGTACCCGCCTGGCCCAGCTGGCCGGCCTGAGCTCCCTCACGGTGCTGCTCGGTCCGGCCTCCGACGTTGGGATGGCCGTCGAGCGCCGCGACAATCCGTCGGCGCGGGCGAACCTGGCCACTTGGTTGCGGCTGATGCCGCCACAATCGGTGGCCCTCGAAATCGTCTGCCACCTCGCGGAGCCCGGCACCGCCGGCAGCGTGGCCCCGGCCACCCGCATGCTCGCGCTGGCCGAACACGCCCAGCTGCCGGCGGTGCTCAGCAACGCCGTGCGGTACGGCACCCCGGCGGAAGCCGTCACCGCCGACCTCGCCGACGCGGCCAGGCACCTCACCCCGCTGGCCCAGTTGGAGCAGCTGCCCATCGCCGGTCTGCAGGTGAGCAGCCCACAGGGCGGCACCCCGAACAGCGGCGCCGGCGCCCTCCAAGTCAATGGCCAGGCCTGGCTGAAGCCGGCCGCCGCGATGCGGCAGGTGGCCCGGATGGTCGTGGACGCCGGCCAGCACAGCGACGGCGCCCTGGCCCGGCTGCTGCGCGACACCCAGGACCTTGCCGACCGGTGCGCGCTCGACCCCGCCACCGACATCGGGCTCGGCCGCCCGCGGATGCCGGAGGCGGGCGTGATCGGGATCACCGGCGACCCGCTCACCGAACTCTGGGCCCGCGCCCGGCACGGTATCGACGACAGATACACCGAGGCGGGCCGGCCCGCCCTGCACGCGGCGCACGAACGGCTCGCCCACGAGATGGCCACCGTCGAGTCGCTGGGCTTCGCCTCCTACTTCCTCACCGTCGCGAAGGTGGCCGACATCGTGCGCGGCATGGGCATCCGCATCCAGGCCCGCGGCTCCGGTGTCGGCTCGGTGCTCAACTACGCCCTGCACACCTCCTCGGTGGAACCGATCGCCAACGGCCTGCTCTGGGAGCGGTTCCTCTCACCCGAACGACAGACCCTGCCCGACATCGACCTCGACGTCGAGTCCGCCCGGCGGCACGACATCTACCGCACCATCTTCTCGACCTTCGGCGGCGACCGGGTGTCGCTCATGTCGATGACCAACGCCTACCGGGGCCGCGGCGCCGTACGGGACGCCGGCCTAGCCCTCGGTATGCCGGACACGCAGGTCGCCACGATCGCCAAGCAGATGTGGCGGTTCAACGCCCGCGATTTCCGGGCCGCCCTCGAGGAGAAGCCGGAACTGGCCGAATTGGCCGCCGAGGTGCGCGGGTCCGCTGAGCTCGGGCTGCTCGTGGACCTCACCGCGCGGCTGGACCGGCTGCCCCGGCACATCTCGGTGCACCCCTGCGGTGTCATCCTCTCCGACGCGTCCCTCCTGGACCGCACCCCGGTGCAAGCCTCGGGAATGGGCCTGCCGATGTCGCAGTTCGACAAACACGACATGGACCCGATGGGCCTGATCAAGCTGGACATCCTCGGCGTGCGGATGCAGTCGGCGATGGCCCACGCGCTCGAGGAACACCACCGGCTCACCGGGGAGCAGATCGACCTGGACCGGGTGCCGCTGGACGACCCGGCGACCTACGAGCTGATCCGGTCCACCCGCACCCTGGGCATCTTCCAGCTGGAGTCCCCGGGCCAGATGGAGCTGGTGGGCAAGCTGCAGCCGGAGGTGTTCAACGACCTCACCGTGGAGATCTCACTGTTTCGGCCGGGGCCCATGCAGAACAACATGCCGCTGACCTATCTGCAGGCCCGGCACGGCGAGGTGCTGCCGGACTACATCCACCCGCGTTTCGAGGCCATCCTGCGCGAGACGAAGGGTGTGGTGATCTTCCACGAACAGGTGATGCGCCTCTTCGACGAACTCACCGGCTGCGGCCTCGGCCACGCCGACGTGCTGCGCCGGCACCTCGGTCGGCCCGAGCAGCTGCCCGTCATCGAGGCCTACGTGCGGGAAAAGGCCGCGGGCCGCGGCTTCGACGTCGGCACGATCGACCGGATCTGGACGGTGCTGGCCGGCTTCGGCAGCTTCGGCTTCGCCAAGGCGCACGGTGCGGCCTTCGCGCTGCCCACCTATCAGTCAGCCTGGTTGAAGACGCACCACCCGGCGGCCTTCCTGGCCGGGCTGCTCACCCACGATCCCGGCATGTGGCCCAAGGACCTGCTCGTGGCGGAGGCCCGGGTGCTCGGGGTGCCGGTGCTCGGCCTCGATGTGCAGCACAGCGCGCTGGACTACCGTGTCGAGGCCGTCGGCGAGACGGCACAGGGCATCCGGATGCCGTTACCCGAGCTGAGCGGATCCAGCGACGCCGAGCGGGCCCGGATCGTGCGTCACCAGCCGTTCAGCTCGCTGCAGGACTTCCGCGACCGGGTGCATCCACGGGCCCGTACCTTCGAGGCCCTGGCCCGGGTGGGTGCGCTGGACAGCTTCATCGGCTACGACCGCACCCGCCGGCACGAACTGCTCGCCCACATCCAGTCGCTCCGCGGCACCGCTGTGGTGATCAATGACGACCAGCTCGCCTTCGAGGTGCCGCTGCCGGTACTGGACTACGCCGGGCCGCGCTTCAACGCCGTCACGTCGCTGCAGTTGCGCGGCCGCACCCAGTCCGACCTCGAACTCCTCGACACCGGGCTGGCGGTGGCCGGGCACCGGATGCGCAAGTTCTACCCGCTCTTCGCAGAACTCGGGGTCACCCCGGCGTCGGAACTGGCCACCCTGCCCGGCGGCACCGAAGTGCTGCTGGCCGGCGTGCGCCGCGCCACGAACACCCCGCCGATGCGGGGCGGCCGCCGCGTGGTGTTCGTGAGCCTCGACGACGGCACGGGTCCGGTGGCGAACGTGGTGTTCTTCCACGACGCGCAGGAACGCATCGGCGGCGGCGTGTTCCAGACCGATCTGATGCTCGTTCGCGGCCGCACCCGGCGCTCGGGCGCCCGCGGGGTGTCGGTCACCGGCGAGGGGATGTGGGACCTCGTGACCGTGGCGAAGGAGCGGGCCAGGGAACGGGCGCGCGCGGCCAAAGCGGCCAAGGCGGCGGCCCTCCTCGGCGAGGACACGGATGCTCGCAGCACCGCGGACACCACGGCGGACACCACAGCCCCCGCTGCCCAGCGGTCCGCCCACCGGCAGGCTGCTTCGGGCACCGCGACCTTCGACCTGTGGTCGAACCGGAGCGCGTAGGTTCCATAACCCGCAGGTACCGTGTTCCGCGGGAGAGGCACCGCGGAGAAAGGACCACATGGTCGCCGCGCGGGTGCCGCGCCGCTCCGCGGGCACGCCGCCGGTCCGGGGAAGGGACGGCGCCAGTCAGGGCGCCGCGCGGGTGCCGCGCCGCTCCGCGCGTGGCGCGCCACCCGCCCAACGGCGCGTGACCCGCGCGACGCCCTGCGCGGGAGAAGCGCCGCTCCGCGGGGGTGGCACCTGCCCACGCCGACGGTGCGTTCGCTAGTCGTTGCCGTCGTTGCCGTCGTTGCCGTTGCCGTTGCCGTTGCCGTTGCCGTTGCCGTTGTCGTTGCCGTTGTCGTCGTTATTGCTGTCATCGTTGTCGTCGCCCTTGGGTTTGGGCACCGGAATGCCCTCGAGTGGCTCGCCGCCGTACTTCGCGTTGGCGACGGACATCACGTCGGGCCACATCCGGTGCCTTGCGGTGGCCACCGGCCCGCTCGGGAACCGCATCGCGCGTTGGTTGCCGTTCCCGGTCACGCTCACGACCCCGACCGTGGTGGCGACCTCGCTGCTCGCCCCACTCATCCAGGTGTCCTTGGCCCCGTCGGTGGTCCCCGTCTTGCCGATCACCGGCACCCGGGGCACCGTGTCGCCATAGGACTGCGCCGCGGTGCCGTTGGTCATCACCCGGTTGAGAGCGGCCACCATCTCGCGTGCCGTCTCCGGCCGCACCGACTCGGTGCACCGGGAGGCGGGAATCGGTACCTCTTCACCGTCGGCGCGGACCATCCGGTCGATCACGATCGGGCTGCAGGTGACCCCGCGGTTGGCGATGCCGGCGAAGGCGACCGCGATGCTCAGTGGGGCCACCTCGTTGGTGCCGATCACGGATGCCGCACTCTGGCTCAGCGGGTTGCCGTCGGCCCGGTGCATGCCGAAGGCTTCGGCCATCTTGCGGATACCGCACAGGTCCAACCGTTTGGCCATGCCGATGTAACCGGTGTTGATGGACCGGGTGGTGGATTCGAGTGCGCTGTAGTTGCCGCCGGATTCGCCGGCGTCGTTCTTGGGGCTCCACCCCTCCCGGTCGTAGTTCTGCGGACCGAGGCAGCTGTCCTGGAATGTGCCCCAGCGGGACTTCGGCGCGGAGTCGACCCGCTCGTCCAGCGAATGCCCCGTGTTCAGCCATTCGGCGAGGGTGAAGACCTTGTACGACGATCCGGGTTGGAAGCCGCGCGAACCGCCGTCGGCGAAATCGGTGTTGTAGTTCACGCTGGTCCAGTTGGCCCCGGTGGCTTGCACCTCCGGATCCTGGCTGTAGTCCTTGTTCTGCGCCATGGCGAGCACCCGGCCGGTGCCCACCTCGACGCTGGAGATGACGGCGCCGACGTCCCAGCCCGGACGGCTCTTGGGCACGTTGGCGTTCAGCGTGGTGACCGCCGCGTTCTGCAGGTCGAGGTCGAGGGTGGTGTACACGTCGAAGCCGCCGCGGCGCAAATTCTTCAGCCGGGTGTCGTCATCGGCGCCGAAGGCCGGGTCGCGGGCGAGCACGTGGATGACATAGTCGCAGAAGAAGGCATCGGCCAGTGCGGTCTGGCACCCGGTGCTCGGTTCGTTGATGACCGGCTCCACCGGCGTCGCCACCGCCTCGTCATACTCGGCCTGGGTGATCTTCTGATATCGGAGCATCTCGCCGAGGATGTAGTCGCGGCGTTGTTTGTTGGCCTGGTAGCCGTTGGCCGCGCCGTTGGTTTCGCTCTCCGGACGGTCCAGACGGAATTTGTCCGGGTTGTTCACGATCGCGGTGAGGCTCGCCGCCTGCGCGGCGGTGAGGGTGGCGGAAGTGGTGTGGAAGTAGTAGTCCGCCGCAGCCTCGATGCCGTAGACCCGGCCGCCGAATCCGGCGATGTTCAGGTACTGCCGCAGGATGTCGTTCTTGGCGTACTTCTTCTCCACGCCGATGGCCAGCCGCATCTCCTTGAGCTTGCGGACCACCGTCGTCTGGGTGGCCTCGTCGTAGCAGTCATCGATCTCCGCGACGGTGGGGAGGGTTTCGCACCGCTGCACGAGTACGTTCTTCACGTATTGCTGGGTGATCGAGGAACCGCCCTGCACGCTGCCCTTCAGAACGGTGGTCAGAGCACCACGAACGGTGCCCTGCATGTCCACGCCGCCGTGCTCGTAGAAACGCGGATCCTCGCCGGCGACGGCGGCATCCTTCACGTTCTGGCCGATGTCGTCCCAGTCCACCTCGACCCGGTTCTGGTCGTACAGGGTGGCCAGCAGCACCGGCGTTCCGTCGGAGCGGGTGGCGTAGATGTTGCTGCGCTGGGCGAGCGGTTCGATGGCCAGGTAGTCCGGCAGATTGGCGAAGGTGCCGATGGTGGTGCTGGCGGTGACTCCGGTGACGGCCAGGACCGGGGTGAGGCTCACGGTCACCAACAGACCGGCGATGGCGCTCGTGGCGCCCAGGCCGAGCAGGGCGCTGAACACGCCGCCGGCCGATCGCGGTGGCGTGACCCCGGTGCCGTTCGAGCCGTTCGTGCCGTTGCCGGTCATCGTGTCGACCGCCCCCTCTGTTTTCTCCGCGTGGTGGTAGGGCCACTGAATTCCGGCTCCGCGGCCTTCGCTAGGGGCTTGCCGAAGCCCACGGACAGGGGCAGCATGCCGCGCCGCCCGACCGGCCGGCGGCGCGGAGGTTAGAGTTGCGTGTCACGTTCTCAGGAGGAAAGATGGCCGGTCCGGCAATACCCACGGTTCCCACCAGGCGCAATGTCAAGGTACTCACCGACGCGATCGCGTCCGTGACGAGCGGCACCAATGTCAGTGCGATGTTCCTGACCAAACGGTACGGCGCGTTCACCATCGAGGGCACGGCGTTCATCTCCGCCTCGGTGAAGACGCTCACCGTCGGCGGCCGGTCCATCGAACAGAACCTCAAGCCGCACAAGTCACTGCAGGCGCTGCAGGCGGATGCGGTCAACCCCGCTGAAGACAACACCGACGAGAGTGCCGCGGCCGAGCTGGCCGGCGCCGGCGCCGAACCGGAACTCGACTCGGCACCTGACCTGGCAGACCCGGCTACGCCGGTGGAGCACGGCGACCTGATTTTTGCGCGGTTCGTCGACCCCGCCTACGGTCAATTCACGGTGACCGGGGTGAGCGTGGCCTCCACCGTCAGCGATGTCGTGCTGGTCGGCGGCTGGTTCGTGAGCCAGGCCGGGTCACCGGCACCCCGCGTCGTCAGCGTCGAGGTCCTGGCCGCCAACGGCACCCACGAATATCCGCTGCCGCCGCGCATCGCGAGCTGGGGCGAAGACGCCGAGGCCGCCACCGAGTACTGAGCCACCGGCAGGCGGCGGCGTCGGGTCACGGCATGAGCATCCCGCCTAATTTCACCATCGTCACTCTGGCGTCGCCGACCCGGACGGACACCTGTGGGAGGTCGCGTTCGCTCCCGGTTTCCCGGTCGCCGATGACGGCACCATCGATATCACCGGCTAGGCAATATCACCGGGGCGAGCAGCGTTATCTGGTCGTCAAGCCCAGTGTGGCCGCTGCGGGAGCGCCGCTCGCCGTCACCTGCACACCGGCCCGCACGGTCTGGCCGGCTGCGACCGGCCCAGCCCAATCCGCTCCCGTGCACGTCACCGACGTTCTGACCGTCACCGTGCACGACATGCCCCAGGCGTTCACGATGCCCGTCGCCGTGGCGTCCGGCCAGGTGACACTCCACCCCGTCACACCGGTGGTGCCGGTGACGAGGACCTCGGCGACGTAACCGGCATCCCAGGAGCTCTGCAGGTTCCAGGTCGCGGTGGCGCCGGTGCCGACGGTCGGCGGTGACGTGGGAGTGGGCGTCGCGGTGGGGATGGGGGTCGGTGCGGGCGTGGGTGAAGGCGTCGCGGTCGCCGTGGGTGTCGGTGTCGCGGTCGGCTTCGGTGTGGCGGTCGGGCTCGGCGTCGCGGTCGGCTTCGGTGTGGCGGCCGGGCTCGGCGTCGGTGCCACCGGCGGCACGGTTCCGGTCAGCAACGGCTGGATCGCGGCGAGCTTCGCGGCCTGCGGGGTCACCCAGTCGTCGGCGACGATTCCGCCGGTGTCCCCGCTGTTGGGGTTGAACGACCAGTAGGCGAAGCTCGTCTTGTTCGTGCCGAGGTAGCCCACGAGCGCGTTCAGCCACTGCCGGTCCGACTCGGTCTCCAGTTTGGTGCCGAACTCCCCCACCAGCACCGGCGCGATGCCGCGTTTGCTGATGAAGCCCCAGTTCGCGTCCCACACCGCGGTGAGATTGGCCGGGTAATCCGCGTCGCTGAACCAGGTCTGGGCAAACACCGACGCCGGGTAGTCGTGCGGGGAGTAGACGACCTGGTTCTTCACCGTGAGGGTGACGGGCTTGGCCGCCACGCCGCTCAGTCCGCCGCCCCACCAGGTGGAGGTGCCGTTCGGCTGGTTCTCGACGCCCTCGACCAGGATCAGCAGCTTCGGGTTCACGGCCAGCACCGCGTTGCCCCCGCGGGTCGCGGCCGCCTGCCAGTCCAGCGCGGCGTCGCCGCACCCCCAGCAGGCCGGGCCGTGCGGTTCGTTGTGCAGGTCGACGCCGATCACGGTGGGATCGTTCTGGTACCGGGTCGCCAGCGCCGTCCAGTCGGCGATCCACCGTGCCTCACTGTAGGCATCCGTGTACCAGAGCTCGGACTGGGATCCGGAGTCGGGGCGGTGCCGGTCGAGGATAACGTTGAGGCCGGCGGCGGCGGCCTGGCGGATCACGATGTCGAGGACCTGCTGCGGGGTCTGGTTGGCGAGGTCCGGGTTGACGGCGTCGTTGATCGAACTCGTGGCGGCCGCGGCCAGGCACTCGTTCGAGAACGGCACACGAACGGTGGTGAACCCCATCGACTTGATCTGGGCCAGGCCGGCATCCAGGGAGATAGACCAGAGGCCGTGCGGGGCGCAGTTCGACGTTTCCATGCCGAACCAGGACACCCCCTTGATCACGTACGGGTCGCCGGATGCCGTGAGGATGCTGCCGCCGGAGGTGTGCAGCCAGCCAGACGCGGCCGGGATGGCGGCCGCCGGGGCAGCCGGGACGTCGACCGCCGGGGCAGCCGGTATGACAGCCGGCGCAGCCGCCGGGGCCGTTGCGGGGAGAACGGCCGGGGAAACCGACCGGGGTTCCGCAGCGGCCGGCGCGACCGATGCGGTGCTGCCGCAGAGTGTGGCCGCGAGTGCCAGCGCCAGGGCCAGGCATCCGCGCCGTGCACGGCTCGTGTGCTGCGCTCTCATGTGTCCCCCGAAGGTGCTCCGCCGACAAGCCGTGAGCCTGCAGCCGGCCACCGGAAATCGGAGGGCCTTCGCTCACAGTAGGGGCTCGGTGGGCCGCGTGTGTAGTGTGAGCGCGTTTTTGTGTGCGGCCGCACAACGGGAAACGACCCGACAGCCAGGCTGCCGGGTCGTTCGGGTGGAGCGGGAAACGCTTACGCGGTCTTCTTGGGCGTCGCCGGTGCGAGGTTCAGGATGGCGTAACCGAAGAGGCCGGACAGCACGCCCATGCCCATTGCGAAGGCCGAGACACCGAACGAGACGACCGAGGTGAAGAGCGAGGTGCGCAGGAACGAAGCGTTCATGACCGTCGCGCGCAGCGGGTCTTCCTTGTCGAGCTCGGCGTAGGTCTTGCCGTCGGCCATGGCCAGGGCGTGGTGGTTGATGATGTCGGCCTGCGCGTACGCGGAGAACGGTCCGACGACCGGGGCGCCGGCCAGGAAGGCAGCGTCCTCGGCGACGGTGATCTGCTCGGCGGCGAGCTGAGAGCTCACCACGCCCCAGACGACTCCGCCACCGACGATCATGACGAGTGCACCGAGAATTCCGGCCCAACCGATGAGCTTGATGATCTTGACCTTAGTGGCGCTCAGAGTGCTGGCCAGGGGGGTAGTGGCCGGGACGGTTACAGCTGACACGGTGTTGCCTTTCGTTGTGATTCTGAAGATATTAAGAGTCTTGCAGGGTCACAACGGTCCGCTTAGGGTCCAAAGTCCTATGCGTGTGTATTGATTCGAAAATCCTGGTGAACTGATTGAGCAGACGGCGTTTTAGAAGACGGTGAGCCCGCGGGCTTCGAACTGGCCGCGAACGCGGTCGAGCAGGTCGTTCTCCGGTGGGTGCACGCCGTGCAGCGGATACGGGATGCTCAGGCGGTCCCACTTGTCCTCGCCCATCTGGTGGAACGGCAGCACCTCGACGCGCTGCACGTTCGGCCAGGACTTCACGATGTCCACGACGGCTTCCACGTTCTCGACGGCGTCGGTGAGGCCGGGCACCAGCACGAAGCGCACCCAGACGGGGATGTTGCGTTCGGCGAGCCGGTCGCCGAAGGCGATGGTGGGCGCGAGTTCGCGGCCGGTCACGGTCTTGTAGGTTTCGGGAAGCCCGGACTTCACGTCGAGCAGCACCAGGTCGACGTTGTCGAGCAGTTCGTCGGAGGCGCTCTTACCGAGGTAGCCGGAAGTGTCCAGGGTGGTGTGCACGCCGAGGGCGTGGGCCTCCTTGAACATCCGCTTCACGAACGCGGGCTGCATCAGCGGTTCACCACCGGAGATGGTGAGGCCGCCGTTGGTGGCCTTGAAGACGCCCAGGTAGCGGGTCATCCGGGCGACGAGCTCGTCGATCGGGGTGACCAGGCCGTCGCGCATCTTCCAGGTGTCCGGGTTGTGGCAGTACTGGCAGCGCAGCAGACAGCCGGAAAGAAAGAGGGTCATGCGGGTGCCGGGGCCGTCGACGGCCGTCACGAGCTCCCAGGAATGCACACTGGCGACGGTGCCCTCACGGATCGCCTTCATTTCGAGGGTGTGCAGTTCGGCCTTGCGGTCGACGTCGTTCAGGGCACTGATCTCGTCGGCCACGTCGACCGACAGGTCCACGTGCTCGACGACAACAGGACAGGCAACGCTAGGGAAGCCGAGGTTGATTGCGGTCATGGTCTCGTCCTACCTAGCGTCGCCGGTCATTGTGTTGAGGATTCTTTAGTGCGAGTGGAACGTGCGGCTAATGACATCCATCTGCTGCTCGCGGGTGAGGCGGACGAAGTTCACCGCGTAGCCGGAGACGCGAATCGTCAGCTGCGGGTAGTTCTCCGGGTGCAACATGGCGTCCTCAAGGGTTTCCTTGTTGAGCACGTTGACGTTCAGGTGGTAACCGGTGGCCGACGTGAAGGCGTCGAGCAGGCCGACCAGGCTGGTGATCTGCTCGTCCTTGGTGTGACCGAGGCCGCTGGGAACCACCGTGTTGGTCAGCGAAATGCCGTCCTGCGCTTCGCTGTACGGGAGCTTGGCGACACTGAGTGCCGACGCGAGCATGCCGTGCGTGTCGCGGCCGTTCATCGGGTTGGCACCCGGTGCGAACGGCTCACCCTTGCGGCGACCATCGGGCGTGTTACCGGTGGCCTTGCCGTAGACCACGTTGGACGTGATCGTCAGGATCGACTGGGTGTGGATGGCGTCGCGGTAGGTCGGGTGCTTGCGGATCATGGTCATGAAGCGTTCCATGACGTCGACCGCAATGACGTCGACGCGGTCGTCGTCGTTGCCGAAGGTGGGGAATTCGCCCTCGACGGTGTAGTCGACAACCAGGCCGGTCTCGTCGCGGACCGGACGGACCGTGGCGTACTTGATGGCGGACAGTGAGTCGGCAACCACGCTCAGGCCGGCGATGCCGCAGGCCAGGGTGCGGATGATTTCCTTGTCGTGCAGTGCCATCTCGAGGCGCTCGTAC
>Ga0247806_10000353_pt1 | contig 30270 bp, 29 predicted proteins | sample UWRJL059202B1_FD_179935 | JGI IMG/M metagenome (GOLD analysis project Ga0247806, IMG submission 179935) | Plant litter microbial communities from Arlington Agricultural Research Station in Wisconsin, United States - UWRJ-L059-202B-1 | ecosystem: Environmental > Terrestrial > Plant litter >... | reverse complement strand
TCGAGCCGCAAAGGTAAGGGTTGGGGCTTGGATTTAAAAATTACGGGGGAGATTTTTCTGTCGGCCGGGGCGCATTTTAGCTTGCAAAACGGCAGATCAGCATTTGCAATTGCTGTTGCAGGACCGGAGGTGTAAGACATGCGCCGAAATGATGGCCGCCGCCGCCGCAGGTACCAGGGCGTACACCCATCTTTCCGAACTGAACTGGTTGAGTAATAAAAAGGCGATACCAATACCGAAAAGCAACAGCGATAAGCGGCCCTGCGGCCGGTTTTTATAACCCGGACCCAAAGAAAATAAGCCAAAAATAAGCGCCAGGCCGATCATGCTGTATTCAATAACCTTGTTGTGCAATGCGTGGATGCCCAAAAAAGGGAGGCTGGTGAGCAATAAAGGAATAAGGGTGCAATGAATGGCACAGGCCACCGAAGTAACAATACCCAGTTTATCCAGCACCGTTTTATTTTTTTTCAGCAGCATAAGTTGAAAATAAATTGCATTTCCTTTGCAACGCAGATGCAAATATAAAACTTTTCCTTATTTTTGCATCATAGTTACAAAAATTAAATTGAGCAAACGAACTTTCATAAGGCCCTTTTTTGCTGCAGCACTGCTGGTGCTTTTTGCCCTCAGCGCTGCCCCGCGTAGCTGGCTGCACGACCTGTTTGCCAAACACAAAGACAGTTACGGCTTTTTAGTAAACGATGCTAAAACAACCGTTACTGCCCAACATATCAATTGCCAGTGCGATTCCATCGTTGTACATGAGCCGTATTTGCTGGAACAACCAGCAACGCTCCTGGCTTTATTGCCTTTTTCTAATCAACACGATCTTCTTTTAAAAGAACCTGTTCTTCCCAGCCAACCGCTTTTCATTGAACTGCGTGGTCCTCCTTCCCTCGCTTAACGCCTGTTTATGGCCGGTACACTCCTGCCGCCTTCTTTCCTTATTCCTCATAAGAAACACTGTTTCGTACAATCATTTTATAAATGAAAAAAATAACCTGGGTACTGCTGGTGCTTGCCGCCGGCCTTACCGCAACTGCAAACCCGCTTTCTCCCTTAACCAACATCGATATTTTAAAAGGTTCTTTTCGTGGTAAAATAACCGACGGCAAAACCGGTCAACCGCTCCCCGGCGTATCGGTATTTATAACGGATATCCGCTCGGGCAGTTCCACGGATGCGAACGGCAACTTTTACATTAATAATATACCGGAAGGCCGGCACCTGGTAGAACTTTCGCACATCGGCTATACCAGCATGGCCGAATACATCGTGATCAGCGGCGAAACACAAAAGGATTTTATATTGACCGAATCGATCGTTGAAGGCAACGCGGTGATCGTTACCGGCGTAACCACGGCCACGCAATTGAAGAAAGTGCCGTTTTCGGTAGAAGTAATGCGCAAGCAGGACCTGCAGCAATCGGCTGCGTCGAATATCATCGAGTCGCTCACCAAATTGGGCGGCGTATCTACCTTGTCCACCGGACCGGCCATTTCCAAACCGGTGATCCGTGGATTGGGTTACAACCGGGTGCTGACGATCAACGATGGTGTGCGGCAGGAAGGGCAGCAATGGGGCGATGAGCATGGCATTGAAATAGATGAGGCAAGCGTTAATAAAATTGAATTATTGAAAGGCCCGGCTTCTATTATTTATGGCAGCGATGCGATGGCGGGTGTCATCAACATCATCAGCAATGTGCCGGTGCCGGTAAATACGATCAAAGCAAATTTTTCAGGTAATTATCAAACCAACAATATGTTGCGTGCGGGCAATGCAAACATCGCGGGTAATTACAAAGGGTTCAACTGGAATGTGTACAGCAGCAACCGCGCCGCCGCGGATTACCAGAATAAATACGATGGCCGCGTGTTCAATTCAAAGTTTAAGGAAAACAACGCCGGTGGATACATCGGCTACAATGGCAACTGGGGCTTCAGTCATTTGCTGATCAGCAGCTTTAATTTAAAAGCCGGTTTGGTGGAAGGCGAACGCGATGCGGGCGGGCATTTCATTAAACCCGTAGCCGGTGGTGGTGAAGTGACCGTTACGCCTGTCGATCTTAAAAGCATCGACCCGCAAATCCCTTACCAGCACATCCGGCATTTCAAGATCGCGACAGATAACAGTTTTAAATTAGGAAAGAACAGGTTGTCGCTCAACCTCGGTTTCCAGCGCAACCAGCGGGAAGAGTTTGGCAACCCGGATGATGTAAAGGAACGCGCGCTTTATTTCGACCTGAAAACTTTCACTTACACTTCGCAGCTTCACTTTGCAGAGATGAAGGGTTGGAAAACTTCCATCGGCATCAACGGCATGCAGCAAAACAATACCAACAAAGGCGTTGAGCAACTGATACCGGATTACAATTTGTTTGATTTTGGCGTGTATGGCTATGCGCAAAAAACGATAAAGAAATTAAATTTCAGCGGCGGCTTGCGGTACGACAGGCGCGAAGTGAACATCAACAACCTGCTGGATGCGGGCACGATAAAAAGCAATGGCTTCAGCAAGGATTTCTCCAACATTTCCGGCAGCCTTGGCCTTGCGGCAGAACTGAGCAAACAGGTGAACCTGAAATTCAATATTGCCCGTGGTTACCGCGCACCATCCATTCCCGAACTGGCCTCCAACGGTTCGCACGAAGGCACTTCGCGTTATGAATACGGCGATCCGGATTTAAAAAGCGAAACGAGTTTACAATTCGATGCGGGACTCGATTTCAATACCGAACACATTTCCCTCGGCTTCTCCACTTTCTACAACCACTTTCACAATTTCATTTTCTACCGCAAGCTGGAAGCTGCTGCCGGCGGTGATTCCATCGTTGTTGTTGGCGGCGATAACCTGACGGCTTTTAAATTCGACCAGCGCAAAGCTGCATTGGCGGGCTTTGAAGTGAACGTGGATATTCACCCGCATCCGTTGGACTGGCTGCATTTTGAAAACAGCTTTTCTTATGTAAAAGGAACTTTCAGCGAAGCAATCGATGGCGATAAGGACATTCCTTTTATTCCTGCTGCAAAACTCGTAAACGAACTGCGCGCCAATTTCAGCAAACCTGTAAAAGGTCTTGCGAATCTTTATGTAAAAATCGAACTGAACAATACTTTCCGTCAACGCGATGTTTTCAGCACATACAATACCGAAACAAAAACTTCGGGCTATTCCTTACTGAACGCGGGCATGGGAACCGACATCGTAAACCGAAAAGGCAAAACCCTGTTCAGTATCAACATAGCAGCGATCAACCTCACCGATGTGGCTTACCAGAATCATTTAAGTCGATTAAAATATGCTGCCGAAAATATGGCCACCGGGCGCAACGGTGTATTCAATATGGGCAGTAATTTTAGTTTCAGGGTGAATGTGCCGTTGAGTTTTGATTTGAAGTGATTGCCTGAACTATTTTTGTCTGAACTGTGATTTCGAATGATTGGAAGATTAACGATGCTATGTTATTGGAGTGAGTCACTGTTAAGGGGTGATTCACTTTTTTAACAGTGCGAACTTTGTTCCTTTGCGGCTTTGCGTGAAACCCTCCTCCTCCACATCAAAAAGCCGGTCATGCTCAACAAGCCACCCGTCAATCCCAAAAGGCTGTACAATATTTTAACCGGCAGCCCGCCGTATTGTCCAAAGTGCACCTGTGCATTGATGATGTCGTACCGATCGGCCGCGGCGATCTCCGTAACAAAGCCGGTATAGGAAATTTTGCCAGTGCTGTCTAACCCAATGTAATCAGCCATCGTTTTTGAATGGATGAACGCATTGCTGCTGCGCGCACCATAAATAGTGGTTCCGCCCGAAGGGCTTTGCGGGAAATAAACCAGCGCAGCAGTAAACCCGGGATGTTGTTGCTTAACAGCATCAAAAGCATGGGAAAAGTTATAAGCCAGCGCAGGCGTTGGTTTCACCACGTTTTTCCAGGCAGATGATTGATAAAAAGAAGGTTTGAAAACATATCGTTGCATCCAGGTGCCGGTAACGGCGATCAGCAGGTTGAAAAGCAAAGCGTAGGTACCGATCAACTGGTGCCAGTTATTTTTTTGAAAGGCGCTTTTCTTAAATAACAATACGGCGCCGATACCTTTCCTGAATAAGATGATGCCGGTAATAAGGTTGAGGATGAACAGCAGCCCGAAAAAACCGAGCAGCCACTCCCCCGTTTTTCCCAAATGAAAAGCGTGGTGCAAACCGGAAAGCCAGTTGAGCAAACCGGCCTTACCATCTTTGCTGGTCAGCAGTTCGCCGGTTTGCGGGTGCAGGAATAATTGTAAGGGTGCGCTTGCCTGTTTAAACGATGAATCGTAGATGGTAAAACGATAAGTTTTGTTTTCCTTGGAAGGCAGCCAGCAGTTACTGATCTGTGCACGGGGATATTGTTGACGGACGATATTAAAACTACTGTCGGGGCTGATCATGGATTTGCCTTCCTTCCATTCCACTACAGGTTTAAAAGCCAGTTCTTCCTGGAAAACCAATATGGACCCGGAAACAGACAGGATCAAAATAAAGATACCGGTGATCAACCCGGTAACGGAATGAAGGTAAAAAAGGGGATTTCTCTTTTTCAAGCAGGTAAGTGTTAGTCGAATTTTACCGCGCTCTTGTTCCTGTAATCCTTATCATAGCCAACAAAGAAGCGGATGTAAATTACACGGCTCAGGCGCATGAGCCAGGGTTGTATCACCACCAGTAATACGGAATTGATGCCCAGCCACCAGAAGATGCGGTTGTCGTTGATGGAAATACCGATCAACACAATCCAGGCAACGAAAGTGGCAACCGAAACGGCCACGGCCAATGCATAACTCACGTACCCGGTGCCATACCAGAAGCCTACTTCCATGTCGTATTTCTGCCCGCACTCAGGGCAATGCTCCGGCATGTCGAATATATGTTTCAATGATAATTTCCTGAAAGGGTTCGGATCCTTGAACATCGGCCCGCGCCTGCACCTCGGGCATTTCATGGTGAGTATGCTCCAGAGATAATTAGGGGTGGGTGGCTTGGCGTCGTTCATCCTGCAAAGATAGCACGAAGTAGCAAGTATTGAGTATTAAGAAGCAAGAGGGCATTAAGCTTACCGGACATCTTACTACCTGCTACTTACATCTTATATCCTTATTTGAATTTGTATTTAAAAAAAAGCATGATCAGCCCCATCGTCAGCACCATGCTGTTGGTATAAATGATCGCGGCATCCCTAACTAAGATACCATAAACCAGCCAGGCGCTTACCCCGAGCAGCAGCAACAATAACATGCCTACGGACAAGTCTTTGGCAGATTTCGTTTTCCATATCTGTATTACCTGTGGCAAAAAGGTAATGGAAGTGATCGTGCCTGCGGCGAGTCCTAATAATTGGATGGCGTCCATTTTAATTAGAAATTATGAATTAGAAATGCAGTACAGTTTTATAATTACAAATTACCAATGACTAATACTTTGGAACCTTATCAATTATCAGAAATTGTTCATTGTCACATTTTCAAATTGTCGCATTGGCTTTAACTTCTTTCGTTCTGCGTTCACCGATCTGCTGGCGCCACATGGCGTAGTAAAGACCTTTATCTTCCAGCAAATTACCGTGACTGTTGGTTTCTACCACATCGCCTTTCTCTAAAACATAGATGCGGTCGGCATGCATGATGGTGCTTAAACGATGCGCTATTAAAATAGTGATCTGTCCTTTTTGCGAAGAGATATCGCGGATGGTGTTCGTGATCTCTTCTTCGGTAAGGGAATCGAGCGCCGAAGTGGCTTCATCGAAGATCAGCAACCGCGGCTTGCGCAACAAAGCACGGGCAATGGACAACCGTTGTTTTTCACCACCGGATAATTTCAGTCCGCCTTCGCCTATCATGGTGTCCAGTCCTTTTTCTGCGCGCATCAATAAATTGGTACAGCTTGCTTTGTCCAGGGCATCCGTTAATTCCGCTTCGCTGGCGCCGGGGTTTACGAACATCAGGTTTTCCCGGATGGTGCCGCTGAAGAGGTTGGTATCCTGCGTTACAAAGCCGATTTGTTTGCGCAGGTCGTCAAAATGTATTTCAGTTTCATCTAAATTGTTGTACAAAATTTTCCCTTCCTGCGGGCGGTACAAGCCCACGAGCAATTTCATCAAGGTCGATTTACCGGAGCCACTCGGTCCAACAAAGGCAATCGTTTCACCCACGCGTACATCGAAACTGATGTCGTCGATGGCTTTGTGCGAAGCGGTCTGGTGCTTGAACGAAACGTTTTGGAAAGACAAGGTCTCGATGTTGCCCAACGGCTTTGGAAAAGCGGGCTCCAGTTCCGGCGCCTTCTGCATCAGGTTGTGAAAATTATTGAGGGAGGCTTCTGCTTCGCGGTACGATAAAAGAATGTTGCCGATCTCCTGCAAAGGTCCGAATACAAAGAAAGAAAATATCTGCATGGTGATCAGTTGTCCTGCATTCATGTCTTTATGAAAGATCAGCCACATGAGGATGAACAGTATCACCTGGCGCAGCGTATTCACCATCGTTCCCTGGATGAAACTGATGCTGCGGATGCGTTTCACTTTCTTTAACTCCAATCCTAATATCTTATAGGTATTGGTGTTGAGGCGTTCTACCTCCTGCTTTGTAAGGCCGAGGCTTTTTACCAGTTCGATGTTGCGCAGCGATTCCGTGGTAGAGCCCGCCAGCGCCGTCGTTTCGCCCACAATGCTTTTTTGAATGATCTTGATCTTCTTGCTTAAAAAATTCGTTATCACGGTCAGCACCGTAATGCCCACCAGGTAAGCCACCGGTACGCTCCAATGGATGTAAAGGGTTGCATACACGAATACGAACACTACGCCCACGATCACGCCGAATAAAATGTTGATGAAGTTGATCATGAATTTTTCAACATCGCTTCTTACCTTGGTGAGTACGGACAGCGTTTCGCCGCTACGCTGGTCTTCGAACTGCTGGTAAGGCAGTTTCATGGCGTGTTGCAGGCCATCGGTGAATACGCGCGCACCGAATTTTTGTATCACCACGTTTAAAAAATAATCCTGGAAATTTTTCGCGATCCGGCTGATCATGGCCACGGTGATGGAACAGATCACGATAAACCATACGCCCATGTGATTCCAGTCGAAGGAATTGAAAAACTGGTTGGAAGACATCGGCGCGCCGGTCTTCTTGGAATTGATAAAATCGTTCGCCAAATTGACAAGCCGGCCCAGCAGGATCGGGTCCATCAGCGAAAAACCAATATTGATAGAAGCCAATAAGAGTGTAAGTACTACCAGCCATTTATAAGGCTTCAGGTATTGTAAAAGAATTTTCATTGCGTTAGTTTGCCGTTATCGATACATCGAAAAAAATCTATGTATCAAATATCGTACAAGTTCGCAAAAAATGACGGAAAGGCAGTTCCTAATGTGAAAATATCAAAATGTGAAAAGGTGAAAATTAAAATGCAGCACTTACAGGTAGTGATCAATCATACTTTAACCACATACAACATTGAGTTATTTTCAAATTGTCACATCTTCAAATTTGATCTAAGCACCCCACCCCTCCCTATCCAAACTCCTGTACTGTATCGCTTCTGCCAAATGCTCCGGTTGAATATCAACACTGGCAGCCAGGTCGGCAATGGTGCGGCTTACTTTAATGATGCGGTCGTAAGCCCGGGCGGAAAGGTTGAGTTTTTCCATCGCCGTTTTCAACAACGATTGGCCGGCATGGCTCAACACGCATATCTCTTTCAACTGTCGGCTGCTCATGTGCGCATTGGCAAAAACGGATTCGGTAAAGGCGTACCGGGCTGTTTGCAGTTCCCGCGCCGCAATTACGCGCTGGCGGATCTCGATGCTTTTTTCAAATTCTTTTTGAGAAGCGAGTTCGTTGAAATCCACCGGCGTCACTTCCACGTGCAGGTCGATGCGGTCCAGCAGCGGCCCCGACACCTTGTTCAGGTATTTTTGAACTGCGCCGGGCGGGCAACTGCATTCTTTATCCGGGTGATTGAAAAAACCGCAGGGACAAGGGTTCATCGAAGCGATCAACATGAACGAAGCCGGGAAATCCAATGCCACTTTCGCCCGCGAAATCGTTACCTTTCTTTCTTCCATCGGCTGCCGCATCACTTCCAGTACCGCCCTTTTAAACTCCGGCAGTTCATCCAGGAACAACACGCCGTTGTGCGCCAGCGAAATTTCACCGGGTTGCGGCATGCCGCCGCCGCCCACCAATGCCACATCGGAGATGGTATGATGCGGCGAACGAAAGGGCCGGAGCGAGATCAGCGTGGCGTTTTCTGCCAGCTTGCCGGCAACGGAATGGATCTTGGTGGTTTCCAACGCTTCGGCGAGACTAAGGGGTGGCAGGATAGTAGGGATTCTTTTGGCCAGCATGGTTTTGCCGGCGCCGGGCGGACCGATCAGTATGGCATTGTGCCCGCCGGCTGCGGCAATCTCCAATGCACGCTTGATGTTTTCCTGCCCCTTCACATCACAAAAATCAATATCGAAATGTTGCTGGGCATTTGAAAACTCTTCCGCGGTATTCACCATCGTAGGCGCCAGGCTGCCTTTTTCTTCAAAGAAACGGATCACTTCGTTGATGTGCGAAACGGCGAAAACATCGAGCCCGTTTACCATAGCCGCTTCGCGTGCATTTTGCCGGGGAACGATCAGCCCTTTAAAACCTTCGCGGCTGGCCTGCAGGGCGATGGGCAATGCTCCTTTGATGGGACATACTTCGCCGTCGAGACTTAATTCGCCCATAATAATATAATCGGCCAACCGTTCGGGGTTGGCGATCTGGTCCGTAGCGCCCAACGTACCGATGGCGATGGGCAGATCGAAAGCCGTACCGGTTTTACGGATGTCGGCCGGCGCCAGGTTCACCACCAGTTTCGTGCGCGGCATATAATAATGATTGCTTTTTATGGCGCTTTCCACGCGTTGCAGGCTTTCCTTCACCGCGTTGTCGGGTAAACCAACAATATAATAATGCTGGCCCTGGTTGTTCACGCTTACCTCCACCGTAATGGTAATGGCTTCCACGCCATAAACGGCCGATCCAAATGTTTTTACAAGCATGGTTGAAAGTTAGCCTTAAAACCAGCGGGACCGGGCAAATCAAGGGGGAGAAAAAAACAGGATTTACCAGTGAAAAAACATGGATAAAATTTATGATCGTAAAACTAATCTACTCTGCCTGCCGGTTCATCTACTTAATAACGGGTTTAGGCAATTCAACAGCCGCTTCCTGCAGATTCGTTCTAATTTTCACCCACCACTACTAATCCCCGTACCTGTACCCGTTAAAGGTTGATCAAAGAAAACTAGCCCAAGATCCTCCCTGTTACCAATGGTTTACCATTACTAAAAAATGTTCAAGTATGAGAAAATTAATAAGCAGCCTATGCCTTATCGTGGTATGCGCCGCCGCTGCCAGTGCGCAATCCGTTACACCATCGATCCTCAACACAACGGGCGGCACCAACTTCTTTACCTTTTATCGTTTTGAATGGAGTTTCGGCGAAGCCGTAGCTGTTGAAACATTAACGGCGCCTGCGGTTACCGTTACCAATGGAGTGCTGCAACCCGTAACGCACAACCCGGCCACCACCAGCAGCACGCCGGGCTGGGACAAGGACGAGATTATCCTGCTGCCCAATCCCGTGCGCAACATGCTCGAAATAGATTTTTTCAGCAAGAAAAAAGGCAGGATCACCATCAACCTCATCGATGCCAATGGCAGGATGCTGGGCAACCGCCAGTTTGAATATTATGGTACGGGCAGAATTGAAAAATGGAACATGGAAACCTATCCTGCCGGCGTTTACTTCTTCAACATCATGATACAATCGAATCCCACTGCCACCATTTCCAAAAAAGGCGCTTTCAAAGTCGTAAAAATCAACTAATAAAAACACCCATAAACCTTACATCAACATGAAAAAATTATTACTAACGCTTACGGTTACCCTCGCCGTCATTTTTGGCATGGCACAGGCCCCGCACCTGATGAATTACCAGGGTGTGGCGCGCAACGCCGTAGGCAATGTATTGCCGAACAAGAACATCGCGCTGCGGTTGAGCATCCTTACCGGCAGCCCAACCGGTTCCGTTGTATATTCAGAAACGAGGAACGTGATCACCAATGCTTTCGGTTTGTTTACCGTTGCGGTAGGCAGTCCCGGCGCCATCAATACCACGGGCACCGTTGCCGGTGTAAACTGGGCGCAAAGCGGCACCAAGTATTTACAGGTAGAGATCGACCCCGATGGTGGCAGCAGTTTTGTGAACGTAGGCTCCACGCAAATGCTGAGCACGCCGTTTACCTTTTACTCCAATGTATCAGGTGACCTCATTCTCCCCTTTACAAAAACACAATCGGAAACCGGTCATCTTTTTCGTGTAACCAATACCGGTAGCAGCAGCAACAGCTCTGCCATCGAAGGAACCACTTCTTCCAATGCCGCGAATGTATTCGGCATAAAGGGTATGGTATCGGGTACATCGCCGGGCGCCGCTTCTATCGGTGTATTCGGACAAAACAATGGTAATGGTTCCAACGGCATAGGTGTAATGGGACAACACAATGGCAATGGCTGGGGTGTATATGGTACGGCGCAGGGCGGCGCAGGTGTTTATGGCAACAGCAGCACAGGTACCGGCCTTTATGGTCAATCCGTATCAGGCGCTTCCATCATGGGTTTTCAACCAACCAATGGTTCGGGTACTGCAGGCCTTTTTCAAAATACAGGCGCAGGCAATGGCGCTGCCAATCTTGTAAGTATTTCCAACGGTACAGGCGATGGTTTTCAATCCACCATGAACGGCACCGGCAAAGCAGGCGCTTTCGTGATCAACAATGGCAGCAACAATGCAAGCGTTGTAACCGCCAGCACCAATGGCCGCGGCACCGTGGGCAGTTTTCAAAATACGAACGGCAGCAACAGCAGTACCGTATTGGATGTGAATACAAACGGTACAGGCCGCGCAGGTTCTTTTGAAAATACAAATGCTTCCAACGGTGCATCTACATTAAATGTACTGACCAATGGCACCGGCGACGCTGCAACCATCGCCGCCACCGGCACCGGTAAGGCGGTCAATGCATCTATCAACAATCCTTCCAGCAACAACACGGTGCTGGACGTAAATACAAACGGGCTTGGTACTTCCGGTAATTTCAGCAACAGCAATGCGGGCAATGGCGCCGCTACACTTGCTGTTAATTCCAACGGAACGGGCACTGCTTTATCCGGTACCATGACGGGTACGGGCAAAGCCGCGCAGCTTGCCATCAGCAATCCTGCCAACAGCAACAATACACTCGAAGTAACTACAAATGGTACGGGCCACGTTGCGGCTTTACAAAATACAAACGCAGGCAACAACAGTAACAGCCTGGAGGTTTTGAACAATGGTACCGGTTTCGCGGCTAACCTTGTAAACAGCAACGCCGCTCCGAAAGCCTTGCGCACACAGGGCGCCGTTCAACTCACCGGTATCAACGAAGCCAACAACAGGGTATTGAGCACCGATGCCAACGGCTTTGCAAAATGGAACGACGCTGCCGCAGTAGGTATCGTAACCGGCAGCGGTACGCAAAATTTGTTATCGAAATGGATGCCTTCGGGTACCGCGCTTACCAACACGCAGATATTCGATGATGGTACCAATGTGGGTATGAACAATACAGCACCCGGTTACAAGCTGGATATCCTTGCTACCGCAGGCGACGATGGTTTACGCTTGCGCACCAGCAATACCAACAACCTGCGTATGCGCATGGTGAACAGTACGGGTAAAGAATACAGCTTCGGCGTAGGTGGCAGCACTTCTACCTTTGGCAACGGCAACTTTATGATCAACGACGTGAGCAGCAGCGACGCGGTTCGTTTGCTCATCAACGGTAGTACCGGTAATATCGCCATCGGCGGCGGCAACCTTACGCCAACAGAAAAATTATGGGTGAATGGTACAGGCCGTTTTAAGAACAACCTCGATGTTGAAAAAAGTGTACGCGTTACCGATAGTGTAAACTCAAGCCGTTTGCTGGTAAAAGGAAACTCCTCCGATTACCTGGCGGTATTTGAAAACAACAACACTTCAGCGGGCGATGGTATCCAGATCAAACTCGGCAAAACGCACCCGATGTGGGACGGCAGCAACTGGGTAGGCATTCCTGTGCCGCACCTCGATGGGCTGAACAACATGGTAAACCAGATACGCGACTGGTCGTACGGAAGGGATGATTTCGACCTGGGCGACATGATCAACCTGGTACCTGCTGCCTGGATTGGCGGCACCGTTATCAACCTCACCAATTACGTAACCGACAAGATCAACACTGCCTTAAGCCTGCCTTACCAGATCGGTCCTTACAGCACACCCAAAATTCATATCTGGGACGAGATAACGATCTTCGGTGGTATTACCATGCCGCCCGGCATCCCCGATATTCCTTCCTTAAAGATCCCTGCATTGGATATACCTGCGGTGGATGTGCTCCCGCGCATCACGGTAATGCCCAAGATACCTGCCATCCCTGTTACCGGTTTGCCTTCTTTGGAATGGCCAACGCTGAGGGCTACGGATGTAAACAACAGCTTAACCAATGTAAATGAGTTCATCAATTTTGCAGATAAAGATGGCCGTAAACTGGGCGCTATCCGTTCCCAATCGATCGTTGATTTTTCATATGATTATTTTGATGCGTTAAAGATCTTGCAACTGGCCGACCAGATGATAGGTATCGATCTGTTGAAAGATATACTCGGCGTATTGTCGGGCGTTTCTGAAATGGCGGTTGACTTCAACAACATTGGCGTGGAATACACTTCCGGTCATGGTGACTATGCAGAATGGCTGCAACGCGAGAATATGAATGAAACGATCAGCGCCGGCGATATCGTGGCAGTGAAAGGTGGTAAGATCACGAAAGACTTAAGGAATGCAGAACAGATCATGGCGGTATCGCATAAACCCATCGTATTGGGTAATGTACCCGAAGCGGGCAAAATAAACATGGGCAACAATGTTGCTTTCATGGGACAGATCCCGGTGAAGATCATCGGCGCTGTGGTGGCAGGTGACTACATCGTTGCCAAAGGAAATATTCCTGGCTATGGCGTGGCGGTGCATCCGAAAGACATGACGATCGAAGATCATAAACTGGTGGTAGGGCGCTCCTGGGCGAACAACCCAACAACCGGGCCGAAAGCGGTGAATACCGTAGTAGGCGTGGTAAACAATGGCTTCCTCAACATTCTCAGCGACCTGAAGAAGAAACAGGAAAATACCGACAACCGGTTGAAGGCAATTGAAGAAAGCCTGAAGATGGGTACAACCACTTTAAAGAATAACAAAAAAAATAAATAATACCGATGCAAAGATTTTTGATTGTGGTTTTCCTGTCGTGTTGCAGCCTGTTCACTACCGTGCAGGCGCAGCACATCAGGTTGATCGATAGCAGCAAAGACAGTCGCGCCTACTGGACCAAATGGGTAAACAACCTGTACGAAATGGGCGCCGATGCGAAGAATGATTCTTTCTTTGTGCGGGAAGAAACCGTAAGGCTGTTGAAAGACGAAGCCTACCGCAGTGCTGTTTATCCTGCTGCCTATAGCTGGCTTGAAACCGTGGGTTTGTTACAACAACTCGAATTGAAAAAAGCATTCTGGCAGCTCATCAATTTATACCAGGAAGATACGGCCAACCGCCAGTTGGTGCTGGGCACTTTCTTCGTGTACGACAGTACGATGGACATGGCGCGGATACTGGTGAGTACTTTTTATACCTATGCTTTTGCCGATCCGCGGGTATGCCGCATCACCAACAATCATCCCGATATTTTCAGGCCCGACCTGCTGGAACGGGGGCAACGTGCATTGAAAGAAATGGTGGCTGCGGTATGGGCTTACCGCAAACAAAAACATCCAGGTTCTTAACCGCTTCTCTGTCACCTGATAAATGGGCGCTTCATTTGATTATGGGCTGCCCATTTTTTATTTTGCCGTCAAGACGGGAAGGCGGTAAGTTGCTGCGCCCCGGTTCGTCTCCCACGAAACGGAATGTCTGAACTATGATTTAGCCTGATGATGGGATGGACTATAATACTTCATCCCATCATCAAATTTCCAAATTTCCAAATCTTCAAATTTCCAAATTAAAGTTCTTCCAGCAACCTCACCACCCCTTCCTTCTTCAAAATCAAATAGCCCAGCCGGTCGTTGCTGATGCCGTCTTTTAAATGGTAGCTGAACTGTAGCTGATCGCCTGTGATGGCCGTTTCAAAATACTTAAAGATAATATTGGGATGGCGTTCGAGGTCCTGGCCAATTTCATACAAATGGGTAGACAGGATGAACAGGGAATTTTTTATTTTCAGCAGGCCTTCGATCACCGTACTGCTGCATTTCATGGCGTCCTGTACGTTGGTGCCTTTGAAGAGTTCGTCGATCAGGATCAGCCATTTGCGCCCGTCGCTTACCTTGGTAACGGTGGCCTTTATACGCTGCACTTCGTTGTAGAAATAACTTTCGCCGCGCACCAGGTTGTCTACTACATTGATGTTGCTCAGCAATCCATCGAAAAAACTCAGTCGCATGGAAGCAGCCGGTACACCCATGCCGATGTGCGCCAAAAATACAGCCGTGCCAACGGATTTGATGAAGGTACTTTTACCGGCCATGTTGGCGCCGGTTAAAAAGATGAAATTGCCGGTGGGGTTGAGCGACAGGTCGTAATCGACCGGATCCGTCAACAGGATATGATATAATCCTTTCGTGCTTAATATAGGTTCATCGCTTTCAATAAATTCGGGGAATACCAGGCCGAAACGATGCACTGCCTGTGCCATGCCATACCAGGCATCGAGTTGCGCATAAATATCCAGCAACTCCAGCACCTGTTGCTTATAATGATAACGCAGGAAATTGGCGAGTTTCAATTGGGCCGGTATTTTCAGTTCGCTGATCTTCTTATGCTTTTCAACAATTTCCAGCGGTTCCTTGATAGTAAGAAATTTTATTCTTTTAAGCAGCTTCTGTAAGGGTATTGGTGTATCTTCTTCCAGCAATTGCTGCACCATGCTCTTCATGCCATGAATAAAATCGAAGGCATGACCGGTGGAATATTTCACCAGCGAAAAATCGGGACCGTGAAATAATTTGTAGGTAAACGTAGAAACTGCGCCCGGGTTGGAAGGTATTTCATCCACCGCCGTTTCATAAAATTTTTCCACCACCATCAACGTACCATTGCTGATCTCCGAAGGCCAGTGTTGCCGGTGGGCGCCAATGAATTTCAACGTATCCTGTATGCCCTTTACCTGCTCAATATTTTTTAACGTGCTGGTAAAATGATGGTACATTTTTTCCCTGCCGCGCGTGGTGAGGCAGCAATCCAGTTTGCTGAACACGGAAAGATCATCTTCCGTATTGAACATCGATAGGTCGGCTAATGTGGTTTTATCTGTCTCCATTATACCCTTTCATTTTTCATTTGTCCCAAATGCCATAAACATGGTGTCCCGATGGGACAAAATGCAATTGACTAAACACCTTCTAAACTTCTAACCCCTAAACCTCTAATCCCTATCAAACGCCATCCGTTGCCCTTGCACACTTTCGTTAAACATTCCCTTATCATAAACGAGGTTCCCGTTCACAAAGGTTTTTTCTATAGATGCAGGAAAGCTGAAATTCTCTAACGGGCTCCAGCCGCATTTATAAAATAAATTTTCTTTGGTGACCGTTTGTAATTTGTTTGGATTCACCATCACCATATCCGCCCAATAGCCTTCGCGCAGGTAACCGCGGTTGCTGATGCGGAAACAATCGGCTACTGCGTGGCTCATCTTCTCCACGATCTTCGTCAAAGGAATGCGTCCTTCCTGGTAATGATGCCACATCATCAGCAACGGGTGCTGCACCAATGGCAAACCGGAATGTGCGTGTTCGTAAGGTCCTTGCTTTTCTTCCATCGTATGCGGCGCATGATCGGTGGCGATGACGTCGAGCCGGTCGTCGAGCAAGGCCTTCCACAAAGCTTCCTTGTGGTGCGGCGCTTTGATGGCGGGATTACATTTAATGTTGTAGCCGAGCCTTTCATAATCATCGGCCGTAAAATGCAAATGATGCACGCATACTTCCGCCGTGATCTTTTTATCTTTTAAGGGCAGCATGTTGCCGAACAACTGCAATTCTTTTTCTGTACTGATGTGCAGGATGTGCAGGCGGCTGTTGTATTTCTTGGCAAATTGTATGGCGATCAAAGATGATTCATAACAGGCTTCCTCATCGCGTACAAGCGGGTGATCGGTGGCCGACAATTCTCCTTTCTCCTGTTTTAATTTTTCGTAATTTCTTTTGATGATGCGTTCATCTTCGCAATGGGTGGCAATCAGCAGTTCGCTATCGCTGAAAATACGGTTCAGCGTCGAATGATTGTCCACCAGCATATTCCCCGTACTTGCCCCCATGAAGATCTTCACGCCGCAAATGTCCTTCGCGTATTTGTTCATGACCAGTACGTCTTCGGCATTCGTATTGCTCACGCCCATGAAAAAAGAATAATTGGCCAGCGAACTTTGTGCCGCAATCTTGTATTTGTCTTCCAGTAATTCGCGCGTCAATGCGTTCGGTATGGTATTTGGCATCTCCATAAAACCGGTTACGCCACCGGCTACCGCTGCACGGCTTTCCGTATATATATTTGCTTTATGTGTAAGGCCGGGTTCACGAAAATGCACCTGGTCGTCGATCACGCCCGGCAACAGGTAATGCCCTTCGCCATTGATCTCCGTCACTTTTTCACGTGTTTCAATGGAAGGCGCAATTTTTTCAATGCGACCGGCGTTGGTTAACAGGTCGAGCGCCTGTATTTTGCCTTCATTCACCAACTGTATGTTCTTAAAGAGGTATTTTTGCATATCTTGATACCGCATATTGGCTAAACTAACTATTTCGATGCAAATTATTAAAAGCTTACTCAAACTGTTCATTTTTGTTTGTCCTGTTGCCGCCGCGGCGCAATCCACTTACTCCACCCAGGGTTCCAAAGAGATACAGTTCGTGGAGCGCATGGAGATCAAACAACAGAAAAATACGCACCTCAACTTTTCTTCTTTAAAGCCGTTCAACCGCAAAGACATCGTACGCGAAGCCGAGTTCATCGACAGCGCCCGCCTGGGCTATACCGATTCATTCGGCGTGGATAAATACAAGGAATGGACGGACCAGGCATTGACGCCGGTGGATGAATACAACCTGCAGAGCTTTTTAATGAACAACAGCGAATGGGTAACTGTTCCCAAAGAAGGATTCCTGAGCAGGAAGCCCATCTTCAGAACCTTTTACCGCACCAAACCAAATTTTGTAGAAGTCAACACGCCTAATTTTTTCCTGGCCCTCAACCCCGTGTTACAGTTCCAGCAGGGCTATGAAAACGAATATAAAAAGAACCTGTTCCTCAACAGTCGCGGTGTAACCTTACGCGGCCACATCGGGCGAAAGGTAGGCTTCTCGGCTTTTATCACCGATAACCAGGAACGGGCGCCGCGTTTTGCACAACAGCGTACGGTGCAGTTCGACGCCGTGCCGGGCGTGGGTTTTTATAAACAATTCAAACAGGAGGGCGTGGATTATTTTGATGCGCGGGGTTACATCACTTTCAAAGCCACCAACTTCATCGACGTTCAATTCGGGTATGATAAAAATTTCATCGGCAACGGTTACCGCAGCCTGTTCCTGAGCGATTGGGGCAACAGCAACCTCTTCTTAAAATTGAACACCAAGGTCTGGAAATTCAATTACCAGAATTTATTCATGGAACTGATGCCTCAATTCCGCAAGCGCGGCGATACTTTGCTTGACAGGAAATATGCCGCTATGCACCACCTCAGCATCAATTTAACCAAGTGGCTGAACGTGGGTTTGTTTGAAGGCGTGATCTTCGGCAGGAAGAACCATTTCGATTTTCAATACCTCAACCCCATCATTTTTTACCGCCACATCGAAGGCACGGTGGGCAGCCCGGACAATGCCCTCGCGGGTTTCGATTTCAAAGCCAACATCGCACACCGTGTACAGTTGTACGGGCAGTTGCTGCTGGACGAATTTGTGTTGTCGGCGATTAAAAACACACCCACCAGTTGGGTAAACAAATGGGGCATACAGGCAGGACTTAAATACGTGGATGCCTTTGGCGTGCGCAACCTCGACCTGCAGTTTGAAGCCAACCGCGTAAGGCCGTTTACCTATTCACACAACGATACCATTTCCAACTATACGCATTACAACCAGCCGCTGGCGCACCCGCTGGGCGCCAATTTCCAGGAAGCGATCGGCATCATCCGTTACCAGCCGGCGCCCAAATGGTACATTAATGCCAACGTGATCTGGTACTACCAGGGACTAGACAGCAGCAATGCGAATTTCGGCGGCAACATCTTCCGCGATTATACCACGCGCACCATGAACGAAGGTTTCAAGATCGGCAGCGGTTTGAAGGCCACCTGCCTCAATGCCTTTTTGCAGGTATCCTATGAACTAAGGGAAAACCTTTTCCTCGAAGTCTCCGGCCAGTACCGGAGTTACAAGCTGAATAACGGTAACCCGCAAACGAATACTACAATTGTGAGTGCGGGAGTAAGGTTGAATATGTTCAGGAAGCATTACGACTATTAAAACGCCTGAATCAGGATTTACAGAATTAAAGGATTTACAGAATAAAGGATTTACAGAATTGCATCTTCATACCGACATGCATCTGTGTTATCCGCCTAATCCGGCAATAAAAAAATTCGTGGAATTCGTGCCTTAAAAATTCGTGTAATAAACTATTCTACTGTCAAAGAAAATGAAATAATCCTCGAATTGATCTTATCGATCGTGCTTGAGAATTTCAGGTTCTTGTCGCGGCTGTGCAGGTTGCCGAGGCCCCAGCCGATCTTGAGTTCGGGTGTGAGGACGAACATGGGGAAGTAAAAATGAAAGCCCACGCCTGCTTCCACGCCGTAATCCAGCCGGTTGAGCTTGATGAGGTTCTCCGCTTTACGGGCGCCTGCATTGGAGGCAAGATCATACTCTGCTTTAACGCCGCCCATCATGTACACTTTAAAATTGTTAATGCGGTCGCTGCTGAACTTTAACTGTATGGGCAGGGTAAGCGAAATGGATTGAACTTTTTTCTGCGTAACGGAATCTTCGCCGCCGGGTACATCCGGGTAAGGCAGGTTGTATTCAAATGCTTTTTCGGTAAAGGTAAGGTTCACCGGCGTGGTACGGATGTTGAAATGGTTACTCAGGCGTAAATCCACCAGCCAGGCGAGGTTGAGGCCGGTACTGTTCAGGCTTTCAATCACCTGTACGCTGTCCTGTCCTAAAAAAGAAGGATGGTGCGTAAAGCTGAAATGCGCCCGGTTCATGCCGAGGTTGATGCCAAAGTGGATCCTTTTTTCATCGTGTTCAGGCAGGTTCACCAGTTCCCTCAACTGGCCAAAACCGATCGTTGGGGTACAGAGGACAAGCGCTATTATAAAATTTATTTTGTTCCGCAATAGATGCTGCATATGCCTAAGCTCAATGGTTTACTATAAGTTTCCCGGTATCCCAGGTTGTCCAGGATCGCCGTAAAATTCTTTCCTTCCGGAAATTTTTTGATTGATTCGTCGAGGTATTGGTATGCGTCGCGGTTTTTAGAGAATAATTTGCCTATATTGGGCGCTACTATTTTCATGTACAGGTTGTAGAAGGCTTTGGTAGCGGAGTTTTTGGGGCGGCTGAATTCCAGGACGACCAGTTTGCCGCCAGGTTTCAGCACCCTTTTGATCTCGCTTAAGCCCCTTTCGAGGTGCTGGAAATTGCGCACCCCGAAAGCAACGGTTACCGCCTCAAACGTATTGTCTTCAAAATTTATTGTTTCGCAATCTCCCTTTAACAGTTCTATAGTACCTGTCAAACCGGCCTTCTCTACTTTTTTCCTGCCCACTTCCAGCATGCCTTCGCTGATGTCGATGCCAATGATTTTGTGGGGGTGCAACAAACCGGATGCCATAATCGCCACATCCGCTGTCCCGGTAGCCACGTCGAGCAATAATTCAGGTTGGAGGTCAGCTAACTGCTGTATTGCTTTTTTTCGCCATCTTATGTCGATGCCCGCGCTCAGGAAGCGGTTCAGGAAATCATACCTCGGGGCTATGTCGTCAAACATACCCGCCACCTGGTCTTTTTTGGAAAGCTTCGAATCTTTATAAGGTACGATGGTATCGTGGTCAAATGCCGTCATTACTGCAAAGATAAGCTGTTTTGCGCTAGGCCGCTGCTGCGTTCACCCGCGCGCAGAACTCGTTGTGCCGGCGTATCTTTGCGGCATGCATATAAAATCAGCCGTGTATGTGATCAGCAGCCCGGATTACGAAAAATGCCCGGCGCCCGACAGGCCGGAATACGCCTTTATCGGCCGGAGCAATGTGGGTAAATCGTCGCTCATCAACATGCTGTGCAACAATGAAAAGCTGGCCAAAACCTCTTCGGCCCCGGGCAAAACGCAACTGCTGAACCATTTTAACGTGAACTACGAATGGTACCTGGTGGACCTGCCGGGCTACGGCTTTGCCAAAGTAAGCCAGAGCAGCCGGAGGCGTTGGGAACAGATGATCGAAAATTACCTGCGCAAAAGGGAAAACCTGACGATGGTATTCGTGCTGATCGATGCGCGGCACCGGCCCCAAAAGATCGACCTTGAATTTTTGCTGCAGTTGCGCACCTGGCAGGTACCGTTTTCGCTGGTGTTCACCAAAAGCGATAAGGAGAATCAGCGCACGGTAAGCATGAATGTGAAAGCTTTTTTAGAAGCGATGAAAAAAGACTGGCAGTTTTTACCGCAGCATTTTGTGACGAGTGCTGTGAAGAAAACCGGGAAAGATAAGATCCTTGATTTTATTGAGGAGACGAATCAAATGTTGAAGGAGCAACCGGAGTAATTTTTTAACCGGGAAGACGTAAAGCGGTAAGTTATTCGCTGCACGAAATTTTGTTTCACGCAAAGACGCCAAGGAGCAAGATCGCAAAGCTGTATACTCTTCCGCCGTTTGGTCTCCTGACCAACGGTTTTAGTTAACCGTAAGATGTATAGACGGTAAGTTTTTCGTTTCGTGGGGATAGGAACCGAGGCGTAAATTGCCGGGAAGACGGGAAGATGTTTTATGATTTTAAGTACCAGGCTAAATATGCATATAGTTGTACGGCCACTCATAATTTACAATCATAGCCCATCATCTAATTATTCAAAACCATAGTTCAGACTTTTTATTTGCCGGGAAGTTGGGAAGGCGTTTCACAGCATTTATCATAGCCCATTATTTATCATTCAAAATCACAGTTCAGACAATAAATACCGTGTTGCGGGTATAGCCAAGCCGGGTACGTTCTTTTTCTTTGTTGAAACCGAAACAAATGAAAAAGACCTTCCTGCTTGCCAGCCTTTGCATCAGCCTGTTTGCCTACAGCCAGAACAGTAACAAAGACCTCAACGAAAAAATACAGCAGCTTAAGCCGGGGATCGACAGCAGCATGGCCCTGCTCGATTCGCTGGCCAAAGAACGCGAACGTAAGTTTGATTCCACCAACATGGCGCAGTTCAACGAACAAAATACCCGCAACCTCAACAGCTTTGTAAACGGCATGCGGGAAAGGGAAAAAGAACAAAAGAAAAGGATGTGGATGCGCCTCAGCTTTGGAGTTGTATTGCTGGGCGTTGGTGCTTATAGTATTTTTCGGAGGAAGAAGAAAACTGTTTGATTTGGAAATGAGTTGATTTGGCGATGAAGGAAGTTGGCAGTTGGCAGTTGGCAACATACCATACAGCAGTTTTCAAAGGATAAAAGTGTAACACCACATTTTTACTGCAATGCATTTCTAATTCATCATTTCTAATTCCTAATTAATTCACCACTTTGTTTGCACAACAACTGCTCGCGAACGCTTCGGGTTTGGCTTTGAACGCGAAGCCCATGCCCAGTATGTAGCCCATTGCTTCGCGCAGCGCTTCATTGCTTTTGAACTGGGGATTGGTGTTGATGTCCGCATGCACTTCCATGTCCACATCGTACTCTGTAAACAGGTCGCACAATTCATAGGCGATCTCGATGCTTTTGGCCACTTCCACCAGCATCCGCTCCTTGATGCTGTACTTCAGTAAAGAACTTTCGTTGTGGATGAACATAAAGCCGCCATGTCCTTCGCGCAAAAAAACGATCACGGTTGCAAACTCCGTTTCCTTTCCTTTTACCTGGCTGTCGGTGCCGATGCATACTTTAAGATGGTAACCTGCCGCGGTTTCTTTTTGAATGGCTTCCTGTACCGCGTGTTTGATGGGCAATCCAATGGGATCCCCGTTAAATTTTCTCCATAACATAAAAAGGGGTTTTTTAAAGTTAAGGAAACTTATAATGCGAAAATCGGGGAACCTGGAAAGTGAAGATTTGTTAACGTGGGGTTGAAGGTTAGCGCTGGGGAGGTGGCGGTTGAAGGTGTAAAGGTTCAAGGTTGAAGGTTGGCAGTTGGCGGTGAGCAGTTGGCGACTGGTGTTGAAAAGTTGAAATGCTCCTAAATTGATAAGTCCAAATTCTAAAATTCTCTAATTCCGAAAATCCTGATCTAATCCTGATAAAAAAGAGGGAGCAGCTCCTAACACTGCCCCCTCAAGCTTTGAAATCTACCTTTGCTGTTACTGTTTTATAATTCTTTCTGTTTGCTTTTCGTTGTTGCTGATGAGCTGTATCACGTACATGCCGGGCGCCTGGTTGAATACGTCGAGGCGGTTGATGCCTTTCAAACCTTTGCCCATGCTGATGATGCGGCCATTGAGATCGCTGAGTTGGTACTGGTAATCCCTGGATGCATTCACCACGATCTCGTTGCGTACCATCGTGGATACGGTAAATTGTTTGTCGCCGGCGGCATTCGCTTTCAACGCGATGATGTTGGAATATACGACCTGGTTGATCACCGAAGTCACTTTCAGCCTGTAATAGATCACGCTTTCCTGGTAAGGCAGGTAACCAAATTTGTTGGCCGTACCACCTACGGAAGTCAGTGTTTTAAAGTTGATGCCATCTGTCGAGGTTTCGATACCGATCTCTTTGATCGGTTCGTCTGCAATGATGTTCCAGGCCAGGTTGTGCCTTCCCTTGTCGGTGGCGCCTTCCAGCTTCACATCATGAATGGGCAGGGCACCGAATGAACCGCTGATGGTATAAGCGCCCAGGCTTCCATACTCGCCGATGTTGGTATTGCCGGTTCCATCTATCCTTATATAATAGGTACCCGCGTTCAGTACCGTATCAATCGTAACACTCATGATCGTCGTTGGATCGTAGGTTTTGATTAAGGTACCGGAGCCGTTGTACAACATCAGTTTAATGTCGAGGTTGGCGCCGATCCAGTTGGATGACACGTTAAAAGGTATGGCGTTGAGGCGGATGTTTTTATTGGTTGGTAATACAAAACGGAAGGCATCGCGGTCACTGTTGGTGGTGATCACGCCGGACACGTTGAACGCACCGCTCAATAAATAAGTAGATGCATTGAGTGTTTCGGGAAACTCATCGGTACGATAAGTAAAGCCATTTTGTGAAGTGATGATCGACAGGTTATCCTGCGTGTCTGTACAACCGAAAGGCGTGGGCCCATTATTCCAGTTGCTCATGTTGCGGTAGTAGCTGTTGCCCATGATCGGCGCCCAGCCTGTTTCTCCTGATGCCACGCTGCCGCTGTTGTAAGGTTCGGTAGGTGTGTTGCAATCGGAACCATATTTGGATTGGTGCGATAAGCCAACGGTGTGGCCGCTTTCGTGCGAGCAACATTCGCCCACCATTTTCGGACTGTAACCAAGGCGGTCGGAAAATACGAAACAGGGAATGTCGTCGCCCGCGGTAAAAGAACCTACATAACCGATGCCGCCCACACCCGGGCACCAGGCGCTGGTAGGCGTGATCACCACGCGCATGCGCTTGTTGAGTGGAGCTGCGAGGAATACGGTTGAGTCGGTAGTAATGTTGATGTTGAAGGGACGGTAATCTTCCGCAACGCGGTAAAACGCTTCGGTTATCTGCGCATCGGTCATACCGGAAGGCGCCATCGTCATTGCTTCGCCGCCGTTCCAGAAGGCAGGTTCAAAAGCCTGCCCGTCAAAATCCAGATAGATGGTAGCACTGGCGGAAGGGAAGCTGTTCAGCTTAGGAATGCTGAAAGCGGTTAACGAACAAAACAACGCCATCGCCAACAGCAGGAGGGTAGATGTTTTTTTCATAAAAGTGGTTTTTAATTGGATAGTTGGATATGGTAAAAACGTAAGCTGGTCAGGCTTATGGGATATTCTGTTTTTGGATATTATTGGTGGCTGCAGTCGGGCATTACTTTGTCCGTTTCCACTTTTTCGAGTTGGTAGCGGCCCGTAACATCCTGCTTCAGTTCGAAGCCGTCAGCATATTTTTTGTTGACGATGCGGCCCACATATTTTACGCTGCGGTCGGCATTGATGATCCTCGAAATGCTGAAGAGACTGTTGTTATAGGCGGGAGATTTTACCAGGATGGTTTGCAGAACGCCGTATTTGACAACGTTGCTGATCACTTCGCCGGTGAACACAAAGCTATCCGAAAACGCAAGGCTTACCGTTTGCCCTTTGGGAGCGGATAAAGCACGTTCAAATTCTGTTTCGGAACAATTGACCAGCCGGGGAAAACTACTGAACTGGTTAGGTTTGCCTGTTGGGTTTTGGGAGAATGCGGTTGTTGCGGACAGGGTCAACATCAACAGCAACGCGTGATGTAAAACACGTTTCATGGTATTGGAATTTGGTTTCTAAAGATAAATTGGATAAGCTCTGTAATCTGAAACGCAAATAAATCACCAATATTTTATAAAACGTAAAAAAAGGTTAAAAAACCCTGCCGGTATCGTAAAACTACCATCGGAAAAGCCCGTGTTAATACTGGCCCGTGCTTAGCATGACGAGTGTACAGTGTTCGCCGGTGAGGATACCATTTTGTTCGGCCAGTGTAATTAATTCCTCATTTTCCGTACCGGGATTGAAAATAATGCGGCGGGGTTTCAACGAAATGATGTAATCGTAGTAAGGCTTTTGATTGGTGGGATTCAAATACAAAGTAATCGTATCGATGTCATCATACGGCTTTTGTTCGGTTTCAATTTCCACGTTGCCGATGCGGCCTTTGCGCCTGCCCAATGCTACTACGGGCTTGTTGTTCGCCAGCAGTTTTTTTACAGCCAGGTAGCTATAGCGCGCAGGGTTTTCCGAAGCCCCCAGTACCAATGTTGTTTTCTTTTCCATAGTATGATCAATCCAAAAACCTTGCCCTTATCGACGGGGAAGGAATCATGCAGCTATCTTTTTGTCCGAACCATTTGTACCGGTTCTTTGCGATCCAATTGTAGAGGCCGTCCCGTATAAACCGCGGCACAATGATGAAGCCGTAACACAGTGGCCATAAGCCGTTGAGGTGCCGGCAAACCTTTAAGGCCGCAGTAGAACGCAGGTAAGCCTTGCCCTTTTCAATGAACACGAAAGACTGCATATCCAGCTGGAGCAGCTTGTATTTTTCGAGCAACTGCTTGCCGTGTTCCGTTTGCAGCGGTGCGAATTTGATCAACCCTTTCTTATCTCTTTTGATCACGAAGTTCACCGCGCCGTTGCAGAAGTTGCAAACCCCGTCGAATAGTATGATGCGATCTTCAGTCATGTGTTTAGTTGAAAGTTGAATGTTGAAAGTTCTCAGTTGGCGGTGAGTAGTTGGCAAGTGTTAAAACCAGCTTCCTTTTTTAAACATTGAAGCTGTGATAGCTAAAAGAAAAGCTAACTGCAACCTTAAACTCCTGCCAACCGCCCACCGCCAACTGGCCTCTCTGTTCAAAGTTAAAACAAATGATACTGCTTCCTCGGCGTTTTACTGATGATGTCTTTAAAGGCGTTTTCAATACCGGGATATTTAAATTGAAAACCAGTTGAAAGTATACGCGTGGGCAATACCCAGCGGCTCTTCAGGATCAGCTCGGGTTCGGTGCCGATGAGTTTCGCTCCTATCGCCAGCATCCATTCAAAAGCCGGCAAGCCTATTTTGTGGCCGGTTACTTTTCTCAGCTTACCCATGAATTCGCTGTTGGTAACCGCACCCGGACTGCTGCAGTTGAACGTGCCTTCCAGTTCTTCATGCGCTGCGATCCAATCGATCATCCTGCAGGTATCATCGATGTGTACCCAACTGTACATTTGTTTGCCGCTCCCCTGTTTACCACCCAATGCAAACTTAAGCAGGTTGAAATAAGGGATCATTACCCCGCCGGGACCGAGCGTGATGGCCATGCGCAGGGCGACTTTTCTTGTAGCGGGTGTGCGCTGTTCATAAAAAACGGATTCCCAGCGCTGGCATACCTGTACTGAAAAATCATTCGCAAAATCAGTAAAACTTTCGTCGCGGGGCTTATCGGTCGCGTGTGGATAGATCGTTGCAGAAGCCGCGTTGATCCATAGTTTGGGCGGGTTCGACGCGTTTTGAATGGCGGTGCCCAATGCATTGACGGAGTTGGTGCGGCTGTCGAATATTTCCTGTTTATTCTTTTCGTTGTACCGGCAGTTCACCGTTTTGCCGGCGAGGTTGATGAGCAGGTGGGCGCCATCAATCTCTTTCGACCAGTCGCCCTGTTGTTTTCCATCCCATTGAACGAAACGGATGTTGTTCATCACGGCAGGACTGATCGTGTGTTGACCGAATGCGTTGGTTTTTTCGTGTTGAAGCTGGCGGCCCAATACAACGATCTTGTTGTCTGCGCCAAAATAATTACACAAGGCCTGCCCGATAAAACCGGAGCCGCCGGCAATGATGATCTTCTTATTTTTCATACAATTTATTTAGTGTTGAGGTAAACCAGGAACAGTGTCAATGCCAATACATTGATCCATACAACGTGCCTGTACCGGGTAAACAATTTAGCGTATTTCATTCTTCTTATGTATTCCATTACCGTAAATAAGGCCAGCGCACCGAGGTAAAAATTGTTGAGGTCGTACAAATTGAGAAAAACACTGTTGAGCAGCATCAACGGGATCAATAATAAAACAACGGTGAGCGCCAGCATGTTTACCTGGCCCAGGTATTCGATGCCTGCCTGCTTTGGCAACCGCGTGGCGATGATGATGTTGATACCCACGATCGCGAAATGCGCCCATTGCAGCCTGTAAAATCCGGCAGCAAAAAAACTATGTTGCAGGATGTATTCGTGCAGGGGCAGTAGCATCAGGCTGTTAAACAATAAAAAGATAAACATAAAACCCAGCCGGTATTTCACGTTGAATTGCGGTGTGCAATCAAAATTGCCTGCGGGTTTTTCTGTAGCAACGATCACGCGGCGGTTATAAGAGATGGCCCGGTAGAGTTTTACCAGCAACCATTTTACGGGCGCCAGCTGCCCGGTGGTTTTGATCCATTTGCAGCGCTGACCCAATATCTCCAGCAGCGCATCGATGCCATACCAAACCTGTTTTGTGCTGGCATCGATCAATGGTATTTCGTCGGTACTCCGGCGTTGGTCGATCAGTGCCAGCAGGGCAGGGTCGATGCTGCTGAAGTTTTTACGGTTCCCTGCTTCTATCATGCCGCTCTTTACGAAACCGTTGGTATAGGCTGCACACAGGGGACAGGCATCGTCGTAAATAATTATTTTATCATTCTTTTTCATCACGGTTATTTTAAAATGTCAAGCGGTCTTTTCATTTTAACGGTCACTTCGTGGTAACAAAGCCAGGTGTAGTAAACGGCCATAAGTGGTGCGATGTAAAGCAATATAAACAATGAACCGAGTGGCATGGTAATAATGCTTACGAGCGTGATCCAGTGGTACCAGTAGCGGGCGCCTTCTTTATAAGTAAGTGTATGCGTAAACACGTGTACCAGCATGCTCACTACCTGCCAGGCTCCTACTATAATATAACCAACCAGGAAAATATAATCCTGCCTGGCTGCCGTATACACGCAAAAGAAAATGATGAGGATAATGCTAATGGCCGTGTCGATGATCTTAAACTTTTTCATAACGTAGTATTTATAATTTCAGAAATATTTGAAAGTAATTATCCAAATAAAAGCCGCATAGCGGCGTTGATGGATATTAGCTTCCGGTTATTTAAAGAGTTTGAGTGCATTGCTGAGGAACCAGTTCTCGTCGGCCCTGATCATTACGTCCAGCATTTTATCGGCTTGGTTGCCGAATTTGCGGATGCCGGCGATCGTGTCTACAAACTGTTTCGCGTCCTTGTCTTTCCTGCCTTCTTCAATGTGTTCCAGTTGGGCCAGCAGTTTCAGCATGGGATCCAGTTCCCTTTTCTTTCTTTCTTTTACGATCTGCGTGGCTACTTTCCAGATATCTTTTTCGGCGCTGAAAAATTCCTTGCGTTCGCCGGGGATCAGCACCCGGTCCACCAGGCCCCAGTCGATCAGGTCGCGCGTGTTCATGTTCACGTTGCCGCGGCTGATGTTGAGTTCCGCCATGATGTCGTCCTGTGTCAGCGGGTCGGGGCTGATCAGCAGCAAAGCGTGTATCTGCGCCATCGTGCGGTTGATCCCCCAATGGGTTCCAAACGCTCCCCAGCTACTGATGAATTGTGCTTTTGCTTCGGCTAATTTCATGTGTGTTGTTTTGTGACCTAAAGATAAGTTTAGTTATTGAATTTTCAAAACTTATTGAAAGATAATTATGAGTTATGAATTATGCCGCATAAAGATGTAAGTATTTCCAGCTCATTACTTCTAAACTATAAACGCTTTACGGTCTTCCGACAAATAATAAAGCCTGAACTATGACCTGCCTGCGGGCAGGCAGGTTTTTAATGATTTGCTATGATAAATGCTGTGCAAAGAATCTGGTACCAATTATGAGTTCTTTTATCATAGTTAATCCTATAATCAATCCAAATCATAGTTCAGACAATTACCAAAACGGCTTACCACCTTCCCGGCAACTTTACATTCGCGGAGCGAATTTTCCGCTTACAAGCCTTACCGGTAAACAAAGCCATTGGTCGGGAGATCAAACGGCGGAAATCTATACCCTGCGAACTTTGCTTCCTCTGCATCTTTGCGTGAAACAAATTTCGCGAAGCGAATAAATTACCCACTACACGCCTCACCGGTTAACTTTTCTTCCTTACCCAAAAGAACAACAGCACCGTCAGCGCCACCAATCCAATCCCCTGCCCGATCTTACCGGCGAGCAACGCGGTTGCCTGGTAAGGCTGGTGCGTTATTCTTGCCCAGGCACCGAATAAGGTAGCCAACAATCCCAATACGGCCAATCCCCCAAACAAATAATTCTTATTCATACAACCTTTATTAAAAAAAGAAGACAGCCCGGGAGCTGTCTTTATAAATAATGTTGAACCTGGTTATACCAGCATGGTCACCGGGTTCTCTAAAAATTTCTTCAGTGTTTGCAGGAAAGCCGCGCCTACCGCACCGTCTACGCTGCGGTGATCGCAACTCAACGTTAGCTTCATGATGTTGGTCACGCCGAAGCCGTCGCCTTTCTTCACCACCGTTTCCCTGATGCGGCCCACGGCCAGTATCGCACTGTCCGGCGGGTTGATGATGGCCGTGAATTCCTCGATATCCATCATCCCCAGGTTGGAAATGGTGAAGGTATTGCCGCTGAATTCGTTGGGTTGCAATTTTTTATCTTTCGCTTTGCCGTACAATTCTTTGGCATCGCCGGCGATCTGTGATAATGATTTCTGGTCGGCAAAACGGATCACCGGTACGATCAGTCCTTCGGGCATGGCCACGGCCGAACCAATGTGTATGTGGTGGTTCTGGCGGATGAAATCGCCCATCCAGCTGCTGTTCACATCGGGGTGCAGGCGCAGCGCCATGGCACTTGCTTTGATGATCATGTCGTTGAAAGAGATCTTCACCGGGCTCACTTCGTTCATGGCGGCACGGGCACTCATAGCGTTGTCCATGTTGATCTCCATCGTGAGGTAAAAATGCGGTGCGCTGAACTTGCTTTCCCCCAGCCTGCGCGCGATCACTTTGCGCATTTGGGTCAACGGTACATCGGTATGCCCTTCCTGTCCAACCGCTGTAAAGGCGGCTGCTTTGGAAGCCGGCGCCGATGTGGCCGTCGCTGCAGGTTTGGCCGCAGGTGTATAGCTTTCAATGTCTTTTTTGGTTACCCGGCCGTTGTCGCCACTGCCCGTTA
>Ga0247806_10000351_pt1 | contig 30455 bp, 25 predicted proteins | sample UWRJL059202B1_FD_179935 | JGI IMG/M metagenome (GOLD analysis project Ga0247806, IMG submission 179935) | Plant litter microbial communities from Arlington Agricultural Research Station in Wisconsin, United States - UWRJ-L059-202B-1 | ecosystem: Environmental > Terrestrial > Plant litter >... | reverse complement strand
ACTTTCCAGGAATCTTCCTCGGTAATATTATCGTTTATAGTTCTAATCACAGATTTGATATTTTTATTGTCATCCTGAGACGTCTTTTTCAAATCTTCTTTTATAAAGGCCAGCAATTCGTTTTTACTGTTTAAAGTCATTGTTGAAACTGCCAATTCCCGGTTTTTATTATCAACATCCTGCGACAATTGTTCGTTTCTCAGTTTCATTAATTGCTGCTCGTTTTCAAGCTCTTTTATTTCTAATAAAAGATTATTTTCTTCAATTAATTTCTCTTTTTGCTTTTGATAAAAATTTCGATATGCTTTATTAATAAAATAACCAATGACAACCAGTAATATCAAATAGATAAAAATTGCAATATTTGTTAAATACCACGGTTTTGAAACCACAAAAGTATAACTAGCCGCATTTTGCAAAAGTGTGTTGGCATATTTCGCGCGAACTTTAAAAGTATATTTTCCGGGAGATAAGTTTTTAAAATTTACGGACGATTTTGTGCTCCACTCGCTCCATTCGTTTTGAAAACCTTCTAACAGATATTGATATTCAGAATTTATGTATTTGTTGTATTCCGGAACTGTGTAATTTAAGGTGATGTTATTTTGATTCGATTTAAAACTTCCTTCCTCATTTATAGCAACATTTTTTAAACTTTGATTTTGCTCATTTATCGAAATTTCAGAAATAGAGACATTGTAGTTTTTAAAACTCAGTTCATCTATATTAAGTGTATAATAACCGTCTGTAGTTCCAATTAAATAAGTTGATTTTGAGATTTGGGTAATATTCTCAAAACCAAGCATCGAGTTGGTTAAAGACGATGGAATGGGAATTACGTTTTGTTTTAACTGATTGCTAAATTTGCTGGCAGAAAAATAATGAATGTAATTTTTAGAAAACAGCCAGATTTTATTTGACTGATCTACAATCAATTTACCTGAAGTATATTCGTCTTTCTCAAAAATTGAACTCAGTAATTTATCTTTTTCGAATTGTTTTGTCTTGGAATTTAATTTGAAAATTCCGCCTTTATAAGCATAATAAATCGCATTATTAAATTTGAGTAAACTGGCATTTTTTCCTTTTTCAGGAGAGGAATAGGCGTGAAATTCTTTGATTTTTGAAAATGAATTATCCAGTTTAAACCTAAAAATCCCTTTGTATTCATGGCTTACATAAACTTCCAGATTTGGCGTGATTTCAAAATAACGCGAAGAATAATTAAATCCTTCTATTTTATTTCTGAATTTCCATTGATTATTAACTTTCTCCAAAACCGAAATTCCGTAATAATTCCCCTGAAATAAGAGGTTTTTATTATTCGGCGAAAGCTCAAACTTCCATGTTCCGGAACCCGAAAAAATATTTCTGGCAGATGTGTTTTCTACAATAAAAGTGCCGGAATCGTGACCGCAAAAAAGCGTATTATCAGAGGCAAACAAAGACCAAACCTGTCCTTTCGTTCCGTTTATAAACTGAAAATTATCTTTGCTCTGGTATTTTTTACAAAATAATCCCTGATTGGTTCCCACATAAAGCATACCGTTATAGGAAATTGAAGCGTAAACCGTTCCTAGAACACCAGTATCATCTGTAAAACTATGAACCGGCGTTTGCAGGTTAATGCAGTTAATTCCGTTATCGAGCCCAACCCAAACATTCTGATCCTTATCTTCAAACAATGATAAAGCGGTATTATTGCTCAATCCTTTGCTTTGCGAAATATGATAATTTAGTTTTCCGGTATTTGATAAAATAAAAATTCCGTTTGAAACTGTTCCCAATGCATAACTGCCATCATGAAGTTGTTGGCTGCTGTAGACAAAACTGGCCTTTATCTGCGCATCAACTTCTGTTGTAAAAGGCATTAGTGTTTTTCCAACAAGTTTATAAAATCCGTCTAATTGCGTTTGAATCAGCAAACCATCATCGATTGTAAAGACATTGACAATGGTATATTTTTTTAGAACAGGATGATCAGAAATCAATTTTCCCTTTCCTTCTTCAATTTCAAAAAGGCCTTCATTTACGGTTTGATAATAAATCGAATTTTTAGTACTAAACGATTTTACAACTCCATTTTTAGGTGATATAATTTTGAAGGTCTTCGTTTTGGTATCATAAATATAAATTCGGTTTAATGACTGAAACAATATCCATTGATCGTATTTTAAAATGTTCCAAAACTGCTCGTCATCCAGAATTTTATTTTTGATGGTATCACTTAACGAAGTATATTTTAATTTTCCATTTGATTGTCTCGTCCAATACCCAAAATTCATATAACAGCCTGTATAGACCTTATTGTCAATAACTTTTACAGATCGCATTATGGTTTCGTTAGGAGTTGTATATAACTCCCAATTGGTTCCGTTATATTCCAAAAGTCCTTCGTTATTAGCAAAATATAGATAATTTTGCTCGTTTTGCGAAATCATCCAGCTTTGGTTTCCGGCACCATAAACAGTTGCAGGATATTTTACAATTGGCGGTAATTCCTGGGAGAACAGGATAAAACTCATCAAAAAACAAAAAATAGAAAGTATAGTTTTCAAAATTTGGTCAGAATATTAAATAGTATTAAAGCACTTCTAAAATAGGATTTTTATATTGAAATGATAAGCTCCTTTCAAGTATTTTTAAAGTCAAAAAAAACATTGTGAAATCTGTGGCAAAAAAATTAGAAGGAATTCGTGGAATTCGTGGCATTAACTTTATTTACATTCTGTTAAAATTTGTAACAATCTCATTAACAAAACTCAATTCAAAATTGATTACTTTTGTAAAAATTGACTTTTTTTATGCAAATTGATCTTTCTACATTAGACCCCAAACATAATATTATAATTAAAGGAGCACAAGTACATAATTTAAAAAATGTAGATGTTGCAATTCCCAGAAACAAACTTGTTGTCATTACAGGGCTTTCAGGATCAGGAAAGTCGAGTTTGGCATTTGATACTTTATATGCCGAAGGACAGCGTCGCTATGTTGAAAGTTTATCATCATACGCACGTCAGTTTTTGGGCCGTTTAGACAAACCAAAAGTTGAGTATATCAAAGGAATCGCTCCGGCAATTGCAATTGAGCAAAAAGTAAATACTACAAACGCTCGTTCTACAGTGGGAACGTCGACTGAAATTTACGATTATGTCAAACTTTTGTTCGCCAGAATTGGACGTACTTTTTCGCCAATTTCAGGCAGAGAAGTCAAAAAAAATACCGTTACAGATGTTGTTACAGACGTAAAAAGTTTTGAATTTGACAGCAAATGGTTATTGCTTGCGCCAATTCATCTTGAAGAAGGACGAAAGCTCGAAGACAAACTTAAAGTGCTTTTGCAACAAGGTTTTGCGCGTATTTTAGTCGACAATGAAATGGTTCGTCTGGATGAATTCACGCCAACAGATCTTCATAAATTAGATAATAAGGATATTTTATTAATCATTGACAGAATTGTTGTCAAAGACGAAGAGGAATTCTATAATCGTCTTGCCGATGCCGTGCAAACTGCTTTTTTTGAAGGAAAAGGAATTTGTTATCTTCAGGAATTAGGAACTGATAAAAGATTCTCTTATTCGAATAATTTTGAATTAGACGGCATTACTTTTTTGGAGCCAAATGTGCATTTGTTCAGTTTCAATAATCCGTATGGTGCTTGCCCGGTTTGCGAAGGTTACGGAAATATCATTGGTATTGATGCTGATCTTGTTGTGCCAAATACTTCATTATCTGTTTTTGAAAGTGCTATTTATCCTTGGCGCGGTGACAGCATGAGCTGGTATAAAGACGAATTAATTAAGCATGCTTATAAATTTGATTTCCCAATTCACAAACCGTATTTTGAACTTACAGATGAACAAAAAGATGTAATCTGGAAAGGAAATAAATATTTTCAGGGTTTGGATGGTTTCTTTAAGGAACTTGAAGAAAAAAATTATAAAATTCAGAATCGTGTGATGTTATCCCGTTACCGTGGAAAAACAAAATGTCACGCCTGCCGCGGAAAACGTTTACGTATAGAAGCTTCATACGTAAAAATTGGTGGCAAAACGGTTTCTGATTTAGTCGATTTACCAATTAAACATTTGGTTAATTTTTTTAAAAATCTTGAACTGGATGTTTACGAACAGCAAATCGCCAAACGTTTGATGCTGGAAATCAATAATCGCTTATCATTTTTAACAGAAGTCGGCTTAGATTACTTAACCCTGAACAGAAATTCTGCCACACTTTCAGGAGGTGAATCACAACGTATAAATCTGGCAACTTCTCTGGGAAGTAGCCTGGTGGGTTCGATGTATATTCTGGATGAACCAAGTATTGGTTTACATCCAAAAGATTCTGAACGTCTAATCAAAGTTTTGCTTTCGCTGCGCGATTTAGGAAATACCGTGATAGTTGTTGAACATGACGAAGATATTATGAAAGCCGCAGACATGATTATCGATATTGGTCCGGAAGCTGGAACTTTTGGAGGAAATCTTGTTGCTCAGGGAACTTATGATGAAATTTTGCAATCAGAATCTCTTACGGCAAAATATTTAAATGGAGACTTAGAAATTTCCGTTCCGAAGAAAAGACGAAAATTCAAAAATAATATTGATATCATTGGCGCACGCGAAAACAATCTTAAAAATATTAATGTTACTTTCCCTTTGGATGTTTTAACGGTCATAACCGGCGTTTCAGGAAGTGGAAAAAGTACTTTGATCAAAAAAATATTGTTTCCGGCAATGCAAAAAAAGCTGGAAAGTGCTGCAGAAAAAGCGGGTCAGTTTAGCGACATAAAGGGTTCTTTTTCGCATATAAGGCATATTGAATATGTGGATCAAAATCCTATCGGAAGAAGTTCAAGATCAAATCCAGTAACTTACATTAAAGCTTATGATGATATTCGTGATTTATATTCCAAAGAAAAATTATCTAAAATAAGAGGTTATCAGGCAAAACATTTTTCTTTTAATGTTGATGGAGGCCGATGCGAAACCTGTAAAGGAGAAGGCTCTATAAACGTCGAAATGGTATTTATGGCCGATGTTTCGTTGCCATGTGAAACTTGTGGAGGAAAACGTTTCAAAAAAGAGATTCTGGAAATTAATTTTGACGAAAAAAACATCAACGATATTCTTACGATGACGATTGATGATGCAATTGCTTTTTTTGAAAAAAACAAACAAACCAAAATTACTCAGAAATTACAACCGCTTCAGGATGTTGGTTTGGGATATGTACAGTTAGGACAATCTTCTTCTACCCTTTCCGGCGGTGAAGCGCAACGTATTAAACTGGCTTCTTTTCTAGTGAAAGGCGCCACAAAAGACAGAGCATTATTTGTATTTGATGAACCAACAACGGGTTTGCATTTTCATGATATTAAAAAATTACTAGCTTCATTTGATGCCTTAATCGAAAAAGGGCATTCCATTATTGTCATTGAACACAATCTCGACCTTATAAAATGTGCCGACTGGATTCTGGATCTTGGTCCTGAAGGTGGAGAAAATGGAGGTTATTTATTAGCATCGGGAACTCCGGAGGACATCGTAAAAGTTAAAGAATCTGTAACCGGAATATACTTAAAAGATAAACTTTAATAAAAACCTGATTTGCAAAACAAAGATTGTTAATAAATTTATAGTACTGAAATTTTCAATACTGAAAATTAACTGATAACTAAAAAGCCATAAATTACAGTATTAATGTAATCTATGGCTTTTCTTTTTTTCGTCATTTTTTTTTAAGCTACTAAGCATCTTTCTTCAAATGGCAGACCATCTTCGTCTATTGCAACCAATATTTTTTTCTGTTTAGAAGCTTGTACAGTAAGATAAAGCCATGCAAATGACCATAAACCCAAAGTCAGGCAAAAAATGGTAAAATTTAAACCATGATTCACGACTTTTCCTCCTTTTGAAAGAACCGCAAAAAGCAGCTTGTCATTTCTTTCTTCAAGCGTAAATCCATTATGAACCTTATTTGATATCATATTAGAAAATACTTGCACGCTTTGTTCCTGACTTAGATTCTTTTTCATAATTCTCAAATTTAATCCAACTAATACTACAACCGTACTTGTGTGTTAAAATTTACACTTGGTGTTTATTAAATTAAAAACAATACACATCCGCTTTTATTGCATTTTATCAGATATTGTTTATTTAATAAACTAATCAGTGATAAATTCTTATATAAAGTTAGATTTTCTAAAATCAATAACAAAATAATCTAGTGTTAAAATTTTAACTTTTTAAACTGACTATCAAGTACTTAAGTTTTATCGCTAATTTTTAAGCGAATAGTAGTTGAAAAATTAGGCTAAATAGCTCCATTGAATTGTTGTTTTAATTACAATTTCAATGAATATATTGCAACGAACTTCTAACATTTGTGTAAGAATAAACGAATTCTGAAGGAAATTTAATTTACATCTTAAAACCTACTTTTCTCAAAAGTCCATCAAGTACTTTGTTGATGTCTGGAGATATGTCAAATTTATAGTTTAAATAAACATATAAAATGGTTACCAATATCGATTTCAAAGCAATACTAATTAATTGATAAAATGGAAATTCCCAAAAATAAAACATTAAAAACAATATAAATGTCAGCAGCATTGAGTAAATCGTCTGTTTGCTAAAAGGGTATAAATTAAGTTTTTTAACCACAAAAAGAAGTTTTGCCAAGCTATATAATGTGATGGATAATAATGTTGCGAAGGCAGAGCCAATAATTCCGAAAATTGGAATAAAAATCATATTTAAAACTACTGTCAAAAACACTAAAAGCAGTCCTAAATACAAAACCATTCTGTAGTATTTTGTATTAAAAATTATGGCATTATTATTTCCTAAAATCAAATCAAAATATTTTGATAATCCGATCATAAATACAACAGAAATTCCGCCGCTGTATTCTTTCGGAACCAATTCATAAAGCTGATTGATGTTTACGAAAATGCATAACATTACAAATCCGCCAACCATTTGCAGATTGATGGATGTTTTTTTATACAATAAATTCAATTCGTCATGTTTGTTTTCGTGCATCAATTTAGCTGTAATTGGATATACAATCTGATGCATCGCCCGACTTGGCACTGAAATTACCAAAGCAATATAAGTTGCCACAGAATAATAGGCGATATTTTCAATTTTCATGTATTGATTCAGCATCAGTTTATCCCCGTCCAGCAGTAAGTTAGCCACACTTCCTGAAAGAATTATGAAAAAGGTATACTCCATTACGCTCTTAACATTCGCTGGAATTGTAATTTGAAAATTTGGCTTTTTAATATAAAATGCATAAAACATAGTAATTATAAACGCAATAAAGTAGATGCCCGCAGTTAAATAAACAAATTGTACCAATGTGATCCAGTCAAGGTATAAACCTACCAAAGCAAATGTAGAGAACAATCTTAAACCAACTTCTTTAATAAAGTTTCCAAATACCGAATGCATGTGAACTCTTGCCCAGGCATAAAAAATCTCAAAATAGGCCATACAAATTCCTATAAAAGGAATTAAATACATAAATTCTTTAACAACAGGATTTTCTTTAGATACAAAAGCGGTAATATCGTCAAAGAAAAAGATTCCAATAATACCAAGGGGAATACACATTAAAAGCGGAAACAAGGCTGTAAAAGATAGAAACTGTTCTCTTTCTTGTTCAGTTTCATATTGAGAATAGAATTTGACTAACGTGTTTTGCATTCCAATAGCAAACAAAGGCATAATGACATTTGCTGCCGAAAGAATATAATTTGTCAGTGCATAATAAGTTGCTCCTAAAAAAACGGGATATAAATAAAGTGTGTTAATAGCTCCGATACCGAAACCTATATAAGTAATAACTGTATTTTTAAAAGACTGATTTAAAACAATACCCATTTTTGGATTTTAAATTTTAGATTACTGATTCAGATTATTGTAATCCTATGATTCTTTAATCAATTGTGCCAATTGCTTAGTAAGGTTTTTTCTTGAATATTGTTGTAGACCAATACCATTAGACTGTAATTTACCTTCCAAAAACTGATTATAAAAATCCAAAATTACACTTTTTAATTTCGCTTTTTCAGAATAATCGAAAAATACTCCTGTATTGGTTTCTTTTACAATATCTGCAAAATCAGATCCTTGTGGACCAATTGCGATTATTGGCCGATTTGAGACCATATATTCAAACAATTTACCTGGGATAATGCTTTTTGTATCTTCAGAATTAATTTCGATTAAAAGTAAAACCTGAGACTTTTTTTGATGTGCAATTGCCTCATGATGCGAAACATAACCCAAAAGATTCAAATACTCTGTTAGATTAAATTGTGAAATAGCATCTAAAACTTCCTGACTTACAGCCCCAATAAGTTTAATTTCCAGATGTGACTTAAAATCGGGTATTTCATTCACTAATTCAATAAGGCATTCCCATAAAAACAGAGGATTTCTGTCTGATAAGAACGATCCAATATGTGCCAGAGTAAATTTGGTATCCAGAGTTTGCTTTTCGACATTTTCAATATCATAGCCATTTGTAATTACCTCAATTGGTTTGTTGGTAATGGCTTCAAATTCGGTTTTTGTTGTTTTACTCGTTACAATAATTGTATCGGCAGTATTTAATACCCTACTTTCTAATTTTTTATGTTTTTTAGCAGCGTAACTTGATAAACGCAATGCTTTATGATAGCCAATTGTTGTCCATGGATCACGGAAATCAGCAAACCATTTCACATTTAATTTTTCTTTTAATTCTAAACCTATTAAATGTAAACTGTGTGGGGGACCAGAAGTTACAATGGTATCAATATTATTTTTTTTAATGTATTTTTCTAAGTAACACACAGATGGTTTTACCCATAAAACACGGGCATCAGGAATAAAAAGATTTCCGCGAACCCATAAAAATGTTTTATCCAGAAATGTTTGTTTTTTCTTTTGAGGGAAAATTCCGGAACTTATTTTCCTAGTTTTGTTTTTCGAAAAAATAGAAGCTAACTGATATGGCTCCCAAATTTTGTTTTTTAGAATTATAACCTTATCTGAAATCTGGCTAACCAAACCTTCATCAATAATAGGATAAGTTGGGTTTTCAGGAACATAAACAATGGGCTGAATATCAAATTCAGGCAAATATTTTACAAATTTCAACCAGCGCTGTACACCGGGACCTCCGGCTGGCGGGAAATAATAAGTAATGATTAAGAGTTTTTTTTGTTCCATTCGATTGATTAGTGGGTTTCACAAAGATTACAAAGCTTTCGCTAAGTTTAAGAAAGATTTCTTTAAATTACTTTTGAGTATCTCCCTGCATTCTTTGCGAATTTTTGCGGAAGAACTTTTCAAAATAAATCCCTCCAATTAAAAGCAAAAACATTCCAATTGAACTTGCTAATGCAATTGTTCCACCTGTTTTTATAACTTTAGGTTCAAATTTAAATTCAATAGTATGTTTTCCTCCCGGAACCTCCATTGCTCTTAAAACGTAGTCAACAGGAAAATGATCTGTCAATTGTCCATCAACATACGCGTTCCAGCCATTTTTATAGTAGATTTCAGAGAAAACAGCCAAACCGTCTTTTTTGTTTTCTGATTGATATTTGATGTAGTTTGGTTTGTACTCCACGACTTTTATCGTTCCTGCGGTGTCCCATTCTTTTTTCAAACGTGCGCTTTTAAATTTTCCTTCATAATCATGAACGTTAAAAACAGCTACATTTTTTGTATCGATGTTATCCAGAGATTTCATTACATCATCTGGTGTATTCACTAATTTTACAGAACCTACAAACCATGCGTTTCCATTAGCTTCCGGATTTGCAACAGGAATCTCATTTCCTTCTTTATTAGTTTGAATTACATATTTAACATTTAGCATATTAAGCGCTTCAATGTTACCTTTTTGAATTTGATAATCCATTAACTGCTGCATTCTTCTTGGTCGTACAGCACTATAACCTCCAATAGTCTTATGAAAATAAGAGGATCTTCCCTGTAATTGTCCCTGTACATCAAATACACGATAAATAGATTTGTCTTCCAGTATTTTAGCATCAACAGGACTTTCCTGAAACGGAGCTGCAATCTGAACCGGACTAACAAAATCTTTCGCTGAAACATATCTTTTATCTACAAAAAACAAGTCAAAAATCATTAAAATACCAACGATAATTAACGCTGTATTTTGTGAAAATTTATTTTTGACAAACAACCATAAAATTGCAAAAGTAACGACAATAAAAAAACCGGAACGCAATAAATCTGCAGAATATAAACTCATTCTGTCTTCTTTCAATGCATCAACAAATGCCGGACCGTAGCTGTCTGAGAAATATTTATCGCTCATTCCTGTAAAGTGGAAAAAGCCTTTTGCTACAACTAAAATCAATAAAATTCCCAAGCCAAATATGGCTGTTTGTACCAAAGCCTTTTGTTGTAATTTTGGTTCATCCTTAGCTTTAAAAAACGATTGTAATCCCATAACGGCAAGAACCGGGAAACATAGTTCTAAAATTACCTGAATAGAAGATACCGCCCTAAATTTATCGTACATTGGAACATATTCGATAAAGAAGTCAGTCAATAATGAGAAATTTTTACCCCACGAAAGCATCAACGTAAATAAAGCTCCTGCAAGAAAAACATATTTTATTTTTCGATCATAAATAAATAAGGCTAAAACAGCTAAAAAGAAAACCACAACACCTATATAAGCCGGGGCAGAAACTATCGGCTGATCTCCCCAATAAGTAGGCATTCCTGACACAAAATCTGCTGCCTGATCAGAAGGAACTCCCTGCTCTAGCATGAAAGCATACATACGGCTATCAGTACCCACATTTTCATGGCTCGAACCACCAAAAATTCTGGGAGCGATTAAATTTAGACTTTCTGCAATCCCGTAGCTATATTCTGTGATATAGTCTGTTGTCATAGCTGCAGTAGTCAGGTTTTTTGAACCGTCGGGATTAAAGGTTAATTCACTTTTTTCGCGAATACTAAATTTAGCATATTCTGTAGTGGCCATTAAATTAGTCGCATTGGCACCAATAGCTAAAATTCCGGCAAAGGCCAAAACTCCAAATGAAATTAAAAGAGGCTTATATTCTTTGTCCTTAATAAACAGAAAAGCAAAATAACCGGATAAAATAAGTAGAAATATCAGTAAATAATAAGTCATTTGAAAGTGATTTGCATTCACTTCAAGTGCTACAGCAAACATAGTGAGGAGTCCTCCCCAAACATATTTTTTTTGAAAAACGAGTATAAAGCCGGCAATTACAAGTGGCATATAAGCAATTGCATGTGCTTTTGCATTATGACCAACTCCTAAAATAATAATTAAATAAGTAGAGAAACCAAACGCAATTGCTCCTATAAATGCTTTTAAGGGATCTGTTTTTAAAACCAGTAACAATCCGTAAAAACCCAGGAAATATAAAAACAAATAATCTGCCGGACGTGGTAAAAATCGTAATGCATCATCTAATTTACCTACATAATCGTTTGGGTAATTTGCACCCAATTGATATGTTGGCATTCCGCCAAAAGCAGAATTTGTCCAGTAAGGTTCTGTATGTTCTGCAGCTCTAAAATCATTTTGCTCTTTTGCCATTCCGGTATATTGTGCAATATCAGACTGGAAGATTTGTTTTCCCTGTAAAACCGGGTAAAAATAAATTAGGGAAACGAGAATAAAACCCAATACAACAAGGGCGTGCGGATAGAACTTATTTACTATTTTCAATTTTGGCTGGTTTAGGTTAAATGATGACTCTTATTATTTAGGTCACAAACTTAATCTATTTCTTCGTAATCAACATAATCACCCACCTTTTTGGTTTCGCGTGGATTTTTTGCATTAGCTGTATTGATGATAATTTCATCATTAATAGTACGCTTTTTTTGCCAGTTATTATCCTGACTATATTGTTGTTGTCTCTGAAAATTCTCTCCTGCTTTTTCAACCGCTTTTTTTACCAATACAGGCAAAAAGATTCTGGCTAAAAATTTAAAAATATAATAAAATGCTATCATGTAAACAATAGCTTTTATTAAACCTGAAAAAGATGCTTCTTGCATGATCATATAATTTTTTCCAAAATTAATAAATCAATTGTTTAAAATTAAAATATGAATCTTAAATAAATAATAAAATATGTACATTTGAAATGCGTTATATCTTTTTAATCCCAAAAACAGATTTATGTTAAAAATTAATTACCTACTTATTGCTTCACTTTTTTTCGTACCGCAATTATTTTTTGCACAATACACTGATGTTATTAACTCAAACCGACCAGGTGAAACAATGTCTGCTTATGGCGTTGGAAAATCAGTAATTCAGGCAGAAATTGGTGTATACGGCATTAAAGAAAAACATGATTTATCAGACTATGATGCAACCGGCTTTGGAACTGACTTAACGTTTAGATATGGCGCTTTTTTAGAAAAATTAGAATTTGTTCTCGACTTGCAATATCAAATGGAAAACTTTGATACTCCGTATACCAGCTATAAAAAAAATAACTTCAGGCAAACCGTTCTGGGAGCCAAATACTTGATTTACGATCCGTTTAAAAATTACGAAAAAACAAAAAACATCTACAGCTATAAAGCCAATCATCGATTTGACTGGCATTCATTAATTCCGGCAGTTTCGGTATTTGCCGGAGCTAATTTTACCGGAGCAGATAATCCTTATTCATTTTCTCCAGAATCAAGTATTTCTCCAAAAGTAATTTTGATTACGCAGAATGTTTTTGGAGGAGGAAAATGGGTTTTTGTTACTAATATTATTGCCGATTATATTACAACTGACTATCCAAGTTATGCATATGTGTTAACTTTGACACATGGATTTAACGACAAATGGTCTGGATTTATTGAAAATCAAGGATTTAAAAGTGATTTCTACAGCGATGCTATTGTTCGTGGAGGAGCGGCTTACTTAATTAATCCAAATCTACAAGTTGATGCATCTGTAAGTACAAACTTTAAAAGTACACCTTCGATTTTATACGGAGGAGTTGGGGTTTCATGGCGTTACGACGGAAGGTACAAAGAGAAACAAATGGAATTTAAAAGAGAATCCAGAAAAGAGAAAAAAGGCAAAGAAAAAGATGCAAAAGGAAAATCCGAGAAAGAGACTGATTTTCAAGAACAGGAAAGAAAACGTAAGTCTAAATACGAATAAGAATTTAATAACCAACTTCTCTATTTAAAGAGATTTTACAATAACGATCTTAATGATTACAATTAAAGAAGCCAAAACGAAAAAGGAACTAACAGCATATATCAAGTTTCCATTTGAGTTATATAAAGATAATCCGTATTGGGTTCCGCCTATTATTGCAGATGAATTAGAATCTTTTGATAAAACCAAAAACCCGGCTTTTGATCATGCTGAAGCTTATTTTTATCTGGCGTATAAAGACGATAAAATTGTGGGCCGAATTACTGCGATTATAAATTGGTCTGAGGTAAATAATCAGCACAAGAGAAAAGTTCGTTTTGGGTGGTTTGACGTAATTGATGATATCGAAGTAACAAAAGCATTACTTGAAAAAGTTTACGAATTAGGAAGACAACATAATCTGGAGCATGCTGAAGGCCCAATGGGTTTTTCGAATTTAGACAAAGTTGGCGTTCTTACTGAAGGCTACGACCAAATGGGAACGATGATTACATGGTACAACAATCCATATTATGTAACTCATTTTGAACAACTGGGCTTTCAGATAGAGAAAGAATATATTGAAAGTATTTTTCCTTTCTCTAATGTAAAACCAGAATTTTTCCTGAAAGCACAGGAATTAATTAAGAAACGTTATGGTTTAAGATCGTTAACTTTCACCAAAACAAAAGACATTATGCCGCACGTCGATAAAATGTTTGATTTATTTAATGAATCATACGCCAAATTAGCTTCGTTTGTAGCAATTTCAGACGTTCAGAAAGAATACTTTAAAAAGAAATACATCAGTTTCATCAATCCGGAATACATTAAATTTGTGGTTGATAAAGATGATAAATTAGTCGCTTTTAGTATAGTAATGCCAAGTTTTACTGAAGCTCTACAGAAAGCAAAAGGTAAATTATTTCCATTTGGCTTTCTTCATTTGCTAAAAGCAAGAAAAAAGAGTAAAGATGTCGTTTTTTATTTAATTGGTGTACATCCTGACTATCAAAACAAGGGCGTCACTGCTATTATTTTTGACGAGTACTATAGAACTTTTACCGAAAAGGGAATTCAGAATTGTATCAGAACTCCGGAATTAGCCGAAAACACTGCAATTCATTTACTTTGGAAAAACTTTGACCCGATTATTCATTGTCAAAGAAAAACGTATTTGAAATATCTTTAAGAGTTAGTTATCAGTTTACAGTTTAAGCTAATAAAATGAAAGCAAATTCAACTATTCTAAAAGATTTTGACGAATGTAAAAGTGAATTTTATAAAAGTTCTTCATTAATGGAAAATCTTTGTCCTGAATGTTCAAATGTTTTATATGGATATCAAAATTGCAAACAAACATCAATTTGAAAATAATCGCTGTATTAAATGTTATTGGAATGGCAATTCAAACGTATTTTTAGACAAATTAAAAAATGGAATATAAATAACAAAAAAATCCCTCCAACTATCTGATGGAGGGATTTTTTTATAATTATTTTGCTTGTTTACTGTGGGCATTCCACTTTTGTCAATGTATTTTTTGTGTCAAATTTTAATTTCGTTTTATCTTTAAAAGTTACTTTACCATTAGCATCAACTACATCGCCATATCCTTCAATAAGAGTTCCGTCTTTTTGTAAAAAAACTACTTCTCTAACAGAAGAAAGTCCTTCAGAATTGAATGTATAATCTGCAATAAGGGTATCACCTTTCATGTTTCCTATTAAAGTACCTTCGTTTTTATCCTTTCCGGTTAAGTTATAGCTTAATTTTCCGTTTACTTCCTGATGTGAATTAACATTAAAGCTCAAGGCTACTATATTGCCATTTAATCTGGAAGCAAAACACTGATCGCCTGCCGGTTCAACAAGTTCAGCTTCTTTTGGAGCATTTGGCTCTATTTGAGGAGACGGAACAGTTGTTTCTTTTTTACAAGAAATAAAAACAGTTAAAATCATTATTGCTATTGCTGATATTTTTTTCATAATCTTTATTTTAAATAATTAGTACTATAAAGTTACTCGAAATAAAAAAATCCATTCGCATAACGAATGGATTTTTTTTATATAATTCCCATATTTGGGTTAATTATTTCAACAAATTAAGCGTCTAAATCAACTTTAGTTCTGCTTGCAATTTCCTTATAAGTTCCGTTTTCTAATTTTTCACGAATAGCCTCAAATGCCACTAACGTTTCGTCAATATCAGATAAAGTATGAGAAGTTGTTGGAATCATTCTCAATAAAATAATTCCTTTTGGAATTACAGGATAAATTACAATAGACAAGAAAATACCGTAGTTTTCTCTTAAATCGTTTACCATTACCATTGCTTCCGGTACACTTCCTTCTAAGTAAACTGGAGTTACACAAGTATTTGTATCACCAATATTAAAATTTCTTGAACGTAAACCATTTTGCAAAGCATTTACGTTTTCCCAAAGTTTATCTTTTAATTCAGGGTGATTACGCAACAATTCTAAACGTTTCAAAGAACCAATTGTTTGAATCATTGGTAATGCTTTTGCAAACATTTGAGAACGTAAATTATATTTTAAATAATCGATAATATCTTTATCTGCAGCTATAAAAGCGCCAATATTAGCCATTGATTTTGCAAAAGTAGAGAAGTAAACATCAATACCGTCCTGAACTCCCTGCTCCTCACCTGCACCGGCACCTGTTTTTCCAAGTGTACCAAAACCGTGCGCATCATCAACTAATAAACGAAAGTTATATTTTTCTTTTAAAGCAACAATTTCTTTTAGTTTACCTTGTTGTCCTCGCATTCCAAAAACACCTTCAGTAATAAATAAAATACCTCCACCTGTTTCAGTAGCCATTTTGGTAGCCCTTTGCAGGTTTTTCTCCATGCTTTCAAGATCATTGTGTTTGTAAGTAAAACGTTTACCCATATGCAAACGAACACCATCAATAATACAAGCATGAGAATCTACATCATATACAATAATATCGTTTTTTGTAACAAGGGCATCAATAGTAGAAACCATTCCCTGATAACCAAAATTCAATAAATAGGCTGCCGGTTTCATTACAAACTCAGCCAACTCATTTTCTAATTGTTCATGGTATTTTGTATGACCAGACATCATTCTGGCTCCCATCGGATAAGCTGCTCCAAATTGAGTTGCTGCATCGATATCTGCCTGACGAACCTCTGGGTGATTGGCAAGACCTAAATAGTCATTCAAACTCCAATTTAAAATATTTTTTCCACCAAATTGCATTCTCGGACCAAGTTCACCTTCTAATTTAGGGAAAACAAAATAACCCTCAGCTTGAGAAGCCCATTTACCTAATGGTCCTTTATTGTTCTGAATTCTTTCGAATAAATCTTTTACCATAAATATATTTTGAAGTAATAATTTTTATTTATACAGGGTGCAAAAATAATGATTATTATTCTAAAATAGAGTTAGCCTTTTATTTTTAATTAAAAAATATTAGACATTGGATTACATAGTGTAACAAATTCTAAGGTTAAACGCACTTTATGCAACATTAGATTATTTAATTTAAAAATATGTCAATTAAATTTCACTTCGTACTTGTAAGTATTACATGACTTTTATCATAATAAAAGACAATTTACTCCTTTAATTTTACCTCAAATTTAAAACTAAAATTAAACCAATTGTTATGAAAAAACGAAAAACAACGCATTTTGCTACCAAAATCTTTTTTTATGCTGCAGGTGCTATTATTCTGTTATCATCATGCAAAAAAAGTGATGAACCAGTAAATTATACGACCATTAAAACTAGTGGAAAAATGGATGCCGAACTCACCGCTCCGCCAATGGTTCCAAAACCTATTGGCAATAGGACAGCCATGAAATTAAAAGTAAACATGGAAATTAAGGAGCAGGAAGGTACAATGACCGATGGAGTAAAATATACTTACTGGACATTTGGAGGCTCTGTTCCCGGAAGTTTTATAAGAACACGCGTGGGCGATGAAGTAGAATTTCACTTAAAAAATCATCCGGATAATAAATTACCACATAATATTGATTTACACGCTGTAACCGGGCCGGGCGGCGGGGCAACCTCCTCGCTGGTTGCTCCCGGACATGAAAAAGTTTTCAGTTTTAAAGTTATTAATCCCGGATTGTACGTTTACCATTGCGCCACTGCTCCTGTGGGAATGCATATAGCTAACGGAATGTATGGTCTAATTTTGGTTGAACCAGAAGGTGGACTTCCTAAGGTGGATAAAGAATATTACGTAATGCAGGGTGATTTTTATACGCAGGGCGAATATGGAGCGAAAGGACTTCAGCCGTTTGATATGAATAAAGCTATTAAAGAAACTCCTGATTATGTAGTTTTTAACGGAAAAGTAGGTTCGATGACGAACGGAAACGAACTTACAGCAAAAGTAGGTCAAACAGTTCGTTTGTTTGTTGGTAATGGTGGCCCAAATTTGGTGTCTTCGTTTCATGTTATTGGTGAAATTTTTGACAATGTCCATGTAGAAGGCGGGGTTTTGGTAAACAAAAATGTTCAGACTACTTTAATTCCTGCCGGCGGAGCAGCAATTGTAGATTTTAAAGTAGAAACTCCCGGAAATTTCATCTTAGTGGATCATTCTATTTTTAGAGCTTTTAATAAAGGTGCTTTGGGAATTTTAAAGGTTGACGGTGCCGAAAATAAAAACATTTATTCTGGAACTATTCAGGAAGGAATTTATTTACCTGAAGGAGGAACTATCCAAAAAATGCCTGAAAATAAAACCGAATCGACAGCTAGTCCAAAAAGAACTTTAGCTGATAAAATAAGAATTGGAAAAGAAATTTACGGCACCACCTGTTTTGCATGTCATCAATCTGATGGACAAGGAATTGCAGGCGCTTTCCCTCCTCTCGCAAAATCAGACTACTTAAATTCAGATTCTAAAAGAGCTCTCAAAACAATTTTACATGGTTTGACTGGCGAAGTTATCGTAAATGGAAAAAAATTCAATAGTATAATGCCCGCACAGAATTTATCTGATGATGAAATCGCAAATGTTATGACTTACATCTACAATAGTTGGGGCAATAATCAAACAGAAGTTACTGCTGAAATGGTTAAAGCACAACGATAACATATATGCGAAGCATTTTAATTATTTTTCTTTTTCTGGCTCAGATTGGATTCTTAAGAGCTCAGGAATCGAAAATGGTTCTGGTAAAAGAGGGATCTTTTGTCCCTCTTTACGGAGCTACATCAAAAAATCCTGCAATTGTAAAACCCTTTTTTATAGATATTTACCCTGTTACAAATAGTGATTATTTAAGTTTTATCAAAAAAAAATCAGACTTAAGTAAATCTAAAATAAAAGGAATTTTTGCTGATAAAAGTTATCTGCAATATTGGAAAAGCGATTTTGATTTTGGAAATGCAAATCCAAAATCGCCTGTAACAAATGTTTCGTGGTTTGCGGCAAAAAAATATTGCGAATGTCTGGGAAAACGCCTGCCCACAATGGATGAATGGGAATATGTGGCAATGGCCGATGAAAAAAAAACAGATGCCAGAACCCGTTCAGAATTTAATAAGTACATTTTATCATGGTATGAGAAATCAAAAACATACGAAAATTCTATTGGAAAAACCTATAAAAATTATTGGGGCGTTTATGATATGCACGGATTAGTCTGGGAATGGACTGCTGATTTTAACAGCATTTTTTTATCCGGTGAATCAAGAAAAGACAAAAGCGAAGACAAAAACCTTTTTTGCGGCAGTGCATCGGTAAATGCGACAGATTTAATGGATTACGCAGCATTTATGCGATATGCGTTTAGAGGAAGTCTTAAAGCCCAATATTCGACAAGAAATCTGGGATTTCGCTGTGCCAGTACTATAAAACCTTAATTACAAGTAAAATGAAAAAAAACATAATTGTATTCTTTCTTCTTTTATTGACATTGCAAAGTTGTAAAGATCATCCTAAAGAAGGAATTCAAAAACTTTCTAAAAGCAAAGAAATTAGTGATTTATCCATTTACAATTTGCCATCGCAATGGACAAACCAGGATGGAAAAAACATCGAATTAAAAAGTCTGAAAGGAAATATACTGGTTATGGTGATGATTTATACCTCATGTAAAGCTGCCTGCCCCAGATTAGTGGCTGACATGAGAAATATTGAAACCAAACTAGATATAAAGACCAGGAAAAATGTAAAACTTATCTTGGTCAGCATCGATCCAAAAACAGATACTCCAAAAAAATTAAAGGCGTTTGCAATTGCGAATAAAATGAATCAGGAACCCTGGATTTTTCTGCGTTCAACAGAAAATAATACGAGAGAATTTGCATCAGTACTTGCCGTAAATTACAAAAAAATATCGCCGATAGATTTTACACATTCTAACATTATAAGTGTTTTTAATTCAGAAGGTGAATTGGTATTTCAACAAGAGGGTTTGGGCGTAAACAACGAAAAAACAGTGACAATGATAAACAATGAAGCCGGAAAAATTTAAATAAGTTGATTAGTGAGAAAAAACAAGGGTAAATTTTAATTAGTTGACTCTTGTTTTTTTTATGATTGAAGTTACAATCAGCATTAATCCCGATACTATTGAAAAGCTCATAATAAAGATACTTTCATAATATCCTGGAAGTTTTCCTTTACCAAAATAAAAAAAAATACCCTGAAGAAACAGTAAAACTTCTGTTGCCAAATATCCCAAAATAAAAAACTTCATTCCTAAACGAAGCCAATGAGATTGATTGGGTAGTATTTTATTCTGAAGTAAGATTCCAAATAAAAAACCTGTTAAGATTCCTAAAGAAGTTAAATGAATAAATCCAATTACAAAGTTTCTGACCTGATGTGAAGTTTCGGCAATATCTGGAATTAAAACCAATAATTGAATGCTTATTTTTAAGAATAAAGAACTCAAAGCCAAACCGTAAACTATTTTAGTTATTGAATTTAAATTGTCTTTAAAAAATTTAATTTCAGGTTTAATTATTTTATAGAAATAAAGATAAGCTAAAAGCTGCAACAAAACTCCTAAAGCATTTATCAACTTTATTATCTCACTATCAAGATACCGGCTAAGCGGAAATGCAAACGTCAAGAGGGCAGAAATAACGAGTAGATTCTCGAATATTTCTAAGTGTTTTATATTGATTTCATTTCTAAACTGTCTTAAAAACAAAGCCAAAACGGCTATTAAAAACCAGCCATTAAATTGAAAATGAAGGAAAAACTGAATCGCAATTTGATAAAAATTACTCTGCTTACCAAGTGTACTTACTGCCGGACCTAAACACCAAATACCAAAAGTGGAGAAAATCATAAATACAACAGCTGTTAACACAAGCTTTTGACAACCTGTTTTGGCAATACAACTATCTTTCCAAACTAGCCAGCAAAAAATATAGCTCAATAAAATATGAGCAGTAGAAAAAATAATTGAAAATAAAGCATATCCCTGAAACGGAAATGAAACCATCATTCCAACAACTGTAACTTCTGTACACCAGAATAATTGATTGTAAATAGGTTTCTCAATTTTATCTTTAGGAATGAAAAAACAGACAACCAAAACATAAATCACCAAATAAGCCCAACCTAACATAGCAATGTGAGAATGTGCATGAAGCAAATAGCCGTAATTAATATTCAATGGATAAATATACGAAAATCGCATTATCAAACCCATAATCGAGGCTATGAGAAAGTTTAAAAAACAACAAAATATCCAGCTTTTTTGAGAATTAATTTTAAGTGCCATTTCATATTTTAAATAAAAAATGCACCAAACGTAAATCATTTTGTGAATTAGTTTGATGCATTTTTTGTATTATCTAACCTCAGCAAATTGCTCTTCCAGAATTACTGCTTTAGGAAATAAGATATTATTTTCTAGATGAATGTGTTTGTGCAAATCTTCTTCAAACTCTTTCAACATCGCAAACGTTACTTTATAGGTAGTACAGCCGTCACTTGGTGCGTTATAGTTATTTGTAAGTTTTGCAATTTCACTAAAACGATCTCCTTCATTTTCATGTTCCTGCATCATCATTGCTATGGGATTAGAAACTGTTCCAAAAGAAGGCTGAGATAAAATTCCGTCAGTTTCTTTTGTTTTTACCATTCGTTTAATAAACGGAAATAACATTAATTCTTCCTTTTTCATATGCTGTGATAACTCTCCGGCACATTCTGTAAAAAGTTCATTTATTTTAAATAATTCCGGATGACCTGCTCCATGAACTTTGCATAGTTTATCTAAAAACTGCACTAATATTGGTGATTTCTCTTCGACATAACGATGGTGTGTTTTTTCAATATAATCTACCAATAAATCTAATGGCCACGAATTAAAATCTATAGTACTATCATTTTCAGATTGTAATACATCATATACATTTTGCATTAAGACATCTGAGTCAATGTCTTGTTTTTCACAAACTTCTGTAATTGTTCTGTTTCCTTTACAACAAAAATCGATTTGATATTTTGTAAAAACTGCAGCCGTTCTAAAATCCTGAGCTACAAATGATCCAACTGTTTTATTTTTTAAATTTTCCATTTTTTTAAATTATATTATTATTTGATTTTAATAAAAGATAAAATTATCTTTTATTAGTTTATTAAAAAACTCTAACCTTTTAAAGTATTAGAGTTCCTGGTTTTATTCTACAATCAGAACACCTTTCATCATAGCAAAATGCCCGGGAAAAGTACATAAAAAGTTATAAGTTCCTTTTTTATCAATTGTAAATTCGATCGTATCTTCTTCTCCTCCGCCAAGTAATTTAGTGTGCGCGATAATTGATGCTTTTTCAGATGCAGGGATATAATCAGTATCTTTAGCATTCATTGCCTTTGTAGCAAAAGCGGCCTCATCTGTACCTTCCTGTAATATCACCAAATTGTGACCCATCGCCTCTTTTGGTACTTTACCAATATGTTTTAAAGTTAATATAATTGGCTGCCCGGCCACGGCTCTTAATTCTTTTGTATTAAATTGCATCTGGTCGTTTCCTTCAACAACTAAAACATTACTTGCTGCTACGGGTTTTTCTCCCTCAGCATCTGTTGTATCATTTATTTCTGTTGATTCTTCAGTTGGTGCAGCTTCTTTTTTTCCACAAGAAGTTACAGCTAAAAATCCCATTAGCATAACCATCGAAATTTTGACTTTTTTATTCATTATTATAGTATTTAAATTATAAGATTTTATTCGCTTTTATTTAATATTTTAAGATAAAAATCTCCTGAATTTACTCCTAAAGCCAGCTCTTCTAATGTTGTATTAGTAAGCATTGCCAAAAGTAATTCCCGTATTTTTTTAAATTCATTATGAACCGGGCAAGGATGCGTTTCAGAACATTCTTTTAATCCAATTCCGCAGCCTTTATAAATTGCGTTTCCGTCGATTGCATCTACAATCTGAATTAATTTTATTCCCTTGACCGCTTCATTCGAAACTTCAAAACCACCGCCTACACCTTTCGCCGAAGCTATAATGCCGTTCTTAGTAAGAATTTGCATTATTTTAGCCGTAAAAGGTTCTGGCGAATCTATTTCTTTGGCTACATCTTTTATTCCAACCCTAATCCCATTTGAAGATTTGGTTGCAATAAATATAGAAGCACGAATACCATATTCGCATGCTTTTGAAAACATATAATGTTGATTAAATTCTTTACAAAGATATTGAAACTATATCAAAAGACAAATTTATCTTTAATTAATTTTTATAAAAAATATCTTATTTATAACTAAAATAATTTATTGGTGACAAAATACTTATTTCTATTCAAATCTTTAAAAAACGAATTTTAGTTTTACCTTTGGTAGTATCTAATTTTCTAACATTTAACTAATGCCTTTAAATAACTCAAAAGATTTAAAATTAGCCGTTCTTATTGATGCCGACAACGTTCCGTACAGTAACGTAAAAGGTATGATGGAAGAAATCGCAAAATTTGGAACACCAACTACAAAACGTATTTATGCTGATTGGACCAAACCAAACTCAAATGGATGGAAAGGTGTTTTATTAGAACACGCCATTACTCCTATTCAGCAATACAGCTATACAGTGGGGAAGAACTCATCAGATTCTGCCCTGATTATCGACGCAATGGATTTGCTTTATTCCGGAAAATTAGACGGATTTTGTATTGTATCAAGCGACAGCGATTTTACTCGTTTAGCCATACGTTTAAGAGAATCAGGTATGAAGGTGATTGGTATTGGTGAAAAGAAAACGCCAAATTCGTTTATTGTAGCCTGCGACAGATTTATTTATATTGAGGTTTTGGATGGCGCAATACAAAAGAAAAAACCAAAAGTTACCGCTGCCGCAGATGCTAAAAAGCCTGTTGAAAAACCTGCAGAAAAAGCATTACACAAAATTGACAAACAGACTATCGAACTTATCGAAGCTACAATTGAAGACATTGAAGACGATGACGGCTGGGCATTTTTAGGGGATGTTGGAAATTTAATCGTAAAGAAAAAACCCGAATTTGACCCTAGAAATTATGGTTTTTCTAAGCTTACGCCAATGCTGAAATCTCTTACTGATATTCTTGAAATTGATGAAAGAGAATCAGATAAAAAAGGAATCAAACATGTTTATGTTCGTTTACGCTTTAATTAATTATTACATTTAAATTATTTAAAAACATGAGAAAAAAATTCTTTATTTACGGATTCTTATTGTTTCTAATTGTTGCCGCAATTTATTATTATTTCAAAGTTGGTTTTTTACTATTAATCGCCCTGCCTATTTTACTAGTGGTTGGTGTTTATAATACTACTCAAAAAAAACATGCCATTTTAAGAAACTTTCCGGTTTTGGGTTATTTCAGGTATTTATTTGAAATGATCGCACCCGAAATTCAGCAATATTTTATTGAAAGATCTACAGACGGAAGACCTTTTTCAAGAAATCAGCGTTCGCTAGTATATCAGAGGGCAAAAAATATTGATTCAAGTACGCCTTTCGGAACTCAGCAAAATTTAAATCATGATAGTTACGAGGGAATAAAACATTCTATTTTTCCGGCTAAAGTTAACGAAGAATTACCTCGCGTATTAGTTGGCGGAAAAGATTGCAAACAACCTTATTTAGCGTCTTTATTTAATGTTTCGGCAATGAGTTTTGGTTCGCTAAGCGAAAATGCCGTTCGCGCCATAAACATTGGTGCGAAAAAAGGAAACTTTTACCAAAATACAGGAGAAGGCGGTTTAACCGAATTTCATCTTGCAGGCGGGGGCGATATTACCTGGCAAATTGGTACCGGATATTTTGGCTGTCGCGATGCGCAGGGAAATTTCAGCCCTGAAAAATTTTCAGAAAAAGCCAATCTCCCTAATGTTAAAATGATCGAAATCAAACTGTCACAAGGTGCAAAACCTGGTCACGGAGGTGTACTTCCGGCAGCGAAAAATACCGAACAAATTGCAAAAATAAGAGGCGTTGAACCGCATACAATGATTCTTTCTCCTCCCGGTCACGGCGCATTTTCTGACAGTAAAGGATTAATTCATTTTATTGCACAACTTCGTCAGTTATCCAACGGAAAGCCAATAGGATTTAAACTTTGTATTGGAAACACAGCTGAATTTGAAGCCATTTGTCATGAAATGATTTCAGAAGATATTTATCCTGATTTCATAACCGTTGACGGCGCCGAAGGTGGTACAGGAGCTGCTCCTCTAGAATTTGCTGATGGTGTAGGTATGCCTTTTGAACCTGCCTTGATCTTTGTAAATAAAACATTAATAAGCCTAAACATTCGTGATAAAATACGCATTATAGGAAGCGGAAAAATCATTTCAGGCTATTCTATTTTGCATGCTGTTGCATTGGGAGCTGATATGTGTAACAGTGCGCGAGGATTTATGTTTTCATTAGGCTGTATACAGGCTTTACGTTGTCATAATAACGAATGCCCGACAGGTGTAGCTACTCAGAACAAAATGCTGATGAAAGGATTGGTTGTCACCGATAAATCAGATCGTGTGTACCATTTCCATAAAAATACTTTGCATTCGGCCAATGAACTTTTAGCCGCTGCAGGCAAAAATAGTTTTAGCGACGTAGATCCTAGTATTTTCATGCGAGGTGATGAATTTGCTAATTTATCTGATAATTATTTTCCGGATATCTTAACAAATGTAAACCACAAACATTAAAACAAAAAAGCCTCTTTAACTGCATAAAGAGGCTTTTTTGTTTTTTGTTTTTTTAAACTTATAATTTAAATTACAGTTTTGCAGTTTCTTTGTTATCTACAGAACTGTGGTTATCTTCTAAAGCCGCTAATTCCTCTTTACCAACTAATTGCTTCGCAAGAATTGCATTATTATAAGCTAAAAAATACACATCAAATGTTACTCCTTCCTGAATTAAAGCTGTAGAAATTTGATCATTTTTGATCATTTCTTTTAACACATCCGGAAATGATTCTTTGTAGGTTAATTTATTTGAATCGTTTTCCTCTAAATTGGTTTCAATTCGTATTTCGATTTTGTTATCATTTAAAAATGCTTTTGCACTTGTACTTGTTACTCCATGACCTTTTATTGATGACGAATTATTATAAGTACTTACATGTTCCTGGATTTTCTGCTTGGTATTTTTACAACTTACAAGCAATACTAAAACAGCAAAAACAAATGCGATTTGGGTAATTTTTTTCATAATTTTTTCGGTTTTTGGTTAATTTTTAACTCAAACATAAAACATTTTCAGCACAAAAACAACATTTACCAACAAAACCAAAAGTACAAGTATCTGAATATAAATAAACTATTACAAAACTCAGGCTGCTATTAACTTTAATCTGACAACAATAAAAAAGCCTTTCAAATTATTTTGAAAGGCTATTGTCAATAAAAAACATTTTATTATTTTATAAATTTCGGTAAAGTTTCCGCGTTTACTATGTCCTTCACAAATACTGTATTATCATCGGCTAAATAATAAACATCAAATTGCACACCTTGTGTAACCATGTCTTTTGGAATCTGCTCACTATTTAGCATCTCTTTTAGCAATTCAGGAAATTTTTTCAAAGCTGCTGATTTATTCGTTTCATTTTGTTCCAAATCTGTTTCAAATCGTAATTCTATTTTATTGTCATTGATATACCCCCTGGCAGTTGTAAGTGTTACATGATCGCTTTTAAAGCTATTGGAACCAGCATTATACGAAACCACATATTCCTGAAGTTTTTGCTTGGTATTTTTACAGCTTAGTAACATGAATGTAAAAATAACTGCAAACAAAATCTGGCTTATTCTCTTTTTCATAATCTCTAATTATTTTAGTTTTTTAAGTCTTAAAAGTGCTTCAAGATAATAATAATCAGCATAATTTATAGAACAGTCAATTTCACTTCCTGCTGGTTTATGTCCGGTTGAGTGAAGCAAAAATGCCGAATTTACATCATGGCTTTGGTAATTATCAGACAGAGAAACAATCATCTTTTTAGACTTTGCAAGATATTCATTTTTTAGTCTTTTATCTTTTGTAAAAGAACTTAATTCAATAAGTGCCGAAGAAACAATTGCCGCCGCAGACGCATCTCTGGGTTCATCGGGAACATTTGGCGCGTTAAAATCCCAATACGGAATCAAATCTGCAGTCGTTAATTTATCCAGATAAACACGCGATAATTTATGTGCGAAATTTAAAAATTTAGGATCTTTTGTTTCTCGGTATGTCATTGTAAATCCATATATTGCCCAAGCCTGTCCTCTCGCCCACATACTGTCGTCGCTGTAACCCTGCGCGGTCCTGCCTTTTATTTTTTTTCCTGTGTCATAATCATAAATAACAACGTGATAGGATGAATAATCAGGTCTAAAGTGATTATTCATTGTCGTTTCAGCATGTTTTACAGCAATATCGTATAACTTTTTATTTCCTCCATTTTTAGATGCCCAGAAAAGCAATTCTAAATTCATCATATTATCGATAATTGTATTATGTCCGCCCATTTTATTATGCGGCCACGACTGAATTGTTCCTACTTTTGGGTTAAAAAGCGTTGCCAGAGTATCGGCTGTTTTTAAGATAATGTCTTTGTATTCCGGGTCTTTAGTTAAACGATATCCGTTTCCAAAACTATTGAAAATTTGAAATCCCAAATCGTGATCATTTGCTTTACTTACAGATAAAGGCTTTAAGAATTGACTGAATTTATCTGCTTCTTTTTCCCATTTTTTGTCTCCGGTTGCTTCATATATATACCATAATTCTCCTGGCCAGAAACCGCTTGTCCAGTCTTTGTAATCTACAAATTTCCATTGATTATTACCTGTTGGGATACTTCTTGGCGAAGTTCCATCATAAGGAATTAAAGTTAGAGTTTTCGATGCTTGTTCAGCACAATAATCGAGTTGTTTTTTAATATCAAACGAATCTTTTTTTTGAGAATAACTAGTTTCTGTAAAAGATAGCGAGGTTAGTAAAGCAATAAAAAGGAGGGATTTTTTAATCATTTGTGGTTATTGATTTTAGGTCAGGTAGTTTTTTTTTTCGAACTGATAAATTTATAAAATAAACCAGACCTATTTGAGTGTTTGGATTTTTGTTTACCTTAAAATGTACGAATGTTTTTTTACGTTCTTATCCCCTAATCAAAAGTCTGAGTAATTTTTTCAATGTTCAGACTATTTGCCATCGCCATAAATATATCATAGTAAGCATCTTTATTATCATACAATTCATCATGCGTTCCCTGTTCAACACATTTTCCTTGTTCTAAAACTATAATATGTGAAGCATCAATAATTTGAGAAATACTGTGCGAGATAATAATTACCGTTCTGTCTTTTTTAATAGCATCGAGTGATTTTTTGATTTGTTCTGTTGCAATGGCATCTAAACTCGCTGTTGGTTCATCTAAAAATATAATGGGCGGATTTTTCAGAAACAATCGGGCAATCGATATTCGTTGTTGTTGTCCACCGGAAAGTAGATGCGCATCAGAATCATAACCATTTGGCAATTGCATAATTTGTTCGTGAATATAAGCTTGTTTGGCAGCATCGATAATTTCAGATTGTGTGGCATCAGGATTTCCGTAGAGAATATTTTCGGCAATAGTTCCTTTAAAAATATGATTTTTCTGTAAAACCAAACCAATATTCTTTCGAAGAAAATCAGTGTTATAATCATTTAAATCAACTCCGTCCAAATAAATTTTTCCCGAAGAAGGCAGATAAAATTTATCCAGTAAATTAATTATTGTACTTTTTCCGGCGCCGCTCAATCCTACCAACGCAGTCGTTTCGTTTGGTTTTATTCTAAAATTAATATTCGAAAGTGCTTTAGTTCCGTTTGGATAAGCAAAATCAACATTTTTTACTTCTATCAATCCTGTGATTTTTTCAGGCATATAATTTCCGCTGGTTTCTTTTTCTTTCTCTGATTCTAAAATATCGAAAAATCCTTCAGAATAAATCAAAGCGTCATTTACTTCATCATATATACGATGCAATTGCCTAATGGGAGATGAAACATTGTTAAACAACATAATATGAAACATAATTGCGCCAATTGTCATTGTATTATTCAACACAAAATATGCAGTAAGAATAATGATAATTACAACTCCTATTTGTTCGATAAAACCCTTTATACTTTCAAAAATAAAACTGGTTTTTCTGGTTGCCAGTTGATTTTCGGTCATTTCAAATTGAATTTTCTGATGACGATCAGCTTCCATTGGCTCCCGAACAAAAGATTTAATCACGGTAATGGATTCAATCAAACTTATGATTCCGTTATTTTTTGTTTCGCGATAATTACGCATTCTTCTTCTAAAACCACTTAATTTACTTGCTTGTAATTGACTTACATAAAAGTAAATCGGAATTATACACAAACTCACCAAACCAACATATACATTGGCATAAAACATAATGACAAGCGCAACAAACGAATTGGCAAACAAAGGCAAAATATCAATAAAAAAATTCTGAACCAATCGTGTTAAACTGCTAATTCCCAAATCGATTCTGGTTTGAAGTTTTCCGCTTTCATTTTCATTAGACGTATAAAACTCCATTCTATAGGTTAGTATTTTTTCGACTATTGATTGAGAAATATCTCGTGTAATAAATATTCGCAGTTTTTCACCATAAAATTTCTGTCCAAATTGCACTACAGAGTACACTAATTCTTTGGTAAGCAATACAATACTAATAATTTCTAACAAATGAAATCCTTTTGACAAAGGTTCACGCGCTACCATCAGTTTACTAATAGAGTCAACTGTATATTTTAATATTAAGGCATTTACCTGTGCTGCAAATGAACCAACAAAAGTTAACAATAACGTCGCAATCACCATTTTTTGGTAAGGCTTAACAAACGGCGTTATTTTTTTATATAGGGCTGATATCTGCATTTATTTTTATTTTTAGGTAACTATCAAATATAAGAATTCTAAATTTGTGTTTCCAATTACTCATATTAAAACTTACTATTATGCAACTGGTTTTTGCTTCAAACAATCTCAATAAAATCAAAGAAATACAAAGCATTCTGAATGGCTCTATCCAATTATTAAGTCTGGAAGATATTGGCTGTCATGAAGAAATTCCTGAAACGGCTGATACAATCGAAGGAAATGCAATTTTGAAAGCCAATTACGTAACAAAAAAATATGGTTACGATTGTTTTGCCGATGATACCGGCTTGGAAGTTAACGCTTTAAACGGAGAACCAGGCGTATATTCTGCGAGATATGCCGGCGAACAGCGTAATGCTGATGATAATATGAATAAACTTTTGGATGCTTTAGCAGATAAATCAGATCGAACAGCGCAATTCAAAACTGTTATCGCACTGAATACAAAGGGAGAACAACATTTGTTTACCGGAATTGCAAAAGGAGAAATTACTTTTAATAAATCCGGAAATCATGGTTTTGGATATGATCCTATTTTTTTGCCGGAAAATTATAGGGAGACTTTTGCCGAATTGTCTTCAGAAATCAAGAATAAAATTAGTCATCGTGCACAAGCAACTCAGCAACTAATTGATTACCTGAACACAACAAAATAATTGTTTAAAATAAAACATTTTAAAGGTAAAATTTTATATTTCACGACGAAATTTTTTCCGTTTTTCGCCGTTTTAAGAGGGAAATGATTTTACATTAAACATAACTTTTTGATAATCAAATCATAACAAATACATAATTCTTAAAATTGCATTAGTTTATCTGAATAATTAACAGTAATTTTGCACCCTATTTTAAAAAT